>SDBT01003995.1_pt1 | contig 25232 bp, 19 predicted proteins | sample 2277101 | NCBI WGS metagenome assembly SDBT01 (sample SAMN10404973, study PRJNA504765) | marine sediment metagenome | isolation source: marine sediment core GS10_PC15, 103 cmbsf | place: Arctic Ocean: Southern Knipovich Ridge | collected 2010 | reverse complement strand
CGACCCGGTGAAAGCCCGCAAGTTAGCAAAAGAGCGGGGGTACTCTGAATAATGGTGGATATATTCGACCGACTGGCGGCGCGGCAGCAAGAACAGCCTCCGGACATATTTGATAGGATGGCGACCACGGCAGTGGCGGAGCCGCCACCTGTGCAACAGCGTCATATCGACAAGTTGTACGAGGACTTTTCGGGACTCAAGCCCGGCGAACAAGCAACAAATATGGTCAGGGAAGCCCAGATAAGGAGTTTTGATGAATGGGCTTCGCCAAACTGGAAATCTTCGATACCTGACGTAAAAGACTGGTATTATACCAAAGGGGAGCAGGCGGCGAACATATCCCGGCTTGAGAAATCGCAGTACAGGCGAAATAAACTGACAGGAGCCGTAGGGGGTACGGTCGAGGAATTTGAGAGCGGCAAGGTCAAGCCGGGGCGACAACCTTTTGCGGCGGCGCATGGCGACATACATGGCGTTGAGGCGTATATCCGCAGCGGCGCCAAGCCTGTCGGGTTCGCAGAGAATCTCAAACGGGGCAACTTCTGGGAGAAGATGCCTTTTAGTCCAGTCAGGGCAGCAGAAGTACTCGGCGTGTGGGATGCGGCAAAAAGGCTCCAATCCGGCGATTTTTCGTATTACGATCCGTATGGTTACGATCAGGGGAAAGGCAAACTCCGCGACGAGCGTATTGTAGGCGAGTATTTCAAGGCCCTGGACGAGCAAAGTGTCCGCGGCAAGACGTTCATGGCCGATGTCGGCAGCGGAGTCGCGGAGTTGCCGGCGTGGATGGTTGAGTTCTGGGCTACGGGCGGAATGGCAAAACTCGCCAGTAAGAGCGCAACCACGGCGGGCATGAAGTTTATGGGCAAGTACGTCAAGACTATGGCCGGAAGGAAGGCTGTGGCTAACGTACTTCGTGTGGGGGCAGCGACGGTCATTACGCCGACGATCAGGACGCTACAGCAGCCCCACAGGGTCGTTGAGGGTGCGGTCGGGAACATGATACAGGGCGATCAACCAATGACGGCATGGCTCAAGGCCGGTGTCTCACAGAACATCGAGAACTGGTCGGAGACAATGGGCGGGCAGATCACCAAGGGGTTGAGAAAGATCCCGGGCACCAAACAAGTGATGAGCGTATTCGATGATTTTGCAAAAGCCCGGTACATCGCACGGGGCGGCACTGCCGAGGCGTTCGGCAAGGCTATCAAGGCGGGGGGATATGACGGGCTGATAGGTGAACTCGGTGAAGAATGGGTAGGGGGAATGTCGCAGGCGTTGTTGGGCACTGAGACGTTTGGCGCCGAGCAGACGGGCGACTTCCTGAAGGACACACGGGCGCGACTCGACGCTGCGGTAATATCTCTCGGCAAGCAGATGCCATCTATGGCGGCGACACTGGCCGTGCCGGGAGCAATAAAGGGCGGGCTCGACATTGCTGGACGTGCAAGGCGGGGACCATCAACCGAGCCAGAACCCACAGAACCCCCGCCTATATCGGTCACGGCTACCTTGCAGGAATTGCAAGCCGAATCTGAAGTCAGGCAAAAGATCGCCGCCGGTACTCCTCTGGATGCTGCCGAACGTGAGCAGTTTCCGGAGCTTGCCCGACAGGAGGACCAGATAGCCGAGCTGAGCAAGACCCCGCCACCTGCCCCGCCAGTACAGCCAGCACAGGCACAGGCTGTCAAACCCCCTGCAAAGGTTGAACCGGAGGGGGTCAAGCCTGCGAAGCCCCTGAACGCCGCACAGCAGAAGAACGCCGACGCCCTGAAGAAATACCCGAACGCCGATGTTGTCGAGGGCACTACCCGGGTTCGCATGAAGAACAGTAAGGGCAAGGCGTTTCAGGTTCCCGCCGGGCAGATTGAGAAAATGCAGGAAAAAGGGTATTCGCTGGTCGAGAAGCCCGCCCCCACCGAGGCGGTCGAGGACACATCGGTTACGGCTACCCTGCGGGAATTACAAGCCGAAGTTGTTGCCAAACGCAAACTTGCTGACGGTACGCCTCTGGATGCCACTGAACGCAAGCAATTTCCAGAGATTGCCCGCCAAGAGGACCAAATAGCCAAGTTGCGAGAAGCCCCTGCTCCCACCGGGGCGGCTACCAAAGCAGCGAAGCCCGACTTTACGCGAGAGTCTTTCGCGGAGGAACTTGAGAAGAACGGTGTAGCTGACGGGCCGGAGGGCACCTATACGATACTGAAACGGGAGACCGGCAGCTACTATTATCGGGTAACAAAGGACGGCATCCGCACTGAGACTGGCCCGGGTTATCCAGCACAATGGAGCATGGAGGAGTCCCTACAAAAAGCCATCGACAGTGCTTTCGGGCTGGAAGAGGTCGAAGCACCAGAATACCAAGTTGGAGACAAGGTAACTGTCCAATGGGGCGACAAACAATTTCCGGCGATTATTCATAGTTCGTCCGCGAATTGGTACGGTGTACGCCCGGATATGACCGTTATTGAGGCGAGAGAGCAGAAATTACAGAATATGCAGGTTGCCAAGGATCAAATAATCGGCAAAAGGCTTGACAAACCTGCCGAATCAGGTATAATTCCTAAAGAGGTCAAACATGGGCAAGAAGCTGACAAGACAAGACCTGTACGCATTCGGGCGCATGGCGTACCGCCACTGGAAGAAGTACCGCCCGGTACTGTTCAACCACCTGAAGGAGCAGGGCGTGCTGTACGAGCACCTGAAGAGCGCGCAGACCGAGGCAGAGGAATACATGGAGAAGTCCCAGATGTTGGGCCGGGACTACCACGAGTCGCTGGAAGTCGCGAAGGCGACATGGATCATACTGCCCGACGTAGTGAAAGACAGCCTGCCCGAAGCGGCGACTACCGGGTAACTGAATCCGACGCCATCGGCGCCGGCGGGGCAAAGAGCAAGTACCGCGATAACATCAAAGCCATAAAACTCCTCAAGCAGATCGAATCCGAGAACCGCAAAGCCACACCGGAAGAACAGGCAGTCCTCGTCAAATATGTTGGATGGGGAGGAATGCCGCAAGTCTTTGACACTTACAACGACAAGTGGGGCAAGGAAGCTACACAGTTACGCGACATTTTGGACGATGATGAGTATCGTGCAGCCAGGGCGTCTACACCAAACGCACACTTCACCAGTCCTGCAATTATTGACAGTATATGGGAAGGCCTCAAGGGCTTGGGTTTCGAGGGTGGCAAAATCAATGAGCCTGCTATGGGGTCGGGGTTGTTCTATGGTTTGATACCCAAAGAGATTGCAGCCAATAGCCAGTTGTACGGCGGGGAACTGGATTCTATCTCCGGTCGGATAGCACAACAACTCTATCAGTCGGCAAAGATTCAGGTCAAGGCTTTCGAGAAAACGCAGTATGCAGACGATTTCTTCGACCTGTTCATTTCCAATGTGCCCTTTGGCGATTACAAGGTCTACGACGATGAATTACGGAAGCCCAGCTTCAACATTCACGACTACTTCTTTGCCAAGGCCCTGAAAAAGACTCGTCCGGGCGGGCTGGTTGTGTTCATAACCAGTAAGGGTTCTATGGACAAGGTGGACTCGTCGGTTCGTCGGTATATGGCGAGATATGGCGATCTTGTCGGAGCGATTCGTTTACCGAAAAACACCTTCAAGCAAATTGCCAATACCGAGGTCGTTACTGACATTCTCATCTTCCAGAAGCGGGCGCCCAAGAAGTTTTATGCTGGCGAGAAGTTTGAGACGACCGCTAAGGTCACGCGAGGCAACCAGAAATACACGGTCAATCAGTATTTTGTCAAGCACCCTGAGCACATACTCGGGCAGTTGTCCTACGCTGGCAGCATGTATCGTGCCGATGAAATGACAGTTGATCCGTTAAAGGACATCGATGTCCCGGCAAGGGTACGAGAGATAATCTCCGGTCTGGCACTCCCTGAGAAGCTCAACGCCGCACAGGAGGCCCGTAACGCCGAGAGGAACGCGCCATCTTACAGCGCGCCGGCCCCTGATTATCTCAAGGAGGGTGCGTTTGTTGTTAAGGAAGGGCGGATTCTCCAGAGGCGGGGCGAAACAATAGTCCCGGCAGACATCAAGGCGACTACGGGACCGAGGGTCAAGAAACTCATCGCCGTCAGGAACGTTGCCCGGGCCCTGCTGCATAAGCAGTTAGACCCCGAAGCCACGGATAAAGACGTCCTCACCGCAAGGAAAAAACTAAATATCGTCTACGACTCGGCGGTACGAACTCTCGGTCCATTATCCTCACCGTATAATCAGAAAGTGTTCGGGCAGGACCCTGATTTGCCGCTGCTGTTGGCCCTGGAAAATTACGATCCTGAAACGAAAAAGGTTCTTTCCAAGGCCGCCATATTCACCGAGCGGACCCAGACCCCCCACAAAGAGATCGAGCATGTCGATACCGCCGAAGAAGCTCTCCATGCAAGCCTGAACGAAAAAGGCCGGATCGACATACCGAGAATGGCCGAACTCCTTGGTCAGTCAGAGGCAGAAGTGCTTTCAGAATTGGCCAATACTCTTATATACAAGGATCCCATTACAGGAAGATGGGAACCTTCGGCAATGTACCTTGCGGGGAATGTTCGGAGGAAGCTGGAACAAGCTGAAGCGGCGGGCAGCGAATACGCCGCAAACGTCAAGGCCCTCAAAGAAGTCATCCCGGAAGACATCGCGCCGGGCAACATCGGCGTGCGATTAGGCTCGTCATGGATACCGGAAGATGATTATGCCGCATTTATCCTGCATGTAATCGGCTATCAACGGGGGATAAAAGTCAGCAAGATCGAATCAGAAGGTCAGTGGGTGCTTGGTGGGGGTGGTAGTGCTGCTGAATGGGAAACCGCTCGATTCGATACTCTGTACCTGCTTGAGTCGGCGATGAACCAGAAGCAGGTTACTGCTTATGACAAGGTCGCCGGCAACCGGATAGTCAACTCGGATGAGACGGTTGCAGGCAGGGCCATGCAGCAGAAATTGAGAGAGGAATTCAAGCGATGGCTCTGGGAAGATGACGCCCGTACGGACCGGCTCGTCAGGATATACAACGACACATTCAATACGACCGTCTTCCCGCGGTGGGACGGCTCGTACCTTACGCTGCCGGGAAAAGTGGACCATATTACGATGCGGCCCCACCAGAAGGACGTAATAGCCAGGTTCCTCACGCACGGCAATCTGTTAATGGCCCACGTCGTAGGATCGGGCAAGACTTACGCCGGCGTCGGGATGGCTATGGAAGCCAGGCGCCTGGGCATGGTGAAGAAGCCGCTCTTTGTCGTACCGAACCATAAAGTCGAGGACTGGGCCGCCGACTGGCTTACGTTATATCCTCTGGCAAATATCCTGTTTGCCACCCAGGATGATTTCAAGCCCAAGAACCGTCAGAAGCTGATGAACCGGATTGCCACCGGCGACTGGGACGGCGTGATTGTGCCAATGTCCAGCTTTGAGAAGATACCTATGCACCCCGATATTGTTCGTGAGTTCATGGAACAGCAAATCGATGAGATGGCATCTGAGGTCCTGTCCGCCAAGCAGGAGAGTGGAGAGACCCGTGCCCTGATTAAGGAGTTGGAGAAATCCAAGAAACGGCTCGAAGCGATGCTTGAGCGACAGGAGGCAAAGTGGAAGAAAGACGCCGGGCCTTACTTTAATGAACTGGGTATCGACATGCTGTTTGTTGACGAAGCCCACGCATACAAAAATCTGTGGTTCCGTACACAGATGACCCGCGTGCCCGGTGTTGCACAGAGCTTCGTACAAAAAACGTTCGACCTGCTCATCAAGACGCAATACATCAACAGGATCACGGACAATAAGGGCGTCGTCTTTGCAACGGGAACACCTATAACCAATAGTGTAAGCGAACTGTTCACGATGCAGCGGTATCTGCAACCGGACGAACTGGCCGCCAAAAAAAGTCAGTCGTTTGACTTCTGGGCCCGCAACTTCGGAGAGATAACATCTTCCGTGGAAGTAACGCCGACGGGCAGCGGGTTCCGTGTCCATGACCGATTCAACAAGTTTACTAATGTGCCCGAACTTATGCAGATGTTCAGGATGGTTACTGACATCCAAACAGCCAAGATGTTAAAACTGCCGGTTCCCACCGTGAAAGGGGGCAAGGCTAAGATCATGGCGGCCCCCGAATCAGACGCAATCCATGAGTATGTTCAATCACTGGTAGCAAGGGTCGAGGCGATGAGGTCGCAGAGGATCGATCCTTCCGTAGACAACATGCTCCTCGTTACCGGTGATGGGCGCCATGCCGCCCTGGACATCCGGCTGCGGGTAAGCGACGCCCCTGATTTACCCACCAGCAAAGTCAACATGGCGGTCGATAACGTTTATCAAATCTGGAAAGACACGACGGCGGCAAAAAGTGTTCAGGTTATTTGGTGCGACCTGTCAACGCCGAAGCCGGGACGATTCTCAATTTACAAGGACATCAAAAGCAAGCTGATTAAACGAGGAATCCCTGCAAACGAAATCGGTTTCATACACGATGTCAAAAACAAAAAGATGCTGCCGTCCTTCTTCAAGCGGGCGGTAGACGGCAAAATGCGCGTTGTCCTGGCCTCGACAGCCAGGATGGGCGTCGGTGCAAATATCCAGAAGCGACTTGTGGCGGCCCACCATATAGATCCCCCCTGGCGGGCCACCGATATTGAACAGCGAGATGGACGAATCATCCGGCAGGGCAACAGCAATGACGAGGTACAGATATACCGCTATGTGACCAAAGGCAGTTTCGACGCCTATATGTGGCAAACACTTGAAAGTAAAGCTCGATTCATCGGGCAGGTAATGGCCGGTGAAACCAGTGCCAGGGATATGGAGGACCTCGCCGACACCGGCGCACTGTCCTATGCGGAGGTAAAAGCCATCGCCTCCGGCAACCCCAAGGTCATGGAGGTGGTTCGGCTCGACGCCGAAGTGAAGGAGATGCAGGCTCTTGAGCGGGCGCACCACAATGAGCAATATGCGGTCAGGGCGAAAGTCAACCACAGCTTGCCGGCGGATATTGCCTATCAGCATACTCGGCATGACGGCATAACAAAAGACCTGGCACGTTACCAGAAGGCCCAGGAAGCCGCAGGCAACGACCTCGATTTTGTCTTTGGCGGGAAGAAGTATACCAAGCGGAAAGACGCCGGCAATGCAATGTTCAGTGTACTTGACCGGTTCGACAAACTCGACTATGAGGAACATGACATTGGTAAAGTTTTCGGCTTCAATCTCAGTGCCAAATGGGTTGCCCATTTCGTGAAAGGTGGCTGGTGGCACTTGACTATCAACGGGGTCGAACGATATTCCTTTGACATCAGCGACAGTCCCGAAGGCTCAATCACCACAATCCTCAATCAGTTCAAGGCGATGGACGCCAATGCGAAAGGGGCTGCGGCCAGAGCAGTAAATCTTGAAAACAAATTGATCGAGTTAAAACAAAAGCTCGGTGCTCCGTTTGAGAAAGCCGAAGAACTCAAGGCCAAAGCTGTGAAGCTGACGGCGATGCAGCAGGAAATCGGTTTCGACGATACATCGAGACGGGCAGACGAAGGTCCTGTGATTACCGAACCGGGCGGCGAACCGCCGGAGCCGTTGGGCGCCCCGTCTATCGGCGCCCGCCCAATGAAAGTCTCGATGGAGCCGGAAGGCAAGGTCCAGACCGCCGTTGACATCATCCAGTACGTCCAGCGGGCGTTCAAGATACCACTGAGAGGCAGGGCGACACACACTACAAAGAAGGCATTGGGTTGGTACGATATCAAAGCGGTCGGGATACGGCTCAAGGATGTCCGGTCGCTGACAATCGCCATGCACGAAATAGGACATTACATTGACCGGGCACTTAACAACCGGTTGAGTCTGAATCCACCCGAGGGGACAAAAGACGAACTTATGGCGATGGGCAGAGCATTGTACGGTACAAGGAAGCCGAAGGGCGGCTACAAGTCGGAAGGATGGGCCGAGTTTATTCGTATGCACCTCACAGGCGACGATACAGAGGCGGCTGCACCGAATCTTCACACATGGTTTCACGACACATACCTGCCGAACAATCCAGACATCGCCAAGAAACTCGCCAGGATGCAAGCGATGATCACCAAATGGAGGATGCAGGGCGCAGAGGCCCGTATCGAATCGCAGATAAACCGTAAAACGATTAAGGGTACAATAGCCGAACGCATGGAACGAGGTATCCTCTGGTTTGAAACGAAGTGGATAGATAAGTTTGCCCCCATCAGGAAGGCGGTCCAGGCTGCCGGCGAAACACTGAGATGGGACCTGGACCCGTTCCAGTTAGCAACCGCGCGAGCCAGCAAGGCAGGCGCCATAGCTCGCCAGATGGTCCTGGAGTACACAACAGACATGGCGGGCGAGTGGACGGGTCCCGGACTCCGGGAAGTGATTAAGCCGGTACGTAAAGATATCCGAGCCTTCACGCGGTATATGATGGCGTCCAGAGGCAGGGACCTATGGGAGCGGGGTATAAACCCAGGCATCAGTCAGGCGGACGCCAATTTCGTATTCGAGAAGCACGATAGCCCCCAGTGGCGGGAAGCCGCTCAGGCGGTTACTGACTGGAACCATCGCATTCTCGACTATCTGGTCGAGGCCGGTGGGCTTGAATCCGCCGTTGCCGACCGCATGAAGGAACTCAACCCGGTTTATATCCCATTCATGCGGGCGTTCATGGTGGGCGAAATCAACATACCTTCCGGTGCAGGCCAAGGGTTTAGGGCGACAGGTAAAAGTGTCAAAGCAATTAAAGGCTCAGGCAGGCAGGTTATAGAAATGCTCGAAGCCATGATCCAGCAGACGGCAAAACTTCTAAGCGTTGCTCACAAGACCGAAGTGGCGAAGGCTCTGGTTGGACTCGCCGAGAAGAAGGGCATGGCGGCGTGGATATGGAAAGTGCCGGCCCCGAAGCGGGCGACACAGTTCGCCGCCGAGCAACTCAAAAAGCAGATCAGGGAGATCGCGGTTGAAAGATTGGGGATGGACCCTGCCGACGTACCGTTCGATACAGAAACGTGGGACGATATACTGACCGTCTACACCAACGCCGGCCAGTTCTACGGCAAGGAAAATATCGTTGCGATTGTTATAGACGGCAAGAAGCAGTTTTACGAGGTCCACCCTCAACTCTACCGGGCAATCGCAGGGATCGATAAGTTTAACCTGTTGCCAATTCTTGACATGCTGTTCGGCAAGCCGACGCGGATGGTCAGGCTGGGAGCAACCGGGCTCAACGCCGCCTTCGGCTTGATACGAAACACAATCAGGGACGCGATGACGTTCACCGTGTTGTCCAAACACGCGAAACTCGGCCCTGTTTCGGCAGCAACAGGTATAGTTGAAGATGTGCTCAATACGAAAGTTGCCCGCAAATTCAAAGCACTTGGCGGCAAGATGTCCGGACAGGTACTTTTCGACCGGACAGCAACCCAACACTTACGAGGCGAACTGTTGGCGGCAACGATCGGAGGCAAGGCCGTTTACCATGCCACTCATCCGATCAACGCTCTGCGGGAGTTGTTCGGCATCACCGAGGCGGGTACGAGAATCGGCGAGTTTGGGCCGGCTTTGGCATACGCGGAGAAAAAATGGGGGAAAGGCAGTAAGGCCGCTGCTATTTATGCCCTCAACGCCGCCCAGGACGTAACGACCAACTTCACGCGAAGCGGCGAATATGCCAGAGTGCTGAATCAAATGATCGCGTTCTTTAACGCCGGCATCCAGGGACCAAGCAAGATTCTGCGAACCTTCAGGGCTCGACCTATCGAGACGATGATTAAGGCCCTGATAGCCCTGACCCTGCCGGCACTGTGGCTGTGGTGGAAGAACCGTGACAAGGAGTGGTACAAAAACCTGCCTTTGCATGAGAAAACAAGTTACCTGCACATCGAAGCGCCGGGCCAGGACAAGATCATCCGAATCCCCGTGCCGTTCGAGCTGGGGCATGTCTTCCAATCAATTCCCATTGCGGTACTTGACGCACAGTACAACGAGGACCCCGAAAGGCTCAAGGGCACGTTAGAGGAAGCTCTCAAGCGGGCCAACCCAGGCGATTGGCCGGCAGTAATCGGGCCGATCATCGACGTTATCTGGAACAAGGATTATGCCGGGATACCTATTGTCTCACGAAGTATGCAGGGTTTGCTCCCGGAAGATCGGGTGAAGTCCCACACCACGGCGTTGATGAAGGAATTGGGCAAGATTCTCAAGGTCTCTCCCGCGCAACTTGAACATCTTGTAAACAGCTATTCCGGCGGCATCTACAAACGAACCAGCAGGATAACATATAAGAAAGGTGATTCGCCCCGTGACATACCGGTTGTTGGAACGCTGTTCGTCCGCGATCCATTTGCAACGAGAGCCCAGGTCGACAAGTTTTATGACCGGTCAGACCTGCTTAATCAGAAGAATCAGTCGGACAAGATCACGCCTGCAGAGAACCGTGAACGGCTGCGGCTGGGAAGGATACGCCGAAAGCTGACGCCATACTGGAAGAATCTTAACGCCGCCACCACGATACGACAACGCAAGCAGATATGGGCGAAAATCGAAACAGAGATCAAGAAAGCAGACTGAAGGGACAAAGATATGCCGCCGGCAAAAGATAAATGTGGCGAACACAGCAAGGCAATAGCAATCATCGAAAAGGACCAGGCAGATCAATGGGCGGCAATCGACAAACTACGAAACCGCTTGCCGGTCTGGGGGACAGTCCTAATCAGTGTGCTCACCTTTGCATTGGGTTTTACCCTGAATTACGCGGTTATGACAGCGAGGATGATGATGTTGGCAAACCAGTAGCCCGTCTGCCTATTGTCGCCGTTCGGCCACTGGCGCCCGCTGTGAGTACCGCCAGATACGCCACAGGACCCCATCACCTTGAGGCGGTTCTGCTGATTTCTGCACAACCGATCCCCTTGATTCTCTCTGTTTTCTTTCGCCTGCGGCTTTCTCGGCAAGGGTCTTACGGGTGTCGATAGGTTTCGTTGATTTCGTTGTTGATTTCATCGACGATTTTGGTCTACCGACCGTTTTGTTGTATTTCTCTTTCGCCGCCGCCTCGATAGACGGCTTGAGCTTCTGGCTTTGCCGTATTACATAGCCACGCCCCGCACACGGGGTTGTTTGGTCACGCTCTCGATAGGTTGGGCCCAAACTACCCCCCGAAACCCTCCACGCTCAAAACGCCTCTCAGGGCCTCTCGCACAAAATCCGGCCTCGGATGGGTTATTGCCAACCAAAAAGCTTTCGAGGATTGATTGTGAGGCTCGCTCTCCGCCCCGTCGATGCCATTACAAGGCCCCTGCGCTTGCGTGCGGGGCGTACCGGCGTGATTTGTTATAACCCCACTCCCGTCAACCAGTATTCCCCAAACATAGCAAGATCAACTACGTCAATTGTAGAGTCGCCATTAAGATTGCATGAGGGGTTCCAGTTGCTTGACCCTTCAAAGGACAGCCACGTAGCCACCATTATATATAAATCATGTTCGTCGACATCGTTATCGAAGTCAAAGTTGCCGGGTAAAAATTCATATGCTCCAATGTCAACTTTTCCATTTATTTTGCGTGGGTTTCCTGCAAAATCAATCAATGGTTTGGCTCCAGTACCATTATCAATGCACGGGGAACCGGGCATAACTCTCAAGTTGTCATCATCTGTGCCATAGTATCCATCGGCCCCAATGGCATTAACGAGCAGGGGGTCTTCAAATATGATTGACGCGAACAAGGTACTTTTGTCTGCTATTGTCCTATTAATATAAAACCACCCACTACCAGGCTCATACGCAATGTCGTAGTCGTCATTGCCCCAAATAATACAGTTGTCGATATATATAAAACTGGCAATATTTCTGACCGCTCCCGCCTTCAAGCCTTGCGTTCCTGTATATGAATTGCCCACGATGGTGCAATGTCTTAGTTCGGGCCAGTTGCATTCTACGTAACAAATTGCGCCACCTGCCTCATACATATCACCAAAAACATTGTTGCCCGCAAAAATACAGTTGAATACTTTTGGGGCACCAAATAGGTTGTACATTCCGCTGCCCTTAGTTGAGACTGAATTTGCTATGAATCTACAATTACTTATCTTTGGACTTCCATTAATATTCTTCATCCCTCCACCAAAACTGCCCCTCCCTCCGGTTATTATAAAACCATGCAGAATGGCGGTGTTATTGACTCCGCTACCCGTTACAACACTACTCACATTTTCACTTACATTGAGAAATCCAGGTTCATCGTCTCCACTTAAGTCACCACTAAGAACAGTTTTGAATCTTTCTATTGCACGGCTATTAGGGTTAGTATGTCCATATCCGGCGAAACCCCCAAGTATCTTGACATCATTTAAGAGTTGAAAGGTAGATGAACGGTCACGGGTGTGCGTGTCTGTGGCGACATCATAATCAGGCTTGTATGTGCCTTGGGCAACGAAGATCTCATCATTGGAGGTGGCTACATCGAGAGCTGACTGAAGTTCAACAAATGCATCAACCCAGCTTGAGCCATCGTTAACGCCATGCCCATCGTCGTCAACATAGATTATGACGGCAGTGCAAGGGATTGCCACAACGAACAGTAATCCAACGATCAGCACTTTTCTTATCATAACTATTACCCTCTCAATTAAATAAGTTTAGCAGGGAAATCTCCTTATCCCGTTGTAGGTCAATACCTTAGGGTATTATAAACCTATTTGCTTTTTTTATCAAGAATTTTGTTGCGTTTTTTTTCCTAACATGGTATTGTGAGTTTAATTGAAAGGGGAGTCAATATGCTTGGCAGGTAGATACTGCCGGAGCGGAGTTAAGCCTTTTGGGGCAAGGAACTTATGATGATCAAAAGGAACCATCGTGTTGACCCTACCAAACTCAGCGACTACGAGAAACTCTATCTTTTGATTGCTTTGCATCCCTCAAAAGTCGAGCCCGTTTTGTCGGAGTCAGGGGGCTCAAAAGACGAGCAACCTCAGCATCACTAACACAATCCAGAATAAGGTTGACGGCCTGGTCGATAGATAGATCAGGGTTTGTTAGTTCTGTTGCCAGCCCTTTGTCGATTAAAAACAGGCTTTGGATGGCCTTCAAGGCCCCAACACACGCCACCCCTTTATTGAAGGGCGTATCTGCTCGGTCCAGCCAGTCAGAAAATTCCTCCGCCACGTTCTCTTCCACAGGTACGTTAAAATTTCCCGATTTGACCATTTTTTTTGCTCCCGCGATTAATAGCATAAACTCTTTACTTACCAAACCTTACGACAGTTGCAAGATTTCTTTGTAAAGGTTTTCCTTAGAAAACTGAAAAAAAACCTTACTTTTTTCCTCCATGGGGCCTAATCTGTGTTATATTATACGTTGGAGAGGTTGGCCTTGTCAAGTCAGCCACAGAATTACAAGAGTTTGTTGGATATTCTCGATGCTCAACAACAATACACTACTACATCAACTTCTGGGATCCGCACTCGATTTGAGCATCGAGGCGTTTCAGGTCGGCATTGTTCACTCAGTGCCGGCCTGTCTTTTGTTTCAAGACGAAAATGGCCCGGAAGCTACCGCCAAGTGACCCCCGGACCTCTGCTGCGTTGTACAACACAGCGTTACAATGACCAACAAGTACATTGTACGTCGCACGGGGCATCAGGTCAAACTGTTTTTTTCGGGCCTAAACATATTTTTTCTACTTGTTTAGGGGCCATTGTGCCCGGAAAGAGAGGTTGATCATGGTGGATGAACGGAAAAAAGAGGTCACAACGGAGGTGAAGGAATTGGCTGCGGACCTTCTACGGCTGGAAAGTGCATGCCCTGGCGTTATCAAACGGCTACGGTTTGCGGCGGCAAAGGCGGTGCTAGAGGAAGATCCTGGCCAGATACCTAAGCCCGACAGCATGGATGCCGGCGAGCTTATCGAGCGACCTGTAAGCCTGGCCAAAGAACTGCTCGAAAACAGCGTCGGCGCCGAAACTGCAACCGAAAATGAAGCGGGGGCCGCAAGGATTACCATCCGGGGCGTTGATCGCAAGCCGGATGATGAACGGGACACGGTTCCAGACGATGAAATCGCCGATGCCGAACCATCCGACGAAGTTCCGGTCGGCGCCGGCGCCGGGGAACCAAGCGAAGATGAAGCCGACGCCGCAATCTCAGAAGAGCTTAAAGGCCTCTTCGCAGGAATGACGAAGGGCTGGCCTCGGCACCGCGTGATGTTGCTTGCAGGGCTTTGTGGAGAGGGGGATATGGAACCTGTAAAAGAGATGATAACCGAGTGGGGCTGGCGGGGCGCAGACGGCAATCTCATGCCCATCGAAGATGAGCCCGAATACAACCACGACAAGCACGAGCTTGATCGCCTGGTAGAATGCCTGGACGGTAGGAATCCCAACTACCAAAAAAAGCTGCTCGAAAGGTACACCGCCGAAGTTTTGCCAGAGAAGTACAGAGAAGCCGAGAAAGACAAGGTTTGCGAACAGGCGGGCAATGCGTTCTACCGGCAGATAACGGACTGGACAATAGAGCAAATTCAAGAACTTACTGCCGACATAAAGAATGGGTGTCTTTCGCCAGAGACCGAGGGCGCCGACGACGAGCCCGGACATGTCTCTTTGATCGAGCAAATCACCAATGCTCTGGAAAGAACTACCCCCGCGTTTCAGGCAGGTCTTTTGTTGAAATTAGGCCACCCCGAGATAGGAAGCGACGACAAGGCCGTGGATGAGGCTGGCAATGAAGATGCTGGCGAAATCCCCTTTGGCCAGGACGCTGAGCAATCGACCGAAGCCGAGGTTGATCGTATAGCAGAAACCGCAGAGCGCGTCCAGCGAGCAACAAAGGACGCCTACAATGAACTGCGCATGATCGGCATATACTCCCCGTCAATTCAAAAAACTGTACTTCTGCGATACATCACTGAGGACTTGCCGACTGCGATTCAAGAGGAGTTGGAAAACGAGGAGGCACTTTTCGGAGAGCATGGGATTTTCACCGAGCACCTTAAACATCCTTATTTGCCTGTTGATGAAGATGCCGACGAACAGCCCGACACCGACAATGAGACTTGTTTCGATGCTGTTGTCCAGTGGCTTCGGTCTCAGTCAAGAGAGGCGAAACTCACAGCGGTACTGATGACCACCCTTTTGAGCCACGAGCATATCCTGCCGTGCAAGACTATCGCCAACGATCTTTACCGAGAGTTTGAGGTTGAGGTGCTTGCACCCGACGGAGGAGATTTTGATTTTATCGCTGCATACACAGCCGGTATGATGGAGGTACCGTGTTGAGCAGCTAACTTTCCCGCCCCGTCCGGCTGGCTTGCCTCGTCCTTTGGACGGAGTCGGGTGGGGTATAAATTGAAAACAGAATGGGAGCAATTCAGGGCGGGTTTGGTAATCCACCTTACCGCCGTGAATACCGCACGGCGGCTTGTTGCCGTCGGCTCCCCTTCATATTTTGAAAGACAAGTGCATTTTGGAAAACTTTTCCAAAAAGAAAAGAGGCAGACCTCGGCTGTTGTCTCTTGAGTACGAGACGGCTCTGAAACAGCTCTACGCTGGTATAGTCAACACGCGGCGGAGCCTACAGAATAAGAGTTATGAAGCGCGAGCATCCGGGCTGCTGCAAGAATACCCAGATCGCTTCTTATGGTTGCGCGATAAACAAAAGAGCGAGAAGGGGATGCCGAAGGCCCTAAAACAAACAATCCTGTCAGAATTGGGCCGAATTGACGAGGACAGCGTCTTGTTGCAAATGGCTGATTTGATATGTGAGAAAAGGATGGCGACAGGCGAAGCTGTGGGATGGATTCGTATTATACGCAGGCAGGACAAGGGAGTGTGAAACCATGAGTACTGAAACTATCGCGGCTCTTGTTATTGTTAGTGCGTTTGTTCTTCTTTTACGGTGGCTCACAAAGGAGTGATATTATGAGTAAAAGTTTCTGGGGTATTGCTTTGATGGGTCTGGTCTTTGTCGTATTCGTGAGATTGAAACTGGTGGGGACAGGTGTAGTCGCGTCATGGTCATGGTGGTGGGTTACATCGCCTCTGTGGTTGCCGCTTACAATCATTGGGGCCATCGTGGTCATTCGGGCCATCGTGGTCATTGTCCGCGGCATTGGGGTGATTGTCCGCGTGAACAAGCTGACTGACGGAAGATATTATGACAGATAAGGTCGACCGGAAAGCCACAAATGTCCCTACCGAAGTTCGCTTGCCGGAACTTCGGTAGTCCGTTTGCAGCATTACCCCGAGCCGGGCGTCGGCCAAAAAAAAGAGGTTCAGGATGCCCGTCAGACCACGATGATATTTTTGGCTGTGTATTCGTGGAATTGGTTAAGCGATAAACAAGTATTTAACACTTACAGAATAGGCCGGTGAAACCATGAGCCGAGAAAGGACAGTAATAATGAACGAGAACAATACGTCAGCAAGCGACCTGCGTGTGAAGGTGGATGTTAGAATGTGGAAGGACTCCTTTTTCACACTGTTGGTTGCAATCCATCGGTCCAGCGTTGCTATTGATGCCCATGACACAGAGATGGTGGCGCGACATGTAGAGCAAACCGGAGTAGAGCAAACCGGATATAATCCGCAAGACACCGAATACCACGAGAAACAAACTGCTAACAACTTCTGGGGTATCGTGGCGGAAATTGAACGGCAAACCGGGTTGCGCCACATGGTACTGGCAGTCCTGAAATGGGACGAAGAAAAGCGTGCTGAATTAGAGGCTAAGAGCAAGCAGACATCGACGAGCAAAGTGGGCGTGGGCATATGAGAACATTCAAAAAGTCATACAAAACGAAAACGAGGTTTTTATGAAACATATCAAGAGATTGCTGTATTATCTGTATCACTGGTTCTGGATGGGGCCGATAAGAGGCTTGCTATTCTTTGCGTTAACAAGAGCAATAGACAAGAATATGTTGCGTGTTATCATAGAACTGGCTCGGCGCGAACAAGCTGTATGGCTAATTGCCGACCCCGACGCTAAAGCCGACGACGAAGTGATTAAGTGTATAACAATTGACCCTGAATATATCACCCAGGAAAGAATCAGAGAAGGAGCTAAGAGGGGAGATATCATTGTAAAAATAGAAACAGTAAACTGAAAGACAGGTGAAAAATGAGCAAACCTAAAAAGAGACCTAAAACGACGGTTGAGTTCCAAGCCAACATTCTTACAAGCTACCAAAGGATGGTTGGCAGGTATGGAGTCAAGACCGCTGTGTCGGCAGGAATTCTTCTCTTGGAGCGATTAACCCCTGTTGATCGAGAGAAGATTATTGATGAGGTGTCGACGAGAGGCCGCCGGGGAGGTGGGAAATGAGACTGTTCAAACCGACATACAAAGATAAAGCCGGCAAACAACGGAAAGTAAAAAAGTGGTGGGTTGAATTGCGCGATCACAACAGGACCATTCGGCGCTTTCCTGGCATGACAGATAAGGAAACGACGCGGCTGTTTGGCGATCAGATTCAACGGCTCATCAACTGCCGAGCAACGGGGGAACAGCCGGGAGCCAATCTGTCCCTGTGGCTGGCGGGCACACCCGCGAGGCTGCGGGCCCATTTTGTCAGGATCAGACTCCTGAAACCCGGACAGGCGGTAGGGAATAAGCCCCTCAATGAGCAACTTGTAGATTTCAGGAAGTCGCTGGGTGATGACACAACACACGCAAAGCGAAATTACGCCGCCCTTATGAGGACGTTTGAGAAGTGCAAGTTCATCTATTGGAGTGATATACAGGCGAGTATTTTGTGGAACTCTTTGTTGGATTTACGGAGGACCGGCGAAATATCACACCGGACCTTCAACTTCTACGTCAAAGCCTGTAAGCAATTCTGTTCGTGGATGGTTCGGGACCAAAGGGCAAGCTCGTCGCCGGTGGGTCATTTGAGGCCCAAGCAGATCACCGTGCGGAAGATCGAGCGCAGGGCCATTCCGGTAGAAGGACTACGGGTATTGCTGGACGCCACAGAGACCGCCCCTGAACAGCTTGGGACAACCGGACACCAGAGGTCCCTGCTGTATCGTTTGGCGGTAGAGACGGGACTGAGGGCTAATGAGCTACGAAATCTGACCGTATCGTCGTTTGACCTGGATGAGCGGACGGTTGAATGCATGGCTGTGACCACAAAGAACAAAAAACACTGCATTTTGCCTCTACGTGCAGGGATGGTAGAGAGGCTGAAGGTCGAATTTCATAACAAGCTACCCACCGCCAGGGCGTTCAAGGTCCCTGAGAAGACAGCAAAGATGATCCGTGTAGACCTTGCGTATGCCCGTAGCCAGTGGGCGGATCAGGTGAAGCACAATCCCCTTGCTCATAAGCGACGGCTAAAGAGCGACTTCCTGAAAGCCGATACAGATGAAGGCCGGCTGGACTTCCACGCCCTGCGTCATACGTTTTGCACCCTGTTGGCGGCAAGCGGGACGCATCCCGCCGAAGCCCAGGCTTTGATGAGACACAGTGATATTAACTTGACGATGGGATTCTATACGCATAGAGTCCAGGGGGCGGCGATCGCAGCGGTCAACAATCTGCCCGATTTGAGCGCCGAGAAAAAAAGCGGCCGGAAAAACTTGGCGTGATTCTTGGCGTGATTCCTGATATGCTATGATAGAGGCTGATACGCCATGCGACAACGATATTTGAGTAACGCTTGAAGAACCGCGTTTTTACCCCGCGGGCCCGTAGCTCAGCGGTTAGAGCAGTGGACTCATAATCCGCGGCCCGTTTTCGCCATGTGCTGTAACGACAGAGACTTATAGAAGTGGTGTCGGATGACTTGGCGTATTTTTTGGCGTCAATTTATGCGAAAAAAAAGTTTTTTCCTGTACGCCATGTGAATTTAGGCGTATAGTGATGAAAGCGGTCTTTTGACTGCAAGGCACGGAGGCTAAACCCCGCCGTGCCAAATCTATCTTGCCTCAATGCTCAATTGGTGTGTCTGATCTGCGCGCCCTGCGCGCGAAAAAAAGGATTGTAAGATTGGAGAGCATACAATGAGCATGGATTTCAAAAGCACACGACAAGTTGCGCGGATTCTGGAAGTTGGCATCTCCAGGCTCAGTCAGGCGGTATGGCTTGGGCGGATCGCAGAGCCTCAAAGGGGTCCGGGCAATAGTTTCTTTTGGACGGCCGAGGACATCAACCGTGCATCCCAAGTCCTACTGGGCCAGCCGTACCAGCCCAAGAACACTGTCCCAGCGTAACGGCTTGCAAGACATGGCTATGGATATTGGCGCCAATACGATTACCCCCTTGCTCTTGACGGTTTCGGCGGCCGCGAAACTTGCCAGCGTCAGCGTCGCTACGTGGTGGCGTTTAGATGCAGCAGGGAAGGTCCCGCCACCTGTCAAGGTATCATGTTGCACGCGATGGCGCCTTGATCAACTGGAACGATGGACCCAATGGGGGTGCCCGTCACGTGTGCGATTCCTGGAGTTAGAAAACAATTTCAACCCGAAAGCAACCTTTTCCCATGAACCACAAATTAAAAAAGCACACTAACGCGCAGCAGTTTGCGGCATATCTGAACGTCGTCAAGTACGGTACGCCGGCGCCACGGAAAACTACGCCGGCGACAAATCTACAACTTTACCCCCAGATGTCTCCGAAGATGCAGAACTGTTGTTTCGGGAAAGTGAAAGGGCAACGGAATGATAAAAGATGAAATCTATAAATACATAAGCACTTCCGGCTATGTGTCTTTCGCTGACTTGGCACGGCGCATCTCAGGTTTTAACGGCGATTACGAAATGGCCCTTCGGGACGATTTATTGCTCTGGTCAAACATGTCCGAGGAAGCCACCAACGCCTTAATAGAACTCCAAAAAGAGAACAAGATAGAAATGGAGCCCTGTTCTGCCTTCATTTATCTGGTAGACGGAATGAGCTTGAGGTTGCCAGTTGCCACCTCACACAGACCCAAGAAGGGATACAAGAAACGCCATTGGCTTCCTGTTACTTTCAGTACCCCGGAACTCTTAAAGAGAAACAGAAAAACAGCATGACCGATACCCTGCTTGACAAATGGAGAACATCTTTGAGTTGCACGGACGCAATCTACAATGACAACGAATGAAATAATAAATCTACTTTCAAATGCGAAACCCCAAGGCGCTGGCTGGCTTGCCCACTGCCCAGGCCACGAGGACAACAGAGCAAGCCTTAGCATCTCCACTGGCGACGACGGACGAACGCTACTGAAGTGCCATGCAGGCTGTTCTCCCGATGCAATCTGTGAGGCAATAGGAATAAAGATATCAGACTTATACGTCCGAACCGTAAAACAGAAGGCCAAGATCGCCGCAACATACAACTACGTCAAACAAGGGGTCCTGCAATTTCAGTCTGTTCGGATGCAGGCGAAAGATTTCCGACTACGCCGACCGGACGGCGGCGGCGACTGGATTTGGAACATGAAAGGGGTTGACTCCTTCCTCTACAACTACGACCGCATCAGAGACCACCCCGACAGGGCGGTGTTTGTGCCCGAGGGTGAAAAAGATGCGGACAACCTTACAGCCCTTGACTTTGTCGCCACGACGAATCCAATGGGCGCCGGCAAGTGGCGGAAGAAATACAATGACATATTAAGCGACAGGCGAATAGTGATCCTGCCGGACAACGACTCGGCAGGCCGCGACCACGCCCATGAAGTGGCTGCGTCTTTGTGGGGCAAGGCCACAGAGATTCGGATTGTGGAGTTACCAAACCTGCCACCCAAGGGCGACGTGTCCGATTGGCTCGGCGCCGGCGGGACGAAGGAGCAGTTCCTCGCTTTGGTCAAAGGGACCCGTCCTCTCACTCAAGATGATGTCGATAAATTCACCCCCGTGACAGACAGGCCCGACCGCGGTATTTTACGATTCCCCTCCACGGATGCCGGCAGTGCCGAACTGTTCGCATACGTTTATGGGGACCGATTTGTGTTCAACCACGACGAGGGCAAGTGGCTCATATACGACGGCGACAGGTGGAATAAGAAAACGGGCAACGCCCAGGTCCGCATGGAAGTTGTGCGGCTTGCCAGGCAAATTCGGGCCGAAGCACTGACAGCAGAAAACAACGAGCGGCGGGAAGCGATTGAAAAATATGCAAGGTCCCTCGAATCATCGGCCAGGATTTCCAACGTTTTACGCGAAGCACAAGGATATCTCGCACGGTACACAAGCGATTTCGACGGCAACCCCGCACTGCTCAACGTCGCCAACGGAACCATTGATTTAAGGTCCGGCGAATTGCAGCCCCACGCCGCCGGCGACATGATTACCAAATTGGCACCCGTTGTTTATGATCCGGATGCGACACATCCGACGTGGACAAAGTTCCTGCACGACTCTACCAATGGCGATGAGCCCTTGGCGGTGTTCTTACAGGTGGCGGTCGGGTACACGCTCACGGGCTTCACGGACGAGGAAAAGTTTTTTCTTATTCACGGGGCGGAGGCGACGGGTAAATCGACTTTTCTGGAAACGATTAAGGCTGTGCTCGGCGATTACGCGCAGACCGCTGATTTCGATACGTTTCTCCAGCGGCGGGCAGTAGGTGGCGTCCGCAACGACATCGCTCGTCTTGTTGGAGCCAGATTTGTACCGTCTATAGAGGTTGATGAAGGAAAGAAGCTGGCAGAGGGTCTGGTCAAGACTGTCACCGGAGGCGACACCATCACCGCCAGGTTCTTGTACAGGGAGGCATTTGAGTTCCAGCCGGAGTTCAAGCTCTGGCTTGCCTGCAACCACGCACCACGGATCAAAGAATCGGACGGGGGTATGTGGCGCCGAATCCTGCGAGTGCCATTTGAACATACGGTCCCTGAAGACGATCGCGACCCAAAGGTGAAGGCAACATTGAAGAACGTCCAGGAGGGCGGACCAGCGGTTCTGGCGTGGGCCGTCCAAGGCTGCCTGAGATGGCAGCTTGACGGCCTGGTTGTCCCGCCCCGAGTCGCTACTGCAACGACCGAATACCGCAGTGAGCAGGACCCATTACGGGAATTTCTGGAAGACACCTGCAAGTTCGACGAGGACGCCTATGTTCCGGTGGCGGAGTTTCGAAAAGCGTACGAGGGATGGGCGGGGGATGTCGGAGTTAAATATACGCTGGGCGCCAGAGCCTTCAATGAAAGGCTGGAAGCCCGGGGGTGCCGGCGGATTACAAAGAAGTACGTAAACGACATCGGGACGCACAAAATCGGGAAATGTTGGACCGGAATTAAGTTAGAATGTAACCAGGAAATCGAGGACGAAATCGAGGACGAAGTTGAGGAATACTCGGATGAAATCCCCTTCTGAGAAGTATAGTGTAACCGTTTTAATGGCGGTTATTGACCGTTGTAACCGGGGTGACCGGAAAACCCTATAACTATGTAATTCTCTACGCGCGTAGGAGTAAGTTACAAAATAACCGGTTACAAACGGTTACCGGTTACAGAGCATGAAACAGAAGAAAAATAACGGAATGTTGTTTTAGAAAGGATTTAACATGGGAAAAGACGAGATTGAGAAAAACGAACGGGAACTTGCGCATCACGAGATGATGAGTTTTGAGTGGATTTTCCAAATAATGCCTGCCAATGGGTGGCGCGCCGGGTGGGCGATGGATGGCAGGATTGGACTCGAGCTACTTGTGTGTTGGGCTTTGGTTTACTCGGATCGTGAGCAGGGTAAAGTGATAATCGGTTGTACGCGGGATGGCTTTGTTCGGGTGGCAACTGACGACCCCAAGGAGTGCACGAATTTCTTGGGCTACCTTGCTCCTAACGAGGAAGTGCCGGCGTACTGGCAGGCGGAGGCGGACGCCGAGAAGGGCGCAAGGACGGGTAAGGGTGGGCCCACACACTCGGGCTGAACGATATCCCTGATAATTATTGGAGTCCGTAAAACAGAGTGGTTGGCGAACGGAATGCGAGATAGACTAACAACAAAAGAGGCGGCGGAATATCTATTATACGCTGCGAGTACCCTGCGACAATGGCGATACGAAGGTCGCGGGCCGGCGTACCGGAAAATTGGGAGGTCGGTCTGGTACACGAAGCCTGATTTGGATCGTTGGCAGACCCAGGTCGAAACCGTGATTAAGCCGGCCAAGGGGATATGATTATTCGCAGGTCGGATTTGCCAACCGAGGGCCTGAGAGGTCGCCGATAGCTATTCGACGTGAAGAAAGAGTCTGTTAAGGCCGTCGTGGTATACCTTGTCAAGAACCAAGTCCGCATTTACCCCCCCCCCGAGACGCATACTTTGTTGTATATCATGGTCGTTTGATATCAATCGTATTATATCCGTTTTGCTTACCAAGTGGTGACCGTGATTTTGCACGTATACTGTATGTAGACGAACGGGGGCCGGTTATGGATACTCCGGAGAACATTGAGGATTTGACGCTTGAGGAAATGAAGCGACTTCAAAGGGAGTTGAATGAGTTGATTATTGATCGCGAGATAGTGTTGGCGGTGCAAGAGGCAGAAGGCAACAATCAATGAATTGGCCGGGTAGTTTAGCACCGGGCGCTGCAGGTTACGGGCCTACAATCGAAACTGAGAGGTTTTCGAAATGATGAATCGGCGGAATTTTGCGAAATCGCTGTTTGGGGCTGTGTGCGGGCTGCTGAGCCTGCCGAAAAGAAAAACGAAAAAGACACTGGACAGCCATGTAACTAAAACAGGATGGTTGGTTGTAACCACGGTGGAAGATATCAACGGCGGCGATGGTTGGGGCAGCGGCGGAAAAATTCTGTGTCGGAAATATTCAAAGGCAGAACATGGCGAAGGCTAAGAAGAAACCCGAGGACGATCAGAACAAAGAACCCACAAGGGGCAGGCCCACGAAGTTTAAGCCTGAGTATATCGTGCAGGTGAAGATTCTTGCCGAGAAGGGCTTCACAGACAAAGAGGTAGCGCAAATCTTTGGCGTAGCAGAACAGACAATCAATAACTGGAAGAAAGATTTTCCCCTGTTCTTTGAATCTCTAACGGCAGGCAAGGAGGTCGCAGATCAAAAGGTAGTTCAGGCGTTGTATGAGAGGGCGTTAGGTTATTCACACCCGGAGGTACACATTACTTCTTTTCAAGGGGATGTGACAAAAACAGATGTTATCAAGCACTACCCGCCGGACACAGCAGCATGTTTTATATGGCTGAAGAACAGATCAGGGTGGAAGGATAAGATTGACCATGACCTCACCTCAGACGGCAAGCCGATAGCTCCAGTCATAGTAGTTTTTGGAGAGAAGCCTAAGGATGATCCCGAACAAACAGTTCATTGACGGCATGCACGTTCACCAAAAAGACATGCTTGAGGCGTTTGACAGGCGCCAAGCATGGTCCTTCTGGCTTGAATGGGCTCGCCGGCACCGCAAGACCACGCTGGCCGTGAACTTGCTCATACGAGAAGCGTGTCGATACGAGCGGGCGAAATACATCTACGTTTCACCATACCAGGCCGAAACCAGAAAGATTGTCTGGGACGATCCAGTGATGCTTAAGGGGGCGTTGCCTGACAAAGCTGAGATGGACTGGAAGGCGAACGAAACAAAGATGCTCGTTACGTTCGCCAACGGCAGCATGATCCAGTTTGGTGGGGCCGACGAACCTGATTCAATCCGTGGCATTGATGCTATCGGCGCCGTGCTTGACGAGCGGGCGTTGATAAAAGAGAACGTTTGGACTGAGATACTTCTGCCGGTCATCATGGGACCATTGCCGCCGCACCTCAAAGGCACTGGTGTTTTCCGCTGGGTAATGAATCTCTACACACCAAAGGGCATAAATCACGCGACCGTCGGCTTCGATAAAGCCTGCTGCCTTGAGGATGGAGGCGTATTGCCGGAATGTGGCAGGGCGGTGAAGATGAAGCCGGGCTATTATGCCAGTAGGCTTGACGCTGAATTGGCGGGCATAATGTCCAAGGAGGCGTTACAGATTGCCAAAGACGAAGCCCCGCTTGTCCTTTACGAGCAGGAGCTTAGGTGTCGCAGGACAACGCAGGAGGAGCGTACTTTAATTACGTCGGCCATGCTCCAGGCGTTGAGTAATGTTGACTGGGAAATTACAAGTCGGACCTTCAATGAGACGAGACGAATCGTTTCCATCGACCCGGCTTTCGGTGGGGACCTGTGCGATATAAAGGGCCTTGAGAATAACCGGGAACTGGCACACGAGCAATTCCATCCTCACATGACGCACGAGATCATCGCCGCTGCGAAGCTGATG
>SDBT01003994.1_pt1 | contig 25233 bp, 6 predicted proteins | sample 2277101 | NCBI WGS metagenome assembly SDBT01 (sample SAMN10404973, study PRJNA504765) | marine sediment metagenome | isolation source: marine sediment core GS10_PC15, 103 cmbsf | place: Arctic Ocean: Southern Knipovich Ridge | collected 2010 | reverse complement strand
CTGGTGACATCACCTCGGTATACGAGGGCATCCCCGTGGCTTATTGGGGTTTCCCGTGAGGTAGGCCCGTCCGCATCCCGTTGACAGCCAACAGAAGAAGCCACCAGGGTAATCCTGGTGGCTCTTTCGTATCATCCGAACGTCCCAGAATTTCGTTCGCAGCCAGGCAGAGCGGAAGAGAGCTCTGAACCACCCACCCCCGGCGGGCATTGGACATAAGAAACCTTACAATATTCAAAATTCGGAAAACTCGTCCTTGTAGCCCGTATCTTTTTTGGCATTTTTACGTTATATATAGTAGAGGGGGATAATGCGCCCCGAAAAGGAACAAGTGGTGGCAGACCAGAGATCAGAGACTAGATACCAGATTTGTGCCCTGAAAAGCGGCATTGGTTTAACACGCCTAGTCAACAACTGTCGCTTGCCGGGGGGAACAAGCGGGATGCCCCACTACAACCACAATCCACACGCTACCGTATCTACAAAGGACACCGCAGCTACGCGGCGGCTGTATCTTTTCGCCTGCTTGATGCTGGTCTGGTGACGGATGAACTTCCGCCGCGAGGTCAGCGCTTTGTGTTTTGACCCACATATTTTCGACATCTTTTCGACATCCCGTTGATCTCGGCTAACGGGAAACCAAAACCAAAAGGAGGTAGTTCACGATGAAACACAACTTTGTTACCAACTTACTGCAGGTCCCCGACCGGCGGGCCTGGTCTTTGCTCCGAGCGGCGTCTCTGCTGGCCGCGCTGCTGCCCCTGCTGTTGTCCAGCGCCCCCCCGGCGCAGGCGCTACAATTCTTTCAAGTCACTTTTGTGCCAACCACACCGGTTGTGGCCGGTACGCGCGTGAGCTTCCAAGTAGGAGTGACGGCCACCAGTGACGCCGACGTGGATTTTACCGTATCTGCCAGTTTCTATGGCGGTTCCGCAACCCTTGTGGAGTACACTCAGCCTGGCCACGGAATCTGCAGCCAAAGTGGTCAAGATGTAGTCTGCAATATCGGCACCATGTACCCGTCGGACACCGCCGAGATTGGGGTGACCTACGCCTTGGCTTCCGGCTACGTGCGGACAGGCGGTGATCAGATTTCGCTTGAGATTGATCTTGATGATGATGAGAGCGAACGCAGCTATGACTTTTCGTCGGCTTTCGGCGTCACCACCCGCGCTGACCTGACCATTGCCAAGCTGGGCGAGGCGACGGCCAGGGCGGGCGAGCCCTTCACGTACAAAATCGTAGTGGACAATATGGGACCCTCAGACGCCCGCAGCGTCACACTCCTGGATGATATCCTCTCCACAGAGAGTATAGTCTCCATTTCCGTTAGCGGCACGGGCTGCCCCGCTAGTCCGAGTGGTTCATTCACCTGTAACCTGGGGACCATGACCCCCTTCCAGCGGCAGGAGATTATCGTCACTGTGGTGTCGGATGAGACCGCAACCATCAACAACACCGTCCTCGTTGAGAGCGAAGACGACCCCAACTCACTCAACAACCGGGCCACGGCCTGGACCTCCGTCACCGACGTGGCTGACCTCAGTGTGACAAAAGCCAAGACGCTGCCCGTCGGCGATCTCAATGCAGGCGAGACTGTGACTTACCGCATCACGGTCATCAACGCCGGGCCGTCCCAGGCGGAGAACGTGGTGGTTTACGACTACCTGCCGCCCTACATCCGCGACAACGTGCAGATCAGCGCCTCCCAGGGCGAGTGCACACCGGGAACCCCGCCCACCTCGCCGGCCATCTGCAATCTAGGTACCCTAATATCTGGTCAAACCGTCACGGTTGACGTTACCTTCGAGCTGGACCCCAGCTACCCCATTGACCCCTTCCTGGGGGCCGTCATCCAGAACGAGGTCTCTGTCAGAAGCGATACCTTCGACGATGACAATGACGATAACCGCGCCAGTGTCGAGACGCCCGTCGTGGGTCTGGCGAGCGTGCCGTTTAGTGTCGCGGATGTCACCCAGGTTCCGTCCCCGGCCCCCCCCGGCGTACCGTTCAGCCTGGAATTCGCAATAGTGAACAACGGTCCGTCCACGGCGATGGACTCCAACCTGGTCGTGGAGTTGCCAATGGAAGTCGATATCCTCAACGCCAGCGTCACGGCGCCGCCGTTCCTGCTCTACCCCTCACAGTGCAACGTCCGGGTGGGCGATAACTCGGTCCGCTGTGAGCTGGGCGACCTGCGGCCGGCAGAGCCCATCACCGGGACTCTCAATCTGCGCTTCAAGCCCGACACCCCGTACGGAACCTACAATGCGGAATTCCACTTTGACAAGCGTACCCCTGGCTCCCTGATCTCGTTCATTGTAGGCCTATTCGCCGATGACCCGGAGGCTGACCTGATGGTCATCAAGTCAGACACCGGCTCTCCGGCCGTCGCGGGCCTCACCACCCGCTACACGTTCGTGGTGCTGAACATTGGGGACGCCGTTGCTGAGAATGTCCAGGCTACGGACACCTTGCCGACAGGCTTTGTCTATCTGGACGGCACGGACGATTGTACCGGGACGGGGACAGGGTTCACTTGTGTTCTGGGTAACCTTGCTCCATACAATGCCGAAACCGGAGGCCCTAAGAAACAGTTCAACGTGACGGTTGGGATTGATCCCAGCGTAGATCCAACTGATCCTACCACTGACCTACCGGTGTACACGGATTCCGTCACGGTGACTAGCGACACCGATGAAAAAGATGATAGCAATAACACCGCCATCACCCACGTCACCCGCGTCCAAGATTACGCCGACGTGATGGTGCGCAAGTTCGGCCGGCCCGACCAGGTCGTCGTCGCCGGCGAGCTGATGACCTACACCATACAGGTGGACAACCTGGGGCCGTCAATTGCGCGCGGCGTCGTCCTAACCGACACCCTGGATCCAGACGTGACCTTCGTTTCGGTCACACCCAGCCAGGGGTCGTGCCCCACAACGCCAACTGGCCCGGGCGGTATCGTGGTGTGTGCTCTTGGTACGCTCGGTTTCCCCAATCCCTTTGATCTCACTGATCTCACGGAGCCGGGTCGGGCTGAAATTGTGCTGGTGGTCCGGGCCAACCGGGACATCGGTCCTCCGCCCTTCGACCCCATCACCAACCGGGTGGAGGCGTACAGCACGGCGCAAGACCCCAATCTGCGCAACAACGTGACGGAACGGGTCACCCAAATCACCGCTCAGTCGGACCTGGCGGTGACCAAGACAGCGCTAGGTCAGAACGTGCAGGATGCGGCTGCAGCCCCTGCGCCCATCACGGAGTTGGCCGATCAGGTCACCGCCGGCACCTTCGTCACCTACACCGTCAGCATCAACAACACCGGCCCGACCGACGCGTTCAACGTGGTGGTCCAGGACTTGATGCCGCCGGGCGTGGAGCCGCGCGAGGCCACCATCACCCGGGGCGACGGCCTGGCCGGGTCGTGTATCCTGGGCGGGCTGGTGGGTGGCCAAGTTACGTGCAACATAGACACCCTGGGTGTCTCCCCTGCCGTCTCGAGCACCGCAACGATGACTGTGACCGGCTTCGTTGCTAGCTATGTGTCCGAAGGCTTCTTGCTCAACAACAACGCCACAGTGCGCAGCGACAACTACGATCCTGACAACAAGGACAACCTCTTCCACAACCAGACCGTGGTCAACGCCCGGGCCGACCTGGAAATCACCAAGACCGACGATCCCGACCCGGTCATCGCCGGTGAGCTGCTGAAGTACACCCTCACCGTCACCAATCGCGGCCCGTCGGACGCGCTGAACGTGGTGGTGACGGACACGCTGCCGGTTGACGGGGCCGGAGAACCTCAGGTGGTGTTCTTGAACAGCACTATCAGCAGCTGCTTCGCGGACGTGATCAATCCGGAGCAGGTCACCTGCCAGATAGGGCGTCTGATCGCCGGACAGACCATCAGCTTCGACATCGTGGTCTTCGTCAACACGGACGTGGTGCAAGCCGGTGAGGCGTTCCACGATATCACCAATTTGGCTAGAGTGGACATCCCACAGACGGCCCCCGGACTGCCGCGAGACCCTGTGATCAGCAACAACCAGGTGACCGAGGATACGCGAGTGGAGGCCAACGCCGACCTGTTCATCCAGAAGCAGGACAACCCGGATCCGGTCGTGGCGGGCGAGCAGATCGTCTACACGATCAGTTTTATCAACCAGGGTCCGTCCACCGCGCGCACGGTTACCATCACCGACGTCCTGCCGGCGAAGTTCGAAGCGATAGATGTAGATGGGGATTCGGGCAATGGCATCAATCCCTGTGTTCCCATTGACCCGGATGACCAGGTGACCTGTTCTGTCTCCGGAGACGTTCTGACTGGCCAGACCGTGACGTTGACCGAGCTCAAAGTGCGCGGCACGACACAGTTGCCAGGCGACCTGGACCCGGGCGAGGGCTACGTCTTCGGGATCATCGCCAAAGTCGAGTCGGCCTACGTGCTGGACAAGGGCGTCGCCGACTTCGAGTTGCCGCTGACCAACCCGGACAACCCGGCCCACGACACTGCCTACATCGCCAGCGAGACCACCTCGGGGGGTGCTTGGTATCCAGACATCAACCCTGACGACAACCAGGACACGGAGTTGACCTTCGTCATCGCCCAGGCAGACCTGAAGGTCTCCAAGACCGACACGCCGGACCCGAGCCTGCCGGATGCCTACCTGACCTACGATCCGGTGACCAACAAGTTTGTGTACACGTATACCCTGACCATTGAGAACCTGGGGCCGTCGGATGCGGCCAAGGTGGTGCTGTACGATGTGGTGGCGGGTGATGCCACCTTCCTCCGGGAAAATGCGCCTGACGACATCCAGTGCGTGTTCCGTGACGATGGGGTGTTGCTGTGTCTGGTGGGCAACGATCGCAACAATGATGGCGACCAAGAGCGTGGGCGGCTGAACGCTGGCAGTGTGCTGACCATGACCTTGGAGGTGGAGGTGGATCCGGGCGCCACGCCGCGCACCCTGACGAACACGGCCTGGGTGGTGGCTGTCGCCGAGGACGAGTTCCCCTTCGCCTTGGACGACACCAGCGATGATCCCATCGAACCGGCGGACTTCCTGGACGACACCACGCCGACGGCTGATCCGAACCTCGCCAACAACACCTTCACCGAGACCACCACGGTGCTGACAGGCAAGGTGGATGTGGACAAGAAGGCCTACGTCAACCACAGCGAACCGCGTGGCATAGATATCCCGCTCCATCCGATCTACGGGAATCTGACGCCGGTCCAGCGGTGCGGGTTTCTGGCGCAGGACAACATCCTGGTCCTGCCCGGCGACGAGATCGTCTACTGCTACACCATCACCAACCCGGGCCAGACCTGGCTGCGCTCCATCACCCTGCAGGATGAACCCAATGGCTTCAAGTGGCTGGACGACCCGGCCGACCCGGACGACCTGTCCGATTACACCGTGATCTACCCCGACCTGTCGGTGCTGCGTGGCACCATCACCCTCGACCCGGTAGCGCCGGCCATAGATCAGACCATCAACATCTCGACGGCGCACAACGCCAAAGCGGTGCTGTCGCCAGCCGGCGTGGCGGACGACTATCTGGCGATCATCATCACCCGCAGGGTGACGGTGGAGTTCCCGGAGCTCGGTCCCATCTCTGGCGTTGTCTGGGCGGATGACAATGGGAACGGCGTGGTTGACCTGATCTACAGTCCTCCACCGGATGTGGTTCAGCCCGAGCCACTGCAGGCGGCGGGCACCACGGTCGCTTTGCTGAACGAGGCCGGTCAAGTCCTGGGGACCACGCTCACTGATGCTGACGGGCGATACGTGTTCCACCGATATGAGTACCCCCCCGTGGAGCCAGGCAGCTATAGGGTGCGGGTTTTGGGCGGCGAGACTTCAGAGGTGTTCGAATATGATCCCTCTAAAGGGTACTCGACGGCCAACTACGACACTCTCGAGGATCGGTGGTATATCGAGTCCACATTACCGTGGGTGGATACCATATTCCGAGTTCTGGGCAACAATAGAGCTGGCGTGAGTGCCCTCCCGTCCGACAAGTACTCGACGGAGTATCCGGGCGTGCCGCTGGTGTTCAATAGCGACCTGCTCAATGACACCCTGGCCCTGCCGTCGCTGGAGGATACCACCAAGGAGTGGGCCATCTACGAGGACAACGGGGACGGCCTGCCCAGCCCCAACGACGTCATCGAGTACACGGTGATCATCTCCAACTCCGGAGCCATCGACGCTACCGGCGTAAGGTTCTACGACCCGCTGTACAACTACATCCGTGACGACCCGCAGGACCTGCGAGTGCCGGGCCTGCTGATCAACGGCAGCGTGTCCGCTGCCATCCACGTCCGCGGCCGAGACCCCGTCACCGGGCGCGAGATTGACGCCGACCTGCAACCCCCGGACCTGGCCTTCGGCGAGGACCTCCTGCTCCGCACTCAGGCGCCAGGCATTGATCTGACCTACAACTCGGCCATCGTGCTGCCCGAAGAGATCATCCTGGGCAACAACTCCGGCGACGACGAGGTCTTCGTGTACACGCGGCTGGCGATCCCGCCCATGGGCTACCTGCTGCGCTTCGACGGCGTCACCTACGACCCGCCTATCCCCGTCACTTTCTCCCTGCGCATCAAGTACCGGGTGCGCATCAAGGAGACAAAGTACGTTAGGCTGGGCACCATCGTCCTCAACCACGGCTGGGTGAAGTACAACGAGATCGGCCTCTTCGACCAGCGATTCCCGGACTTCGACCCAATGGATCCGGATGCCCATACAGCGGCCAACAAGGTGGCCAACAACCACACCGGCACGCTGTATCGGGCCTGGGAGAGCCATGAGTTCCCCGGCTGGCCGCCCATCCCGGAAGATGTTGAGCCCACAAACTACCTTGGCGAGCGCTTCGACGACTACGCGCTGCCTGACGCTGCCCTGCGTGACGACGACGATCCGACCTGGTTCGAGTTGAAGCGCTTGCCGCGCCGTATCCAGTTGCCCGCTATTGATAACCAGGGCGGTTGGGAAACCCAGATTCAAGTGCAGAATGGGGGTGACGAAGACACCGGAGCGATCGTGTTCTTCTGGGGGGAGTACTCAGGTCTATGCCCGAGCAACGATCCGGGCTCAATTGGTCATGCTTGCAAGCGGATCCTTGAGAACGCTGTCTGGGCCCTGAAGACCCAGAGCATCCCCAGCGCGGCAAGGTCAGCGATAGTCTACTCGGTGGATAAGGACCTCTTTGAGCAAGCCTGCGATGCTGCTGATTATGTCTTCTTTGAGCCTAGTCCTCTTGATCCCCGGTCCAAGAGTACCAAATGGAGGGACTGGGAGGATGATTATGAGGGCACCGGCGAGGCGATAGCAGTTGTAGTCCAGCGCAAAGGGCCTAACGACCATGGCACCATGGTTTCGAGCGCCTACCCTGGCATCTCTGAGAACAGGGAGGGGGGTGGACCTCCTTATAAGTACTTTGCGCCCTACGCCATGAGGCAGTATCATAACCTGGATACGGAGATGATCATCCACAACTCCGGTCGGGGCTGCGCTTCCATAGTCCTCAACTATCAAAAGCAAGGGGATGGCGTCTTCAGTTACGATGAGGACATCGTGTTGGCGCCGGGGGAATCCGTACGGAGAAGGGTGCCGGAGGTGTTGGATGCCATGTGGCTGGGTTCGATCTACGTCGAGTCCGATGAGCCCTTGGGGATCGTCATGGATCAGACCAGCTTCCTGCCGTCGGAGGATCGGGGCGCGCTACTGACCTATGAAGCCCGGCCCTACCAGCTCACCACGGACACGCTCTTTTATGCCGACCTGGTCTGGCGCGAAGTGAGCGGCTGGGAGGCCAGTATTCAGGTGCAGAACCTGACCCAGCATTCCCTGCCCACCTTCGTTACCGTGGAGTTCTTCGACCAGAGTGGCAATTCCATCCTCTTCCTGGGCGACTGGGTCCCTCGTGCTGGCGGGGCTACCTTCTACCTGCCCGTCGTCACTGACCTGGGTATGGAATACGCCGGGGCCGCCGTGATCCAATCGCACGGCCAGGTGGACTATCCGGGTGGAGGGCATGACGGCCAGCCCATCTTCGCGGTGGTTGACCTGAAGAAGACCAGGATGTACGATGAGGCCCTGCATCGCTGGAGACCTACCATTCCTGGTGAGATCCAAGGTGGGGCCTACAATGCTCTTGCGGAGGGCGAAAAGAAGGCAACCATCGCCATCATGCTTCCCCACTTGGCCAAGGCCAGGGATTCTCATGGCGTGACCTCTCTGATCGCCGTCCGCAACAATTCCAACTGCAACGACATAGGGCTCAAGCTGGAGGTCACAAACCTGGTCGGAACCGTGGTTACCTATCTGACCAACTTCTGGCTACCCCCTGGGCACATCAAGCTCATAGACTTGGCTAACGTGGGCACCATGAACCCTGGCTTCGTCGGCGCAGGGACAGTAGAGGTCACATACGTGGAACAGTTGTGCGACGAGGACAACGATGGGCATATAGATGAGGCAGCAACCATGTTTTCTGTGGTAGTGGTGAACAAGGGCGCTGGCTCTGGTGACGTCACTGAGGTATACAAAGGTATTCCCGTGAGGGCCCCGTAAGATAGTAGCCCGTCGCATCCCGTTGACAGTCAACAGAAAAGCCACCAGGGTGATCCTGGTGGCTTTTTCGTATCGCTCAAACACCAGGGCCGGCGGTGCTCATCGGCACCACCGACTCCGTGAGGCTGTTGATCAGGGCTCCCTTATTTGCTTGACCCCTTCCAGCGCCGCCAGCCGCGCTTCCAGATCGGCGATCTGGGCCTCTTGCTCCTGCACGAGCTGGTAGAGTCCCTGAATGGCAGCCAGGGCCACGCCGTCGGCGTCCAGGGTGCTGATGTGCGTGTCGTCCTCGCCCACGCCGAAAACGGCGTAGAAATCCTGTGCCATCGGGCCGATGTGGCGGGTGGACGGGTTCTGGCTCTTATAGTTCCAGGTGGCGATGGGGATTTCCCCCAGGCGGGCCAGCACCTCCCCCCCATTCACCGGCGTGAAGTGCTCCTTCTGATTGCGGTCACTCAGGTTAGACCAGGAGCCGGCTCCGGCGTTCAGGATCACTCCCGCTGTGGGGCTGCCGCTGCCATCAATGGCCGACACGAATCTTGCCCCTCCGGTCGCACGGGCGCTGAACTGGTTGTTGGCGGTAGAAGCAAAGTCAAAGTTATTGGAGTCTCCCCAGACGAAGGCTCCGTCGTGATTGGCCTTGGCCCGCCGGCCGGCGGCGAAGCTGTAGTCGCCGGCAGCGGTGTTTTCGTGACCTCCGGGGACGGTGGCGCGTGTGCCGCTGGCTTCGTTGTCGATGCCCCCGCTGACCGTGGCATGCTCACCACTGGCTTTGTTGGCGATGCCCCCGGCGACGGTGGCAAAGTTGGCGTTCCCGGCTACGTTGCCGGCTACGTTGTTCGTACCCCCGCCGACGGTGGCGGCGAAGCCCCAAACAGCGTTGGCTTTGCCCCCGCCGACGGTGGCGGAGTCGCCGCTGGCCGTGTTGCCTTCCCCCCCGCCGATGGTGGCGGCGAAGCCCCAAACAGCGTTGGCTTTGCCCCCGCCGATCGTGGCGAAGTCCGCGGTGGCCCCGTTGGTGGCACTGGCCTGGCCGCCACCGCCAATCGTGGCGCCTACCACACCGCCGGCGACGCTGTTGCCGCTGTAGCCGCCGATCAGGTTGGGGGTGCTGGTGGTGGGCTCAATCCGCAGCGCGCCCTGGTTGTTCACCCGCACCTCCAGGGCCGCGACGTCCGTGGTGCCCAGGAAGTTGGCGCCGGGGGTCGTGTTGGGGTTGCCGTAGATGCTCCAGTTGTCGCTGGTCCAGGTGCCTTCCTGGCTCCACTTGCTGGCAACAAGCATGATGTCCACAATGTCTATAGTATTATCGCGATTCAGGTCGCAGGCGGGCTGGTAGCTGTCGCCGGGGACACAGCCCCCGCTCCCTGATGCTTGTCCCTTCGATAAACTCAGGACATCGCCTGATCCCTGTCGAAGGGCCAGCGGCCCTTCGACAGACTCAGGACGCGGCCCCTGGGCACCCGTGGCCACACCTGAAGCGAGAAGCAGCGCCAGGCAGAGAGCGATTCCAACACCTGTACCGAGCCTGGTCGAAGTAGAGGTTAGTGCTTTCATCGTGTTCCTCCTTCTGCCTTCTCCCCACTCCCCTGCCTGGCATAGCCAGGCGGAGGTGAGGGGGTGAGGCCAAACATAATGAGAGCCCGTGGTGCTGATGAGCACCGCGGGCTCGAGAGAGCGACCACCGTTGCCTTCCGCGCAGCTCCACAGCGGCGGGTTGATGTGGGCTACCCCGGTCGTCTCACGGTCTCACCGCCTCGCGGTATGCTTTGCGGAAACGAGCATAGGCCAACTTCCACTCCTGGGCGTCGTAGTGCGCTACAGCCGCATCGAACTCGGCCTCGGCGTTGTTGATGTCCTGTCCAGCATTCAGGTTCATGTCAATGGCACTCCGCACCGTGTCGCTGACCACCTCCAGGAGACCGCAGCCGGCTATCCTATTAGATGAAAACTGCTCACCCGGGTCGTTCTGATCAAAGACCTCGAGCTCTGTGGTGACGCAAATGGCGCTCGGCAGGGTGAAAAGCGCGATGGGGTCATCCTCTGGTGAGGCCAGGTTGCTCTCAATGCGCGAGCGCAGGTTGAGGTTCCGGAAGTGGAAGAGATCATTATCGGTCCAGTTGAAGCGGGTAGTGAGATTCTCGTCGTGCATGGCAAGTTCTGCGTGGATCCTCTCCGTATTCTCAAGGGCAGTCTTAAGTTCTACGCGATCTACAGCCCAGATGCAGAAATTAAGCCCTTCGAGTATGGAGTCAGTGACAAGTGAGATTCCCTTGACCACTCCCGCAACAACACAGCCCGGGATGTTTGTCCCCCCTCCAAAGGGTAACGCAATCACAAGCAGCGTCCCTTCACAAGTGATGATATCCGCCATGAATTTAGCAGTCCTGGCTACATCAGCAAGTACAATATTCGCCAACACGAGCCTGGCATCAAACCGGGTTTTCGGGCAGCCCCAGTAGTAATTGGGTGGAGGGAAGTCCCCCAGGTCCTCGTTTACCTGTTCTATGTGATCGCTATCATGCTCAATGCCTGGCGGGGGGGTGGTCACGGGGGTGGGGGCCGGGATGATCACAAGGGAGGTCAGGGGGGGATCCGAGCTGGTCGTAGAGGAACTCAGTGATGGCCCAAGACCTTTGTCCCCCACGCTGGGTTCATTCTCCGGAGTGAGGACAAGGGACTTCAAAGCCCTGACGTTGTCCACAAAGGCCTCATACTCTTCCTTTCCACCAAATGCCTCACGGGCTATATGAAGCTCTTGATGCGTGAGCCCTTGAATCAGTTGCCGGTTCACCTTGGGTGGAACCTCCTGGCCGCTCACCTGGGCATAGGTCTCGGCATAGGGATACAGCTCATCCAGCACATCCAGGACGTCGAGGAGTGCCCGACGCACTTCCTCCATGTCCTCAGACTCGTACCTGCCGCTAGAGTCCAGCGGTTTGACGATGATGGGGGTTGGGGTCACTGTTGCCATGGTGGGAATGGGGGTCCCTGTTGCCGAATCGAGATCAGGGGAGGCAGCCATGGGCAACACTGTAGCAAGAGCCAGTACGATGATTGCAAATACAATGCCCCGTTTGCTCATCTTGTATCCTCCTTCACGTGCTCCTCGCACGTCTGTACTATGCCAAGCGGCCAGTTGATGCGGACTACGGTGGTAGCCTTACGGTCTCACCGCCTCGCGGTATGCTTTGCGGAAACGAGCATACGCCAGCTTCCACTCGCCATCATCATAATGTGCCACTGCCGCATCGAACTCCGCCTCGGCGTTGTTGACGCTCTCGCCAGCGTTGATGTTCATATCAATGGCACTCCGCACAGTGTCGCTGACCACCTCCAGAAGACCGCAGCCGGCTATGACCTCAGGGGCGAACGGATCACTCCCCCGAAGCGTTTCAAGCTCTGTTGAGATGCAAATGAGGTTCGGCAGTACGAAGAGCGCGTGCGGGTCATCATCTGGTGAGGCCAGGTTGGCCTCGATGTTCAGCCGCAGGTTAAGGTTGCGGAAGTCGAACAGGAATTTGTCCGTCCAATTGAAGCGGGTGGTGAGGTTCTGGTCGTGATCGTAGAGATCAGCGTGGATGATCTCCGTATCGTGGTAAAGGGCCTCAATCCGAGCGGAGGCGACGTTACCGTTGCAGAAATCAAAGCCCTCCTTTGCCATCTGGATCAGTAAGGTGATACCCTTTGCAATAGCGTTTGGAATACAGTCCACTATGTCGTACGCATTTGTACCAGGGCAGGTGATGGTCTTTGATTTGCAGATCGTCTCGGTGATGATCTCCGCACCTTCGGCTATGTCGATCGCTATCATGAGAGCGGCTATGAGTTCTGTAGGATACCCACCTGCGGGACATCCCACCTCCAAGTTGGCCCACAGACTGGGCCAAGTATCGGGAAATAAGTCCCCCGTCTCTTCGTTTACGTCGTCGTGAACGTCCGTGTCGTGGACAATGCCGGGCGTGGGGGTGGTCACAGGAGTGGGAGTAGGGATGGTCGTGAAGGAGTCCAGCGATGGCCCAGGTTCCTGATCCACCTCACGGGATGCCTTTTTTGTGGCTCGGACGAGAGATGTTACGGACCCGATACCGGCTTTGACTGCCTTGTAGTCTGTGTACCCGCTTTGAAGCACATAAAGCTGTTCATCCGTGAGTTCCTGGATGCGGTTTCGCTCTGCGTCCAAGGAGTACTGTAGGTCGGTCAACTGCGGATAACCGGAAGGAAGCTCGGCACTTAGCTCTTCAAGCGTGTCCATGAGGTCCAGGAGTTCGCCACGGAAACCCTCCAGGGCCTGGGGATCAGGACTGTCGCCGGCCCCCAGTCTGTCGAATACCCCACGAGAGTCAGGTATATCCCCACGCACCGTGGACATGTCAACACACAGGATGTCGGATGGCCCAAAGGAGCCTACGACCTCATCCACCGTGGACATGTCAAAGCACACGATGTTGTCACCGCTGATGGGGGTGGGGGTCGCTGTGGTCATGACCGGGGTGGGGGTCCCCGTAGCCATGATTGGCACTGGGGTCTCTTTTGCCGGGCTACGATCGGCAGAGCCGGAGATGGGGATCACCATGGCCAGAACCAGTACGATGAGCATGAATAAAGAGCGACGCTCTCTCATCTTTGCACCCTCCTTGGCGTGCCTCTCGCACGCCTGTAAATCATCAACTTCACACCTGTCGAAAAAATCAGAACCCTATCCCAAATGTATTATAACGTATTCCCCTATCTTTGTCAAAATCATCCTGTTTGTTCACCGTCCTTGTTTGACAAATATATCGCTTTCGGATAGAATAGGGCTGGTAATTAGTACCTCACCACAGCGGCTTTGATATGCCAAACCGTACCATGGACCAGGGTCACATCATGAGGTTTATCTCTACTTTGTATAACGCATTTCTCAGCAAAAAGATACGGCCTCAACCTTACAATTTTCGAAATTGGTCAAAATTGGTCTCTCTAGCCCGTATCTAAAATCCATTTTTTACGTTATATAGTATAGAGATAGTGATGGACGACGAGCGGCCTCGACGCCCTGTAGGCCATCGGCGGCGCAGGGGAGGAGTGCGTGCCAGCCGATGGATATGTTAAATCATCAACCAGAATGCATTATAACGTGTTTCCCTGCCTTTGTCAAAATCATGCTGTTTGTTTGCAGCGTCCTTCTTTGACAAATATACCCACTTCGGATAGAATAGGGCCGGCAATTAGCACCTCACCACGTAGGCCATCGGCGGCGAAGAGGAGTACGTGCCAGCCGATGGACCTGTGAATCTGGACTAATCCACACAGTGCTGATAAGGAGGAACCCCCATGTCCAAAAAGCGATTTCGCGAACAGATTATGGATCTGTGTCCTGTGCCCGCGCGCCTCGTGCTGGTCGCGCTGGCCGCCTTCGTTGCGCTGGCTGCCTTGGCCAGCCTGCTCCTGCTGTTGAGCCCCGGGCCGACGCCCGTGACCGCCGCGCCCATGCTGCCAGCCGTCGGGACAGACATCGCGTTGGGCAGCGTGCCCAACCCATCGGAGTTCGGCGCGACCCTCGCCGTCTCACCGACTGGGTGCGCTTTCGAGTTCTATGCGCCCGCGCCAAACGTCTTCGGTCAGTCGGTGTACTTCACGGCTACCGTGACTTCGGACGGGACCCCGGTCACGGGGGCGGCCACGGTTACTTTCATCTTAGACGGCCCGACGTATACGTTCATCGCCACCGATCCGGTGGATTCAGGTGTGGTGACCATCGTCGCCGATACAATACTCGCCGGCACCTATTATACCTTCACGAGCTATTACGCTGGTGATGCGACTTTCGCACCGTGCGGGGGGCCCCCCGTGAGCTATTACCCAACCGCTTTGCTCGTAGTGAACAAGGCCGACACCACGACCACGTTGGATAGCGCGCCCAACCCGTCGGCCTTCGGCGAGACCGTCACCTTCACAGCCACTGTGACGGTTGACCCGCCGGGCAGCGGGACGCCCGCCGGCACGGTCACCTTCAAGGATGGCGCGGCAGCCATCGGCACCGGGCCGCTGGACGCATCCGGGGTAGTGACCTTCACCACCTGCACGCTCGATGTGGGCCTCCATTCCGTCACGGCCGAATACGGTGGTGATGCCAACTTCAACGGCAGCACGTCAGCCCCATTGACGCAGGTGGTGGGCGAAGCCGAGGTCACGGTAACGCTGGAGAGTGCGCCCAGTCCAGAATCGGTGTTTGGCCAGACCGTCACCCTCACCGCGACCGTTAACTCAACCCTCTGTGCTGGCTTGACCATTACTCCCACGGGCGTAGTCTTCTTCAATGACAGCGGCGTGACCATCGGCACGGCCGCGCTGAACGCATCCGGCGTGGCCACTATGACCACGTTCTCCCTGGTTGCCGGCGAGCATCCGCTGACCGCCGTTTACGCTGGTGATGAGTATTACAAAGCCACTGAGTCAGCGCCATTGACCCAAACGGTTAACAAGGCCAATACCTCGACAACGCTAAGTTCTTCTGACACGACGCCGGTGTTTGGCCAGTCCCTCACGTTTACCGCCACTGTGACGGAGAGCGAGACGGTGCTGACACCGGGAGCCGGCACACCCACGGGCATCGTCACGTTCCAGGACGTCTTCACAGATGCGGCGGGTACGTTCACGACGACGATTGGCTCAGGCACCCTGAACGGAGAAGGTGTGGCGGGCTTCACCATCTCCTCACTCGCTGTCGGTCAGCATACGATCATAGCTACCTACGAAGGCAATGCTAATTTCAGCCAGAGCCAGACATCAATGACCTTCACGGTGGACAAAGCCGACACCACGACGGGCGTAACGCACAGTTCGTCCAATCCATCGGTCTATGGTGAGTCCGTCACCTTCACCGCCATTGTGTCAGCGACCTTGCCGGGCGCGGGGACGCCGACCGGGACGGTCACCTTCAAGGTTGATGGGACAGCGGTCTCCATAGGCACGCTAGGCTTCACGAATCCTGGCGAGGTACGCTGGAGGACTAGCTACGGTGATTCAACGGAGCTCGATACCGCCCCCGCCGACGGGAACCATGCAATCACAGCCTTCTACAGCGGTGATGGCAACTTCAATGGTAGTGATAATTCCGCATCGCCGTTCACCCAAACAGTGAACAAGGCTGACACCACAGTGCGGCTACAGATCCCCTTGGCCGAAACGGACTTCGGCCAGAGCGTCCGGATGACCGCCATCGTGAGCGTGGACCAACCAGGCGGAGGGACGCCGACCGGGACGGTCATATTCACCGTCGCTACGGTGCCGCCGATCGTCGTTACAGGCACACTGCCCGCAGGAGGCATGATGGTCACCGTCGTGACGAATACGATCCCCGTCGGCACGTGGAACGTCGTAGCCGCGTATGGTGGTGATGACCACTTCAACGGTGCCCCATCAGGTACGGTCGAGCACAAGGTGAACAAGACGGACAGCGAGACAACCCTCGAGTCTTCCGCCAACCCATCGGACTTCGGCCAGACCCTCACCTTTACCGCCACTGTGGAACCGGCTGGGCTGGGACTGTTTGCATCGGTAGAACCGACCGGGACGGTCACCTTCACCCTCGGTACGGTGGGGGTTATGACGGATACTCTGGATGCATCGGGCGTGGCGACCGTCGTCACTGATACACTCCCTGCCGGCGAGCACGAGATCACAGCCGAATATGGCGGCGATGACAACTTCAAGCCGAGCGAGGACACCTTGCGCCAAACGGTCAACAAGGTTGCCACCACGACGGAGCTCTCTGGCCCGCCCTCATCGGCGGTTGGCGACTCCGTCACCTTCACGGCGACGGTATCGGAGACTCTGTCAGGGGCGCCCGTAACCACCGGCACGGTTGAGTTCTGGGATTTCACAACAGTGATCTACAGTGACACGCTGGACGTATCAGGCCAGGCGACCTTCACCACAGCATCGCTCTCCGCCGGCCTGCACAGGATAAAGGCCGTGTATAACGGTACTGCGAATTTCCAACCTAGCACCTCAGAGCGGCTGTCCCACACAGTGGGCGCGGTCGGCTCCACGACGACGCTGACCAAGTCGCCCACTGGCTCGACCGTCTATGGACAGTCGGTTGATTTCACCGCCACTGTGGCAGGGAGTGGGGGGACGCCGACGGGCCAGGTCACCTTCAAGGACGGCGCGGCGACGCTCGGCACCGGGACGCTGAGCCCATCCGGCCCACCGAACGAGAGCCAGGCGACCCTCAGCACCGACGAACTTGCTGTCGGCGACCATGAGGTCACAGCCATCTACGGCGGTGGCGCCGGTTTCGCCGGCAGCACCTCAAACGTGGTGAACCACACCGTGGACAAGGCCGATACCGACACCGATATCACCTCGCCTACTCCCTACTCATCGGTGTTCGGACAGCCCGTGACGGTCCATTTCAACGTGACGGCGGAGTGGCCCAGCAGCGGCACCCCCACCGGCAATGTGACGGTGGACGATGGCACGGACAGTTGCACGGGAAGCGTGGCCTCGGCGGGCAGTTGCACCCTGACGTTCAGCACGCCCGGTTACAAAACGCTCACCGCCACTTACGCTGGTGACGATAACTTCAACGATAGTTGGGATGACGAAGGCCATGACGTGGACCCGGCCGACACCACGACCACCGTCACGACTTCCCCCAACCCATCCGTACGCGACCAGGAAGTCACCATCACCGCCAACGTGACCGCAGATCCACCGAGCACCGCGACGCCGACTGGGTTCACTGTATACTTCGAGTCCGACGGCACGCCCATCGGCTCGGACTCGTTGGTGGATGGCACCGCCAGCATCACTCACACGTTCACGGTTTCAGGCACGTACAACATCACAGCCGATTACACCGGTGATTCTTGGAAGTTCAATAGCAGCAACGGCTTCACGACGCACAATGTCAACCCCACGCCGGCCGATCTATCGGTGACGAAGACGGACTCCCCCGACCCGGTGAACGTCGGCGACGATCTGACCTACGTCATCAACGTGACCAATAATGAGACGGATCCTGTGAATGTGACGCTTGTTGATACATTGCCAGATGAGGTGACCTTCGTCTCTGCGCCTGGCTGCACCCATGATGGCTCTGCCTTGGGTGGCGTTGTCACCTGCGACCTGGGCTCCCTGGCCGCTAGCGGCGGCAGCGCCACGGTCACCATCATCGTGAACGTGCCCCTGACCACACCCGCCGGCACGGTCCTGAGCAATACCGCTCAGGCGGGCGCACATTCCGACACCGCGGAAACGACGGTGTACCGGTCGCCACGGCGTGGTGACTGCAACGGCGACAATGCGGTGAACTTGGCCGACGTCTGGGCCATCGTGCGCGACATCTTCGATCCGACCTTCCAGGGTACGTCGGGCTGTGACGCCAACAAGGATCAGCAGGTGGATGCCGGCGATGTCCCGTCCACGGTCCTGATCATGCTCAACGGCCTCAACGTGGGCGGCATGGGCGGCGATCTCAACGCACCGACGGAAGGGCTGCCTGCCCTGACTTTGCCAGACCAGGTGCCGGCTGCCCCCGGCGGCCTGGTGACCCTACCGGTCTCCTTCGCCGCCAACGGCCACAGCATCACCAGCCTGGCCTTCTCCGTGGATTACGATGAGACCTGGCTGGCCCTGGATCCCACCGACCATGACGGGAACGGCATTCCCGACGCGGTGATATTCAGCCTGCCGGGTGAATTTAGCTATTCGGTCACCTTTGACGGCGGCGACGCCGATGGCGAGGTAGACATCTTCATCGGAGACATCTCCCCGCCTTTGACCTCGCTGTCGGATGGGCCGATTGTGTTCATGATACTGAATGTGGACAGCCCGCCCGGCGGGACGCAGGGGGCGGTCCGATTCTCGCTCGACCCGGCGGCTTCCTTTGGCGACACGTCCGGCGGGAGTGTCCCTGGCACGGCGACGCCGACGGGAAGGTATCGGTACCAGGTCTACTTGCCGGTGGTGTTCCGCTGAGTTGCTAACAAACAACCGCGCATCACTCATGTAAGCGCCCAGGTAGTGTCATTGCGAGGCGGCGGTTTTTCGCCGAAGCAATCCCCAAGGCACGAATAGGGGATTGCTTCGCCATGCTCGCAATGACACGGTATAACACCGGCTTTGCACAAGAACGCTGGTCATTTGAACGGTTACTCACTCATCACTGCTCAGGCAAGGAGGTTAGTCCCAATGGATATTAGCCGCACCAATACGTCGTCTCATCCCCCTACAACCTATCTGCGACACAAGCCGATCCTACGCTTGCTGCTGGTCCTCGCAGCCGGCCTGGCATTGCTCGGTCTGGCGTTGGCCGTGCCTGCTGGCATGGGGACCGCTGCGAGCGTTCCCCCTCCAAACCCCGAACAAGTTCGGGACTCCAATCTCCAACCCAACGCGCCCCAGAGTCCGCCGCTTCTCCTGGCGGCGGTGTCGAACGGGGGCTTCGAGACCAGCGATCTCACCGGTTGGACCACGGGCGGTAGCGCAGACCATGTGGAGGTCCTCCAGGAGTCCGACTTCACTGCGAGCGTCGGGCCAAAGCCCACGCCCACCGAGGGCAACTACTTCGCGCTGTTGTGCACTGGCCCTGGCCATGTGAACTCAGCCTCTCAGGGCAACATTGATCTTGACCCCGCAGGCACTAGTGGCACTAACGAGTACGACACTTCGATTCTTACTAAGACCATCCATCTGACGCCAGGCGATGTGCCGGCCACCTTGAGGTTCGATTGGAGTTTCCTGACCGCCGAAGCCCCCAATGCGGCGGATTCTTTCGATGACTTCTTCCAGGTGACGCTCAACGGAACTCTCATCCTGGTGGGAAGCCGGCAGATCGGCGGCGTATCACCCTACCCGGACGTAGCGACTAACGGAGTAGATTACGACGTGACCAGCAGTGGGTCTACAAACGGGTGCAGCTTCGGCTGGGGGCGGAGCAATTTCCAGACCTTCAGGATGATCATCACCAACGATGGCACCTACACCCTGGTGTTCCTGGTTGCGGATCAGGGTGATACCTATGATGATTCTGGCCTGCTGGTGGACAACCTACAGGTGACACCGGAGATTGACCTGGAGATCACCAAGACGGCCACGCCCGACCCGGCCATCGCTGGCGAACCACTCATCTACGAAGTCACCGTCATCAACCACGGCTCCGGCCGCGCCGTTGACGTCGTGGTGACGGATACGCTGCCGGCTGAGGTGGACTTCATCACGGGTACCCTTCCCATTTACGCGGACCCAACACTCCCCCAGGGCTGCACGTTTACCTCAGGCCAGCTCTTTTGCGACCTGGGCGACGTGCTCGGTGGGGAGAGCGTGAGCTTCGAAATCGAAGTGGATGTGGACTCGGACGCCCTGGCAAACGGAACCTTAGCTCTAGTAAACACGGCCGAGGTTGACTCCCTGACGGCAGATGGCAACTCCAGGAACGACATCGTCATCCTGGAGACGATCCTCCAGGACAGCGCGGACTTGCGGGTGGTGAAGACGAGCACGCCGGACACCTCGGTACAGGCTGGCGAAATCTTCACCTACACCATCTTCGTGGACAACCTGGGGCCCTCCCACGCCCGGAACGTGGTGCTCACGGACACGATCCTGTCGTCGGGGGCGTTCACCCTTCTAAACGTCACCGACGACCCGGATCGCGCTTCGGACTCGTGCACGATCAACGGGACGATCATCACGTGTGCGCTGGGCCAGTCCCTGGAGCCCCAGGGTGATCCACCCCGGAACGGGCGCTGGGTGATCGAGATATGGGTGCAAGCCGACGAAGCCCAGGATGTGAACAACGAAGTGATAGTGTTCAGTACCGATCCGGACGGCTCGAGCGGCCCGCAAACCGCCACGCCTGACCCGGATACGTCCAATAACAGGGTCACGGACTTCATCAGCGTCACCGCTGTGGCGGACCTCAAGATGACTAAGCTCGGCGAGGATGACGCCAATCCTGGTGCCGCTGATTTTTCGGTTAGGGCCGGCGAGAGGGTGCGATGGACCATCGTGGTAGTGAACGACGGACCCAGCACGGCGGAAAACGTCGCGGTCGTGGATATCTTACCCAGAGGTCTGGTCGAGGGTTCGGTTACCGTGCTCGCCGAGACGCCTACGCCGGGCGGCGGGCAATGCACCGTCGGCACGCCGGGCGACCCCAACGAGCCGCTGATCTGTCAGCTCGGCAATCTGGCTCCCACTGATACCGCCACGGTCACCATCAGGGCCGACGTGGACCCGAGCTACGTCGTGGACCAGCCGAACACCCCCTTCGCGAATTACCTGCCCAACGACGCCCGCCTCACCAGCGATACCTTCGATCCGGAAGAGCAGAACAACATCGTCTTCGACGCCCTCGTTGAAGTGACCGCCGAAGTTGAACTGGAGGTCCAGAAGACCGATCGGCCTGATTATGTGATCGCTGGCGAACAGCTCGAATACACCATCACGATCTCCAACGGTGGGCCGTCCACGGCGGAGGACGTGGTGCTACTGGACGAGCTGCCCGACGAGGTGCTCGCTCTGTACGTTGATGTGATAAACGAGCCAGACGCGACCTGCACCATTCGAACGACCCCAGCGAATATCATAGATTGTGGTTTCGGCAACATCCTGCCCGGCAAAGTAATCACCCTGGTGGTCACCAGCCTGGTCCACGCCGACACTCCGGCCAGTACGATCACCAACACGGCCACGGTTTCCAGCCTGACTTCAGACCCAGGCCCAGTAGAGGGAGAGGACCCGAACCCCAACCAGGTCCAAGAGGAGACCCAGGTCGAGACCCAGGCCGACCTGGAGATCACGAAGACGAGCACGCCGGACAAGGTCTACGCCGGCGAGCAGAAGAAGTACACTATTTTGGTGGAGAACCTGGGGCCGTCAGACGCACAGACGGTAACGGTCACCGATACCCTGCCCATCAGCCTGACCTACGAGATAGACACCGACCACTGTCAAGTAGTCAGCACAAACCCAGAAGTGCTGGAGTGCCGCTACGGGCGGCAGCTAGAGTCAGGGTTCGTGTTCGAGCCGCTGCCGCCGGGCGGGACGTGGCAGTTTGACATCTGGGCTTTGGTGGACCCGGCCATCGAGGTGGAGCCGGGCATCGAGCCGAGCGTCACCATTACCAACACCGCTGTGGTGGCGAGCGAAACTACCTTGGGCGATCCCAACGAAGTTAACAACACCGACACGGCCAAGAACCTGGTGCTGCAAAAGGCCGATCTCAAGATCACCAAGTTCGGCAAGCCGGATGGCGAGGTTCGGGCCGGCGAGATCCTGACCTATACCATCATCGTAGATAACCTGGGGCCGAGCTACGCCGGCATTGATGGTCGAGACCCGGTCGCTGGCAACGTGGCCATCAAAGACATCCTGCAGTCGGATCTGGAATTCGACCTGCTGAGCATTACCAGCGACCGTGAGATGGTGTGCTCGTCCATCCCAACCGACGCGGATGGACCGGAGAATGGCATCACCGGAGTCAACCAGCATCTGGAGATTGACTGCACGCTTGTGGATGCGCTGGAGGTTCTATCGGCGGACGGGCCACCCAACCCAGGCCGCTGGATCATCACGGCCACCGCCACCGCTTCCGAGACCCAGGACATCAACAACGTGGTCACAGTAGTCAGCGACGCCTTCGACCCGAATACGGACAACAACCAGGCCGAGGTGATGCACGAGATCACCGACGTGGCGGACCTGGAGGTCACCAAGATCGAGATCGGCGAGGTCACCACTGACCGTTGCCCGCCGGGCATGGAGCTGCGGCCAAACCAGGTGACGGCCGGGCTCAGCCTGACTTACACCTTGACTATCACCAACTACGGCCCCTCGACGGCCGAAAACGTGGTGCTCCAGGATCGGCTGCCGCCCTGGATCGTCGTCACCGGCGCCACCCCCAGCCAGGGGAGCTGCGACACCGGCACGCCGGGCGAGCCGCTGGATAAGCTGACCTGCGGCCTTGGTACCCTGGGCGTGGGCAACAGCGCCACCATCACCATCACCGCTGACGTGCCGTCCTGGGTGCCTGAGGGCACCATCCTGGAGAACGATGCATTTGTCTTCTCCGATATTTTCGACGACACCAACGCCAATAACTTTGCTCACAACCTGACGACGGTCAGCGCGTTCGCCGACCTGTGGGGGATCAAGACCGACAACCCGGACCCGGTGGTCGCTGGCGAGCTGCTGGAGTACACCTTGACCATCACCAACAGCGGTCCCTCGGACGCCATAAACGTGGTCGTGTCGGATACCCTGGACGCAAACGTTGAGTTCTTGAGCATCCGCGATCCGTACGCGACTGGTGTGGTGTGCAGCCTCAATCCCATTGATGAGCACACGCTCACCTGTGTCCTGGGCAACATCCCTGCCGACGATGAAGCGACCTTCATGATCCTGGTACGTGTCTACCCGAATGCACCCGCGACGCTGAACAACCAGGTCTCGGTGAGCAGTGACACGGCGGATCCGTGTCTTGATAATAACAACTTCGGGGAAGTCACCGGCGTTGATCGCGAGCAGCAACTCTTCGTCGTCAAGTCGGACTCGCCGGACCCGGTGCTGGCGGGCACCGAGCTTCAGTATACCATCACCTTCGGGAACAATGGCCCCTCAGAGGCCACGAACGTGGTCGTGACCGACACCTTGCCGCTAGGCGTTCTCTTCGACCACTGTGAGTCCCTCGATCCCAACGATCAGGTCACGTGCTCGGTGATCCGTGGCGACGGAATCACGACGAGCGACGTTGTGCGCGTGGAGGAGATCCTTGAAAGCAACACGGTGGTCTACACCGACACGGGCACGCTCGATGTGGGTGAGAGTTATACATTCTTGCTGATTGCCAACGTGGAGTCGGGCTACGTCCTGAACGGCCGGGGTGACACGGGCTCAGGCGAGATGTGTGAGTCCTTCTCCCAGGCGACGGGGTACTCGTACTTTGCACACAACCGCGCCGCCATCTCGGCTGACCTCCTGGAGGGCGACATCATTGTGGGTCGGGCCTTAGACCACGATGACGAGTGTGCGCGGGTGAACGCGGAGGCGGACCTGGAGCTCACCAAGACCGATACGCCGGAGACCGCCCTGGTCTACGATCCGGTCAGCAATTTCTTCGTCTTTACCTACACTCTCTCCGTGCGCAACATTGGCCCATCGGACTCAGCCGTCGTGCTCCTCACCGATACCCTGCCGGTGGACGCCGAGTTCATCACCTGGACGATCCCGGCTGACATGCAGTGCTACTTCCGCGACGACGGCACGGTGTTCTGCCTGGTGGGGAACGATCCGGACAACATCCCTGCCAACGAGCCAGGCCGGCTGAACGCCGGGACAGAGATCAGCTTCACCATCACCGCCCGAGTGGATGCCGGCCCCTCTCCGCGCATTCTGGTAAACCGGGCCGAGGTGCAGGCCGTCAGCGAGGATGAGGCAGACGTGCTCTTCCCGGACCTCAATGTCCCGGACTTCTATCCAGACGACGCCACGCCCACGCCTGATCCCGACTTGACGAACAACGTCCAGGTCGAAAACACTACCGTGCTTAACGCTCGCATCCGGGTGGACAAGAAGGCCTTCCTGGGCAACACCGCCAGTCTCAGCGAGGCCCAGGTCCAGGCCAAGTGCGAGACCGAAGCGGTGGACGACCTGTTGATCCTGCCTGATACCCAGGTCACCTACTGCTACTTCATTTACAACGAAGGCGACACCTGGCTCAACCAGGTCGAGCTCACTGACCCGCCCAGTGGCCACGTGGAGACGGCGTTCGGGCCGTTCGTCAGCATCGTCGGCCGGGAGGGCACAAACTCGGACTTCACCACCGCTCACGCCCTGTGGGCCAGTGTTGAGGACGAGCTAGCGCCGCTGGCGCCGGACGGCCAGGTGAATCCCGACGGCTACTTCTATCTCCTGGCCACCCGCACCGTGACGGTGGACTTCCCCGTTGGGACCTTCGACCTTGACGACACCCCGATTATCCTGGGGAGCAACACCGCGACAGTGGCAGCCGTGGGCACCACCAAGTACAGCACGACATTCCCTGGCGTGACGGTGGCTAGGGACACGGACCTGCTCCACGACACCCTGGCCCTGCCGGTGCTGGAGGATGCCGACCCGGAGTGGGACATCTACGAGGACAGCGACGGGGACGGCCTGCCCAGCCCGGGCGACGTCATCGAGTACACGGCAGATATTCCCAACACGGGCGCCATCGAGGCCACGGGGGTGGAGTACCGCGACCGGCTGTACAACTGGATCAATGACAACGCGGATGACCTGAAAGTGCCGGGTTGGCTGATCAACGGCAGCGTGTCCGCTGCCATCCACGTCTACGGCCTTGAGCCCTTCACCGGGCTCGTCATTGACGCCGACGTGGCGCCGCCAGACCTGGCCTTCGGCGAGGATCTCCTGCTCCGCACTCAGGCGCCAGGGATTGACCTCACTTACCCCTCGGCCATCGTGCTGGACAGCGAGATCCTCTTGGGCAACAACTTCGGCGACGACGAGGTCCAGGTGGCTACGCGGCTGGCGATCCCGCCCGTGGGCTACCTGCTCCGCTTCGACGGCGTCACCTACGACCCGCCTATCCCCGTCACCTTCTCCCTGCGCATCAAGTACCGGGTGCGCATCAAGGAAACAAAGTACGTGAGGC
>SDBT01003993.1_pt1 | contig 25237 bp, 18 predicted proteins | sample 2277101 | NCBI WGS metagenome assembly SDBT01 (sample SAMN10404973, study PRJNA504765) | marine sediment metagenome | isolation source: marine sediment core GS10_PC15, 103 cmbsf | place: Arctic Ocean: Southern Knipovich Ridge | collected 2010 | reverse complement strand
AACCAACGAAAGAGAGCCCGATGTCTGTCGATCTTGCCGTGGTGCCGGTGGCCGGCCGGGGGACCCGGTTGCTGCCTTTGACTAAGAGCCAGCCCAAGGAAATGCTGCCGGTGGGCCGAAAACCGGTGGTCCAGTACGTCGTCGAGGAGTTGGCCCGGTGCGGCATCGGTCGGCTGCTGTTCGTGACCGGGCCGGGCAAGGCGGCCATCGAGAATCACTTCGATATCGACGCCGAGTTGATCGACAGCCTCCGCGAGACGGGCAAGGAGGAATTGCTGGCCGAGCTGGCCTTCGAGCGGGAAGACCTCGAATACTTCTACACGCGGCAGCGGCGGCAGCTCGGCCTGGGACACGCCGTGCTCTGCGCCCGGCCGGTGGTCGGTAGCCAGTCGTTCGTGGTCGCGTTGGGCGATTCGATCATCGGCATGCACGCCCAATCGGAGGTCGTTGCCACGATGATCGAGAAGTTCGAGAGCTCGCGTTGTGCGGCCATCATCGCCTTCGAGGAGGTGGCGGCGGAGGACGTCGTTCACTACGGCATTGCCAAGCCTCGCGGGAAGATCAACGACGTGTTCGAGTTGGAAGATCTGATCGAGAAACCGGCCGTCGACGAGGCCCCCAGCAATCTGGCCGTGGCCGCCCGATACGTCTTCAGCCCGGCCATCTTCGACTGCCTCGAAAAGACGCCCCGCGGCAAGGGCAACGAGATCCAGTTGACCGACGCCGTGCGGATGTTGATTCGCGACGGTCGGCAGGTGTTGGGCGTCCGCCTGACGCCCGACGAGCGGCGGTTCGACATCGGCAATTTCGAGAGCTACTTTCTCGCCTTCGCCGAATTCGCCATGGCCGACGAGCAATACGGGCCGTTGCTTCAGCGTCGGATGGGAGAATTGTTGAAACGTTATCAGTGATCGGTTTTCAGTTATCATGCAATTGATCCGCAAGAAAGCCTACGCTCGCGCCGGACTGATCGGCAACCCGTCGGACGGATACGGCGGAAAGACGCTGGCGCTGGTGGTCCGCAACTTCGCGGCCGAGGTCGTGCTCTACGAATGGGACCGGATCGAAGTCGTCTTCAGCGAGAACGACCAGACCCGGTTCGAGTCGGTCGACGAACTGGTTCGCGACGTCCAACTGCACGGCTACTACGGCGGCATTCGGCTGGTCAAAGCGACGATCAAGAAGTTCGTCGAGTATTGCCGCCGCCGCGGTCATACGCTGCACGATCAGAACTTCTCGGTCCGCTACCACACCAACATCCCACGGTGCGTCGGCATGGCCGGCTCCAGCGCGATCATTACCGCCGCGTTGCGCTGCCTGATGGAGTTCTATGGGGTCGAGATTCCCAAGCAGGTCCAGCCGTCGCTGGTGCTGTCGGTGGAAATGGACGAACTGGGGATCGCGGCCGGGTTGCAGGACCGCGTCGTGCAGGCCTACGAAGGATTGGTCTACATGGACTTCGCTCGGGAGAAAATGCACGAGCAAAACGACCTGCCATGCGGCGAGTACGAACCGCTCGATCCGGGCCTGCTGCCGCCGCTCTACCTGGCCTTCGGACTGGACGAGGGCGAGCCGACCGAGCGGCTGCACGGCGACCTGCGAACCCGCTTCGAGCAGGGCGACGCAAAGGTTCGCGAGGCCATGGCCCGGTTCGCAGAACTGACCGTCGAGGCCCGCCAGGTGCTGTTCTCCGGCGAACCCGACCGGCTGGGTCCGCTGCTGGACGAGAACTTCGACCTGCGTCGTTCGATCTGCGATCTCCCACCCGGCCAGATCCGCATGATCGAGCGTGCCCGCGCCGCCGGCGCGTCGGCCAAGTTCGCCGGTTCCGGCGGAGCGATCATCGGCACGTATCCCGACGAAGCAACGTTCGAACGTCTTCGCAACGACTTGGCCAAGTTAGACTGCGAAGTCCTGCGCCCAACAATCGAACCATAAAGCCGCGACCGGTGGTCGCGCCCAAAGTGCATGGCGTCGGTGCCTTGTGCGTATGCGACGAATTTCACTGACGGGATACAATCAGGCTGAAGCCGAACCACAGCAGCAAGAACACCACCGGCTGACAGTGGGTTCGGTGATGGGCTGCATGGATCACTTCCGTTCGGCGGACGTCTGCTCTGCGGTCGGTTTCTCGGCAAACCACTTATTGTGAATCTGCAACGTTCCGACGGCGATAAAGAACACCAGCGTGGCGATCAGAATCGACGTGGTCCAGAGCGAGTTCTTCAGCCGGGCGCCCACCCAACGCGCTCGGCCGTTGAGCAGCAGTAGGGCGAGTGCCAGCAGGGGTATGAACATCGCGCCGACGATCGCGTACGTCTTCTGAATCGTCTTGAAGTCCACCGCTATCAGCCCGACGATCGGCACCAGGGCGATCCCCACCAAGTACGCCCGATAGGGAAGCGACTGCGGATCGACTCGGCGAGGGTCCTTGTTGTTACCGCGACGTCGTGCCAGCGAACAGCAGTCGGCGAACAGGTAGGGCACGCTTTGCCATACACCCAGGAGGCTGCTGAAAATCGCGCCCCAGGCACCGATCAGGAAAGCCCACTTGCCGACCGGACCGGCCGCACCGAGGGCCGTTTCAAGCTGCCGGGCGATCTCGACGATGAGCCCTACGCCCCGGGCGTCGATCGGTCCTAGCCGGCTGCCGATCACGACCATCGCCATGCCGAAGATGGCGGTCATTACGTAGGCCGTCGCCAGGTCGATGCGGCACGTCTTCAACTGCTCTGCGCCGCTACGGCCCTCTTCGCGAATCCAGTACCCGTAGCACAAGACGGTTACCGTTCCGCCGACGCCGCCCATCAAGGCGACGGTCCACGCAACGCCTCCGGGCGGGATCATCGGCCAGACCAGACCCGTGAGCATCTCGCCGACCGGCGGCCGCAAGGCGATGGCGGTCATCAGGACCACGACGAACATCACGCCGATACAGACGCCCATGATACGGGCAAAGAGCCGATACCCGCCGAGGAGAACCAACACGACGGCAACCAGACTATGCACGATGCCGTAGAAGATCTTGTTCTTGGCCGGATTCTCATCACCGAACAGCGGCAACATGGCGTGGCAGGTGGCGCCGACGGCGCTCATCAAGGCCGCGGCGACGAGAAAGCTCCAGAAGATCAGGTAGCAGAGAAAGAACCACAGCACGGGTCGGCCGAGGCGGTCGACGCAGCCTTCCAGCAGCGTATCGCCGGTGGCAAGTTGCCATCGGGCGAGTCCTTCGTTGAGCACGAACTTGAGAAAGGCGCCGAGCAGGACGGCCCAGAGCACGGTCGTGCCCAAGGCGTTTCCGGTGAAGGAGGCGGTAGCGAGGTCGCCCGCCCCCACACCGGTCGCCGCGACCAGGATGCCCGGGCCTACGATAATCAGCAGGTTTCGTAGCTTTGCAGGCATGTGAGCCGGTCCTCGGTTGGCCCGAGTTATCCGATCAACTCCTTGACCTTGGCGACGAAGGCCGGGATGTCTACCGGTTTGTCGACGAACATTTCCGGCTTGACCAGTCCGTCTTTTCGCATTCCCTGGATCGCCTTCTTCAGCGACTCTCGCAGGGTGTCGTAGGGTCTTTCGGAAGTCTCGTCCGCCGCACTAGCCATCTCTTCCTCGAGGATTCCGCTGACGCCGGTGAGCATGAGGACCGGGATGTCCTTGAGTTGATCGTCTTTTTTGAGCAGCTTGAAGAGGGTGAACCCGGACCGCTTGGGCATCATCACGTCCAGGACGATCAGGTCGGGCTTGGTCTGCTTAATCTTATCCAGGCCTTCCTCGCCGTCGCAAGCGGAATCCGGCTCGAATCCGTGCTCGTCGAGCACCACGCTGAGATACTTCACTGTGTTCTGGTCGTCGTCAATTACGAGAACTCGTTTGGCCATCGTTGATCTCCTTATTGTCTCTAGGGCCGTTGTTCGGAATATGAATGCGGAACGTGGTCCCGCGGTCGAGTTCGGACTCTACGGAGATTTCTCCTCCATGTACCATAATGATTCTGGCGGTCACTGCCAGCCCCAGGCCGGTCCCCAGGGTCTTTTTTGTGCTGAAAAAGGGCATGAATGCCGGCGCAAGACCGATTCTGGCAATCGGCGGGGGGATTGCGGGGATGACGGCAGCGGTGGAGGCCGCCGAAGTCGGCTATCGCACCCTGGGAGTGCTGGGCACGTTCGGACTGCTGTTTCTTCCGGGATTGAAGTATCTAAAGCTGCTTCCGACGGAGGCAAGGATGCTGTAGGGGAACCTCGGCAGGTCAACGAAGCGATAGTCACATACCGCAGTTGCTTCAATAAGTTTGTCAAATCGGAAAGTTGTTCTTCGGCCGCCCCTTAGTCGCACCTTGGACCTAGAATTCGCCCAGCAATCGCAACGTAAAGGCTGTCTGCAAGTCGTCCCCGGGTGTCCTGGACGGATCGAACCAAAGTTGCACGCCGGGGGTGAATTGGAGAGCGGGCGTCATTTGCATCCGCCAGAAGGATTCCAGTACATACTCGTCGCGCAACGCCTGATCCGTTGGCTCCGACCAGCCTGCACCGAGGCCCAACCAGTCCTCGCCCCAGCCGAAAGGGTTGGTCCACATGATGCCACCTGCGGCCGACTTGCGAATCAGAGGTTGACGCTTGTCGGATTGATTGTATTTGAAGAAGATGGCGCGGTCGTCACTAACACTCTGTTCGAGATTGATACCAAAGCCCCGCGAATAAGACGCGGTGTCGGTCGCATCGACAAAGTACATGGCGAACTGATAAGAACCCGGTCCCAGGCCGCAAATCGTCGGTTTCCACGCGATGGAAACGTTGGTCATGTAGTCGCCTTGTGAGAACGAATCGAAATCGAGGAATTCGCCTTTACCGTTCGCGTCGGACAGCGCGCCACCGAGGAAAACGTTTTCGAGGATTTTCCCGATCACGATCACGCCAAGTCCCGGGGCGGGATGCGTTCGCGACGGCTCGGAGGACAACGGTGTGGAGAGAAACGATCGCGTATCGTCGGAGGCATACGAATTCGAGTTAAACAGGGACGCCGGTTCCAGTTGACCCACGCGAACGTCCACCAGACCGTCGACAAGTTTCTGATGCCATGCAAAAGCACGAAACATATCAACGTTGCCGGGGCTGTCGTTGGTAAACGAACTGAGACCGAGCGACTGGGAGAATTCCGCGCCGTTGGTGTTTGTGAGCTGACCAACGTTGAGGTAGTGGAAGATGAGCCCGCCCCGATTGGGGCCCGTTTGCCCGGTCGGTGTCCAGCCAATGATGACGTTTGTGTTGCCGTTTGCCGTGTTGTTTCGCGGCCCGCCTTGCGTGCCGAACTGGTCGGCAAGTGCGTAGTACGCCAAATAGGATAATCCGGTCCGGTCGGCGAGATCGAGATTCCAATCGGCGTATCGCAGCCACGCCTCCTCGGACATCATGCTGAAGCGATACTCGAACTCGCCCGCCACGAGCTTTTCTCGGGTCGCGCGGAGTCTGGTCAGAATTCCAACCGGATCGAAGTCCCCACCAGTTTGCCCGGTTTGTGCGTAGACGTCCGCCGGGCTGAGTTGGACACCGGTCAGCACGACCACGGCCAGCACCAATTCCCAAATCTTCGAGCGCAGCGAGAACATAACGACACCCATCGGAAGTACAGCCTGTCGCAAATCATCGGCCGCATCCGAGGAGAAATCCCAGCATTTTGCGTATCACCGGCATAACCGACACGATCGACGCTGTCGCCGTGGCGAATCGGCGTTACGTCACGCCCCACGAGTTTCTCGGGATTGACGAAGCGTGCAGCGAACCTGAGTGAAGTTGTTGCGTGGGAATGGCCCAACGCCGGTTCGACCTCAATCCTACCGTTAGTCCTCCTCCGAGCCGACATAGCCTTTCTTGAAATCAAACGTCGAGTACTTGTTCGAGTCTGGCGGGCCAGGGGCAATGTGGACACGGGGATTCCGCGGAGTCAATTCGATTACGATACTCTCCATGGTCGGGAAGCCGGGATCGGTGACCCAGTTCTTCAGGACCGGTTTCGTGCGGAAAATCTGTTTGACTCGTTCGGCGTCAACGCTCTTAGACTTACCTTTGAGTTCTTGCTCAAGAAGCTGAAATCGCGGCACCGACTTGGACACGGCGCCTTCAGGGAGTGTCGAGACATCGATGTCGAGATGGTGATTCGTGTGGGCCACCCAGTTTTCGCCGTGGAAGTTCTCGAAAAGTTTGGCTCCGGCCGCCGTATTTTCCACGGTGACGACTTTGGTCGCGTCACCGATGATGAAGTTCATCGGTGCTGCCGAGCCGCCGAGGCCTTTGACAAACTTGATTGCGTCGTCGGCAGTGTTCCTTTCCAAGATCCCACGGATGATGTAGGGCATCGGCACACCGTCTTCGGTCCCTTTCGCGGTGGGGACAATGTTCATCACGACGCCGACATTCTTGTTATTAACGCCATTTTGCCCGACACAGCCAGCCCAAGTAAAGACGATCGCTTCGTGCCCGCCCGGATACTTGATGCGCAAGACCGTATGCGTGCCGTCATAGTACGGCGGCAAATCGTTGTTTTGGCCGAGAACGTTCGGCAAGTCTTTTCGCGAATGCACACCCAGGCCGCTACAATGTGCAAGCCGATACTTCTCTGACGAATAGAGCATAAACTCATCAAACATTTGGAAGGCGTAGAGCGTGTTGAAGTCGACCTCGGCGCCTTTGGCGATTCCCTTCAACTCCTCGTAAAGTTCCGGCGTGTGCTTGCGGATCCCGTCGAGAAAGTTCGTGTCGTGGATGAACTCTGCGATTTCGATGTCCGTGTCCTGCTTACCCAGGAACTCGTTGATCCATTGTTTCCACTGCGCGATGCCTTTGTGGATGACGTACTTCAGGGCCGCGCCGTGTTGATGTCCCCGCCCGTAGGGAGTCTCGGCATTGAGGGTCACGTAGTAGATTTTGTTGACTTTTTCCACTTTGGGGACCTTTACGTCACTGACGTCGGCGGCGTGGGCCATATCAACCGCTCCTGCGGCGATGAACAAAGAACCTACGCCAAGCATCAGTCCAAACAATTTCGCCTCCATCGGTTTTTCCTTTCGAGTTTTCAATCAAACTGGTTATGAAGTTGTTTCGATACAGTCCAGCCCCATGTGTCGGAAATCAAGGTCCCCGAAGTGGTCAGAAGCTTCGTTTTCATAGGGTTGTCTCTTACTGCTCAGCGAGTTGGGCCAGATCTTGCAGGGGCCTGTTCGAAATGGCCTTCATTTACCAGCTCGACGGAACCTGGAGGGCTGTTCGTCTACAGGGACTATACGGCCCGTGGCAAGAGGGTTGCCGCCATTGCGGGGGGGGTGCGGTGGGTGGGGGGCGGCGTGTCTTGAATCCTTCGTTTCGCGATGCAAACGCCGCAATCTCTACACACAAGTTCTGTCAAGGGTGTCTGACATTGTCTCGTCGTAATCGAAAACTCCGCATAGACCATTGGTTGGGTGCGTTCCCCCACCCCTTGACCGTCCGTCCCCGCTCGTGCTATAATGGTGGGTTGCCATCATCCGGCTCCCACCTCACAGTGCCTCCCCCCTTTTTTGCCATGCCCGAACGACGCGACGACCTCCGGAACATTGCCATTATTGCCCACGTCGACCATGGGAAGACGACGCTGGTTGACTGTATGCTGCGCGAGAGCGGGCAGTTTCGCGAATCGCAGCTTTCCGGCGAGCAGATTCTCGATACCAACGACCTGGAACGGGAACGTGGGATTACGATCCTGGCTAAGAATATCGCCATCCCTTACAAGGGTGTGAAGATCAACGTCATCGACACGCCGGGCCACGCCGATTTCGGCGGTGAGGTCGAGCGGGTGTTGGGTATGGCCGACGGATGCCTCGTGCTGGTCGATGCGGCCGAAGGGCCCATGCCGCAAACGCGGTTCGTCTTGAGCAAAGCGTTCGAAGAGGGCCTGCAACCGATCGTGGTTATCAATAAGATCGACCGCAGCGACGCCCGGCCGCACGAGGTGGTCGATGAAGTGTTCGATCTGTTCTTGCAACTTGGAGCCGACGATTCGCTGGCCGATTTCCCCTATCTGTTTGCCAGCTCGAAGGAGGGTTTTGCCACCCACGATCCCGACCTGCCGGGCGACACGATCCGGCCGCTGATGGATTTGATCCTCGAGAAGATCCCCGGCCCGGCGGTCGACCTCGGCGAGCCGTTGCAGATGCTCGTGACCACGCTCGACTGGTCGGATTACGTGGGCCGGATCGCCATCGGCCGCGTTCGGGCAGGCTCGATCCGCAAGGGGCAAGAGATCGTGTTGATGCAGACCGACGACCGCGATGTGCCGGGCAAGATCGCCTCGGTCCATACGTTCGACAATCTGGGCCGCAACGAAGTCGACCAATCGGATGCGGGCGACATCGTGGCCGTGGTCGGACTGGCCGACGTCGAGATCGGCGATACGATCTGCGCGCCAGACGCACCCCGGGCGTTGCCGCGCGTGAGCGTCGACGAGCCGACCTTGCGGATGACGTTCGGCATCAACAGTTCGCCCCTGGCTGGCCGCGACGGGAAATACGTAACCAACAGCCATCTGCGCGAGCGGCTGATGCGCGAGTTGGAGCGGAACGTCGCGCTGCGCGTCGAACCGATTCCCGGCACCGAACAGTTTGCCGTCTCGGGACGCGGCGTGTTGCACCTCAGCGTGCTGATCGAAACCATGCGGCGCGAATCTTACGAACTGTCGGTCGGCAAGCCGGAAGTGATTTTCCGCCAACGCAACGGCGTGGTCGAGGAACCGTTCGAGACGCTCGTGGTCGAAGTTCCCGACAACCAGACGGGCCCGGTGATGGAAATGGTCGGCGGCAGACGCGGCCAATTAACCGGCATGACGAACCGTGGCGACTACACGCAGATGACCTTTTCGATGCCCGCCCGGGGGCTGATCGGACTCCGCACTCGGCTCTTGAACGCCACGCAGGGGACGGCCGTGATCCATCATCGGTTCGAGGGCTACAAGCCCAAGGAGCAGTCGATCCCCGGCCGATCGACCGGCACGCTCGTATCGATCGTGCCGGGCAAAGTGGTCGCTTTTGCTTTGGACACGTTGCAGCAACGGGCCGAGCTACACGTATCGCCGGGCGACGTCGTGTACGAGGGCATGATCGTCGGCGAGAACAGCCGCAACGGCGACATGGACGTCAACCCGACCAAAGAGAAGAAGCTCACCAACATGCGTGCCTCCGGAAACGACCGCAACATTCTATTGAAACCGGCCCGGCGTCTCTCGCTCGAAGAAGCCCTGGAGTTCATCGAAGCCGACGAGTTGGTCGAGATCACGCCGACCCAAGTTCGCCTGCGCAAGATTCTCCTCAGAGAAACCGACCGCCGCCGCGCGCTTCGAGCAAAGGCGAAGAATGGGCAGAGTGCGTGAAACGCGTCGGGGCATCCTCGCCCGGGTTATTCACCGAGGCTCGTAGTGACCCGATTTATCGGGTTCAGATTGCCAGAACCGCATAAATGCGGTCACTACAAACGGTCCATGAAAAATCCGGGCTAATTCACCACGTTGCGCAGCGGCAATCCCAACAGGGCTCGGCGGCAGGCTTCGGACGTCTTTACGCGAATGTCCATCAGCCCTTCTTCGCTGTAGAAGGCCGAGTGCGGATTGACGATCAGCCGATGATGGGCCGGATGGTCAGGATCGCGCCACGCAACCAGCAGCGGGTCGTCGTCCGGCGGCGGCTCGTGCTCCAAGACGTCGATGGCCGCCCCGGCAAGTCGGCCCGAAGCGATCGCGTCGGGAATCGCCCGGGTGTCGACCACGGCGCCACGCGACGTGTTGATCAGGTAGGACCCTTGCGGCATTCGGGCGATTGCCGCGGCGTCGATAATATGCCGCGTTTCGTCGCTCAACGGGCAGTGCATCGTGACGGCCAGCGACTGGGCCAGCAACTCATCGAGCGTTTCCACGCGGCGGATACCCTGAGCCTTGTCGTAGCCGTCGGGCTTGTAGGGATCGTAGAAGACGACGTCCATACCCAACGCTTTGCCCCGCAAGGCGGCGGCCGTACCGATCCGGCCCAATCCGACCACGCCCAACACTTGGCCCCGCAATCGCGTCAACGGCACGGCCTGCGTATAGCTCCACGGTCCCTGCTTGGCCCGCAGCCGCGAGTTATACAGATGCACGCCCCGGGCCATGGCGAGCATCATGCCGATCGCCGAATCGGCCACCTCTTCCGAGCCGTAGTCGGGCACGGTGGCTACGGGGATATCTCGCTGCCGGGCGAACTGGCAATCGACGTTGTCGAACCCCACGCCGCCGCGGACGATCAGCTTGCAGCGCTGGAGCCGCTCGATCGTCTGCCGCGTGATCGACACCTCGTGGTAGAGGATGACCGCGTCGGCCTGCTCGACGTGCCCGGCCAGATCGTCTTCACTATGAGCCTTCAGCGCTACAACCTGGGCGATCTCACCCAGCACATGCCGCTCGGGTTGAAGTTCGTCGTCGATGAAATCCGCGACGACGACGTGGTATGGTTCGCTCATGTTGTTCCCGTCAGTTAAGCACACCCAGCCCGATCCCCGCAGCGGGCGAGTTGATCCAGGCGGCGCCGCCGATGTAGATGCTGAAGGTGAGAATAGCGAGCATTATCAGGCAGACCATCCGTTCGGTGCCTTCGGCGACCCAACTCACCGCCAGCAACCCGACGGCAAGGATCACGGTGGCAAACACGAAGAAGATCTCTCGCCAATAGCCGTTGATGCGGTTATTCACCGCCGCATCGCGAGCGACTATTCCCATATCGCGCCACTTGCCCTGCTCCAGCTTCTGCCGGGCCTTCTGTTGATCGGTGGTCAAGTCGGAAAGCTGTTTTCGTAGATCGGCAATGTTCTTGGAATCCTCGGGCGCCGGTTCTTCCTTGTCCTGAATCGTCTTGATCTGATTCTCTAGTTCGGTGCGATCCGCTTCCCAGTTGTCCTGGAACTCGGTCTGCACCTTCTGGGCCTTCGCCTGTGCCCGGCCGACGCCCCGGTTGCCGATCGAGTCGCATCCGCGCGAGAGCAGCACGAGGATCAGGCCGACGGCCAGCATCGGCCGCCCGGCCATGGCGGCGAAGGCTTGCGTGTTGAAAGCACCGACGGAGAAGCCGCCACGCCGCGACGGGTTGCCCGTGTCGATCTCGGGCACTTCTTCCGGTGCCTGCGTGCTCAGATCGGGCACCGTAAACGACGTGTTGCAGGTGGGGCACTCGATCTGCTGATTGAAATGGGCCTCCGTCACGCGGAGCCGGTGGCCGTTGGGACAGTCGGCTTCGTATTGCATCGCTAATCTCCTGGCAAAGTGGAACCAACGCGGACTCGTCACGCCTCCGTAGGACTACGAGAAAACTAGCAGATCGCCGTTGCATTGGCAACCCCGCCGGTGATGGGTGGCTGGGGTCGCTTGCGGGATGTAGGCTGGGTCGAGCGGATCATCACTGGCCCACTATGCCAAGGGAGACATTCGGAATACGCGTCTCGGCCAGAACCTGGAGTGAACGAGCGAGGCCCACCTTTCGGTATTGGGTCACGCAAAAGGTGGGCCTCGCTGGACAAAACGGTTCCAACGTTCTCTCTACCACAACACCACTGGTCTAGGAGAATCTCGCCCTGTTGGCCCGCTCGACCCAGCCTACGGCTCATTCGCGAAGTCTCACCTGCATGCCCTCACAGGCGAGACGCCTGTGCCACTTCTTTTTCAAGGGACGGCCAGCAGATCGTAGCCCTCGATCGAGAATGGAGACATTCGCCAGTAGTCGGCGGTCGCGTCGTAATAGGGTTCGGCGATTGCTAGTTTGATCGTCGCTGCGTCGGCCTGTGTAGGATCGTACGTCACTCGCACGTCCGCAACCTCTGGGGCGGGCCAGGCTTCCACTTTGAAATAGCCTGGGATTTCGTAGAGGTCGTCTCGCTCAAGAAAATAGAGCAGCAGATTGCCCCGGCCGCGACAACGGAGGCCTTCGATTCGCAGTTCGACCGTGGCGACTTGCTCCGGCCGTGTGCCGTGGGTGCGTACGTAGGACGGGACCGGAAAGACATAAGACGCGGCCGTGGCCCCGGCAAGGCACGCCAGCACGACCGCGATCAAGGCGGCCTGCGACCACGGCAGCCCCCAGCGGCGCGACGGCCCCCAGGAGATGGCCCCGGCGTCGGCCTGCGGGCAGGCGTCGATGCAACTCAGGCACGACGTGCATCGGGCCACGTCGACCGAGGCCAGCCGGTCGACGGGGATTGCCATGGGACACTTCTTGGCACATGACGTGCAATCGCGACAGACCTCCGTGTTGCGCCGCACCCGGGTCAGACCGAATCGCGAGAACGGATTGAGCACGGCCGCCAGCGGGCAAAACCATCGGCAAAACGGCAGCGAGACGGTCAGCGACGCCACGACAATTGCACCGGAGACGACGTAGGCCCAGTAGGTGATATCCTCTCCATGCCGCCCGATCAGCGCGTAGCACGGGTCGAACCCGCGAAAGATCAACTCACCGGCGCGCCACGTCAGCCAGAGAACGACGACCAACAGGGCGTATTTCAGCAACGACAACACGCGATCGGCCGCATGGTCTACTCGCAGGTCGGGCATCCGCAGGCGCCGTCCCAGAGCGTGAAGCCACTCGGAGATTGTGCCGATCGGGCAAACGTATCCGCAGAACGCCCGGCGCACCAATAGCGTCATCGCCGCCACACCGCCGAGCAGGAAGAAGTTCGACGTGCCGAGCGAGCAGAGCATATCGCCGTCGGCGGCGTAGGTGTAGAGGGCCTCTACACCGCCCAATGGGCACCAGCGCTCGCAGTTGGCATTCAGCGCAAACACGCCGATCAAGACCAGCGTCAGAAAGCCGAACTGGACCGTTCGCCTGGTTCGCTTCATGGCGCGATCAGTGGCTTCCGCCGGAGGGACACTTGCCGCGCATCGGGCATCCGGCGCAGCTCTTGCCGCTGCTGCACTTCGACTCGGCTACCTTCGACCTGGTTTCGAGTACCTTGGCAAAGGCGGCCGCCGTGACCGAATCGCTCGATGCCAGCGCGGCAAACTCCCGGCTTTTGCGGGCGTGATCCTTGAAACCCTCCAGCCGGCTGGGGGCGATCGACTCGAAGGCCCGTTTCAACAGGTCCAGCGCTTCGTCCGCGTTGCCGATCTCGCCGTGCAGCCGGGCAACGCTGTAGAGCATGGCCGGGCCGGCTCGTTCCGGCAGTTCGATGGCCTCGGCAAGCCGTCGGGCCTCTTCCGTCTTTCCGCCGCGGGCCAGTGCCACTCCAAGCAACGCACGGGAAGCGGCGGTCGCCTTGTCGGCATCGAGCGCTTCGAGCACGGCCGACGCCTCGGCGTTGAGGTTCATCGCCAGTTGGGTCTCGGCCAACGTGACGGCCGAAGCGGTCGTGTCGAACCGGGCGTGCATCTTCTTGTTCAGCGGCAGGGCTTCGGAGTAGATGCCGTTGCTGACATAGAAGGCGTGCAGGCTTCGGGCCGTCCGCTGCCAACGCGCCGAGTTCCGCTCGGTGTCCAATCGTTTCCGCAACGCGATCACCTGGCGAACCAGTGAATAGTGCTGATAGTATTCTGGTGTGTTGCGGTCGGCGCGTGCCGCAGTGGCAAAAGCCTTCATAGCGCCGTTGAAATCAGCTTTGGCTAACAGTGCTTCGCCGTTGTCGTAGGCCTGCCGGGCCGACTCGGCTCGAACGGCTATCGGCTGCGTCAACACGGCCGCCACCAAGACGCCAAGCCATACGATACTCCACCTCTTCATCGTTTTCTCCTTTCGCTAGACTGTGTTGCTACACCGTGTTGCTACACTGTGCAAATCTTTCACACCCCAACGGGTTGTAGGTGTGCAGTTTGCGGTCTGTTGCCGCTTGCGGCTTCGCAGTGTCGCGCGAAAAACTGCGAAGCCGCAAGCGGCCGTTGCCCGAGAACGGCCGAAACTGAACCGGGCCCGGGCAATACAGGGCAACTCCGGTGCCAATGGACCGAATAACAGCCCATTGAAAAAGAATGCTGATCGATCGTAGGGTGGGTCGAGGTACGAGACCCACGCGGAAATTGCAGTCTCTATCACCCCGCGTGGGTCTCGTACCTCGACCCACCCTACTCTTAACGGGCCGTATTATTCGCGGTCCGCCTCAATGGCCCTAAGCTTGTAGATCAACGCTCGGCGACTGATCCCGAGTTTCTTGGCCGTGTGCGTGCGATTGCCGTCGCACTCGTCGAGCGTGGCCAGAATGGTCGCCCGTTCGACCTGCGAAAGCCGGCCTCGATCGGCGTCGCCCTGCGTGCGGGCCGACGCCAGGGCAGCGACCTTCGGCGGCAGATGCTCCGGCATGATTACATCGCCGCGGCACAACAGGCATGCCCGCTGAATCGCGTTGTGCAACTCGCGGACGTTACCCGGCCATCCGTAAGCCAGCAGGCATTGGGTCGCCTGCGGAGAAAGACGCACCGGCCCTCTCGCAAACTCCGCACCAAACCGTCGAGCGAGCGGAAGAACGTCTTCGCGGCGCTGGCGCAGCGGCAACACCGTCAGTTCTATCACGTTGATTCGGTAGTAGAGGTCGTCGCGAAACTGGCCTTGGCCGATTGCCTCTTCCAGGTTTCGATTGGTTGCCGCCACCAGACGTGTCTCCACCGCAATCGGCGCATCGCCTCCCACCGGCGTGATCTGGCCCGACTCCAACGCCCGCAGCAGTTTGGGCTGCAGGTGCATGGGCAACTCGCCGATTTCGTCGAGGAAGAGTGTCCCGCCATTGGCCGCTCTGAATAGACCCTGCCGGGCTTCGGAGGCTCCGGTGAAGGCCCCCTTGGTATGACCGAACAATTCACTTTCGATCAGCGATTCGGGCAGGCCCGCACAGTTGGCCGCCACCAAGGGCCCGTCCGGATGAGATCCCCATTGATGAATCAGTTGGACGACGACTTCCTTGCCCACGCCGCTTTCGCCGGTTACCAAGACGGGAGCATTCGACGGCGCGACCACCGCCACGGTCTCCACGACGTGCCGCATGGCCGGACTCTCGCAGACGAACCCTTCCGGCAGATCCGGGATCGGCTTCTTCTCGGCAACGGCCTGCCCGTCGGCCGGTCCAACGGCGTCGGCAATGGCGGTCTCCAACTCGTCGAGGTCTAGCGGCTTGGTCAAGTAGTCGTCGGCCCCGCTCTTCACCGCGTCAACCGCCTGACGCAGATCGGCATACGCCGTAATCAGCAGCACGGGTAGGTCGCCTGGCATCTTGCGGATCTCTGCCAAGGCTTCGATGCCGCTGATGCCGGGAAGCCGAACATCGAGCAGCACCATGTCGGGCGGGCTGCGGCGGATCGCCGCCAGTGCATCTTCGGCCGAGGCTGCTTCCGTCGCGGTGAAGCCCAACGTCTCGACGAATCCGCCGAGCAACTCGCGCTGCGCGGGTTCGTCGTCCACCACCAGGATTGTGCGTCGGCGTTCAGTCACGGATTCGATCTAACCAAAATATGGAACCTCCGCCGGAGCGTGGCGTGTAGCCGGATTGCCAGCCGTGGGCAGCGGCGATATGGCGAACAATAGCCAGTCCCAAGCCCGTGCCGTCCGGCCGTGTCGTGAAGTACGGCGTGAACAACGATTCGACTTTCTCGGCGGAAACTCCCGGCCCGCGGTCTGCGATCTCGATCCGCCTGCCGCCATCTTGCCCGCGCCGCATGGATACGTCAACCGCTTGACCGTCGGGCGAAGCCTGAACCGCATTCTGGATGAGATTGAACAACGCCTGGCGAAACATTTCGCGATCCGCTTCAACCGTCTTGCCCGGCGATAATGCCGTGCGGTTCAAAGTGACGTTTTTCGCGTCCAGGTCGGGTTCCAGCAGAAGAGCCAGTTCGTCGACCAATTCCCTTGCATGAACCGATGCCAGTGTGGGTTCGCACGGCCGGGCGAAGGCAAGAAACTGGTTGATCCGTGCGGTTACCCGATCGCATTCCTCGACGACCGCCTGTGCCTGTTCATTCTGCGGGGATTGCAGGCCCGATTGGATCAGACGTTGGGTCCAACCGCGGATCAACCCCAACGGATTGCGGGTTTCGTGGGCCAACCCGGCAGCGGCCTGGCTCAAGTCGCGCAGATGCCGGGCTTCTGTCTCTAACTCCCGGGCGCGGCCCGCCGCCCGGACCGTGACACGCCATGCCAGGCTCACGCAAAACAGCACCAGGGCGCCGGCCGCAACGACGGAAGCACGCAGCCAAGCGGCGCGGCGGCAACGAACGTCGACTTGCGAGCGATCCAACACCAGAATAACGGCAAACTTCCCCCCAACCGCGAAGGGCCTTTCGGGGTCCATGTGGCCGGGTCTGCTGCCGGCTTCAAGAATTCCACCCGGAGCGGGCGGCAACTCGAGCCGCTGGACAAGCCGAAAACCGCCCGGGTCCCAGAAATCTCCCGCGACAATTGGACTTGAGGTTTCCAATAACTCGGTCTTGCCGCCAGATAACACCAGCCGACCGTCATCGGACCTGAAGGTCACGGCCAGAATATCGTTATCGCGTGTCTGAACCAGTCCTGTCAGCGATGCCTTCATCCGCTCGGCAAAAAAACGCCCGCGATTGCGGTGCGATCGAATCCCGCCGACCAGGGCCTTCATTACGGTATGAGCCTGCCCGTGAAGCGTTTCCCGCGTCAGTTCGCGCTCGTGGAGATACTCGTGATGCTGCCACCAGGCCAACGCGCCCGAAGCCAGCACGACCGCGACAACGGTTATCCGGGGTTGCCATCGCATCAATACGGTTTCTCATGGGGTCAATGTCAGCAAGCTAGCGAGGTTTTTCGGTTCTGTCAATCGCTTTGCGTTTACAGTTTGAGTCGTCAATACATCACTGACGGCCGCCACCGTAGCCGAAGCCCTGTCCCCGACCCCGGCCACCGCCGCGTCCCCGACCGTAGCCCCGGCCGTAACCCTGACCTTGCCCGCGATCGGCGCCCAATTGCGGTCCACCGCGGCGGCGCATAACGGCATTACCCCGGGCCCAGACGGGGCGAAGGTTCTCGTCGCGAAGCCGGATCGACTTGCCGTCGAACGCCACCACTTGGGCCACGTAGTGATTCTTCGGCATTATGGCGGTGCGAAAGGCGTTGACTGTTACCTTCTTACCGATGGGTAACTGACGAGTGACGAAATCCACCGCGGCCTCCGGCCCCAGGTGAATGTTCAACTCCACTGCTTCCGGCGTTTCCAGTATGAAGTGGGCTCCAATGGACGCCCTGCCGGTGGTCCCTTCGCACGGCCCGATATCGATTATTTGCACCTTCCCGGAAAGCGATACCACATCCGGCCTGACGGCTTGCATGGCAACGCCGGTCGCCTGCCCCATACCCCGTTGTGCATTAGCGGAATCGGCCGCAAGACCACCCAACACCGCCAAGACCACGACAAAAGCTAGTTCAGTTTTCATGATTCACGTCCTCTTAACTTGAGATGGTTGATGCCTGCCGGGAACACATGCAAGTCCGATGCCGAACGGATCAAAACGGGTCCGCCTTGCGGACATGAGAACTTTCTCGATGGGTGGGTGGCTGGGGTCGAGCAGCGAGGAACGAGCAGCGAGCCCCCAGATGGTCCGTTGAAAAGTTTTCGTGGTGTGGACGTCTCGCCTGCACACTACACTGCACCACACTACAGGCGAGACGCCTGTGCCACTACACCAGCCACGCCGTGAAAAGGCTGCACACCACTACGAACCGGGGCTGAGCAATATTTGCACACGGGACTGCGACTCCAAATCGAGCCATCACCCCTCCGCCCAATACCGCTCGGTAATGATCTTCCGGTCGGTGAAGAAGTCGATCGCGGCCCGGCCTTGGCCCTTGGTGTCGGACCATAGCGAGTCCTTCATGCCGCCGAACGGCAGCGGGGCTACCGGCGCGGGGATGCCTACGTTGATGCCGATCATGCCGCATTGCGTTTCCAGCTTGAACCGCCGGGCCCAGTAGCCGTTCTGCGTGTAGATCGACGCACCGTTGCCGAAGTGGTGATCGTTGATGATCCCGATCGCTTCGTCGAGCGTCTGGGCCTTGAGGATTACTACCACCGGGCCGAAAATCTCGGTCTCGTGGATCTTCATGCCGGGCGTAACGTCGGTGAAAACCGTGGGGCCGACGAAATGACCCTGCTCGCAGCCGGGCACCTTCAGCGAGCGACCGTCCAACGCCAGCGTGGCGCCTTCGTCTACGCCCGTTTGGATCATCTCCATGATGAACTCGCGCGAGCGGGCGGAGATCACCGGGCCCATCACCATCGGTTCGTCGGCCACGGCCGGATCGAGCGGGTCGGCCATGAGCACCTCCTTCGAGGCCGCCACGAACCGCTCGGTCACCTCGCGGTACGTGTCATCGCCCACGGCAACGATCGCCGAAGAGGCCATGCACCGTTGCCCGGCGCACCCGTAGCACGAGGTGATCATATTGCGGATCATGTCGTCCATCTTGGCGTCGGGCATGGCGATCAGGTGGTTCTTCGCGCTGCCGAGCGCCTGGAACCGCTTGTTTGTATCGCCGCACCGCGAGGCCACGATCCGGCAGACCCGCGAGGTGCCCACAAACGAGATGCCGTCGACGTCCGGGTGTTCCAGCAGCCGCTCGGCCGCCGTCTTGTCGCCCTGAACCACGTTGAACACACCGGGCGGGAACCCGGCCCGCTCGATCAGTTCGGTCAGCTTCGTCATGCTGCACGGGGCCTGCTCCGACGGCTTGATGACGTAGGTGTTGCCGGTGGCCAGGGCGTAGGGGAAGAACCAGAAGGGAACCATCAGCGGGAAATTGAACGGGGCGATCATGCCGAAGACACCGATCGGCACGCGGAGCACCTCGCCGTCGATGTCGGCCGCGGCACCGATCAGCTTGTCGCCCTGCTGCAACATCGGCATGCCGCAGGCCACCTCGGTGTTTTCCAGCGCCCGTTTGACTTCCGCCCGGGCGTCGGGCAGCGACTTGCCGTTCTCTTCGGTAACCAGCCGGGTGAGGTCGTCGGAGTTGGTTCGGATCAGCTCGGCCAGTTTGAACAACCGTTCGCATCGCCGGGCCACGGGCGTGGCACTCCAGGCGGGGAAGGCCTCGCGGGCGGCGGCCACCGCCCGGTCGATCTCGCCGGGTACGGATAGCGGCACTCGGGCGATGATCTGGCCAGTGCTGGGGTTTTCGACGTCGAGGGTGGCGTGGCTTTCCGGGTCGAGCCATTGGCCGGAAACGTGATTCTTTAGTTGTTCGATGGGCATGGGGTTCCTCGGGAAGTTGTCGCCGTGCCGGCGACCGCTAAACGGAAATCGTCGCCGTGCCGGCGACCGCTAAACTATTTGTCGCGACGGATTCTTACGGTCGGTTGGCAATGTAGGGTGGGTCGAGGTACGAGACCCACGCGGGAGCATGGAGATCGCAATTTACGCGTGGGTCTCGTACCTCGACCCACCCTACGATCAATCGGCATTCTATTCGCAAATGCCGCCGCTGTCGAGGGCCCCAAGATTCCCTTCCCCCCTACACCAACCCCCAGCGCTTGCGCAAAAACCACTCGACGCTCAGTAGCAACACGAGCATCAGGAAGAACGGCCATTTGTCCCAGAAGGTCTCCTTGGTCTGTTCTTCGACCTTTAGATGTTCGGTTTGGCGGGCGAGCTGTGCGATTACGTCGGAGAGTTGTTCCGGCGCGATCCGCTTGCCGCCCGCTTCGGAGGTCATCTCGGCGAGGTTCTCGAGCATATCGGCGTCCGCGGCCGGTTTGTCCAGTTCGAGATCCTGTTCGATAACCATAAACCGACCTTGGCCTTCCGCTTTGCCCTCCGCTTCGCCTTCCGCCTTGGGCAAGTCAGCGTGCCGGGCGGTGACCGCGATGCGATAGTCGCCCGGCACCTGCGTTTCGCGGAAGGAACCGATACGCTGCTCGCCTTGCGGGATCAAGTCCAGCTTTCGCTTCGTCTTCCCATCGGGCAACACGACGTGGGCCTCGAACCGGGCGTCCGGCAACGGCTCACCGCTGGACGACCGGGCACCGACGGTGACTTCCACCTTGGCGCCCTTGGGATAACGCCGCGGCTGCAGCCGGACCCAAACGTTGCCGGTCTTGTCCTTCTGTGCCAGCCGCAGGACGATCTGTCGCCAGAACCGTTTGTGGGCCGACCGATGCCCGTGCATCCACCACCGCCAGGTCGAATCGCCGGCAAACGCCATCACTCGGCCGTTGCCGTAGAGGTGTTCGACCAGCAGCGGCAGCCGCGGACCGGCGTCGGCCAGCACAACGGCGCCGCGGGCGAAGCGGTCGGGCGAGAACTTATTGGCCCCGTCCAGCGGCGGCAATTGGGCCCAAAGCGTCGCGTTCTCTTCCCGGCCGGCGGCCAGTTCCAGCGCCGAATGGAACAGCCCCGCCTGCGTCGGCCGCATCTGCAAACGCTCCTGAATATGCACGTCCGGGCGGACCGGCTCGTCGAACGACTGCCGATGGAGCTTGTTTATGGTCACCGGCAGCACGTCGCGCAGCGGCGTTTCGGCGTAGCCGCCGGGGCCGAAGCTGTGCGTGCCGCCGATCGCGATCAACCCGGCGCCTTCCCGGACCGCCTGCTTCAGACTATTGAGTTCCTCGTCGTCGAAGGCCTTCGCATCGAGGTCGCCGAGGATGTAGACGTCGAACCGGCCCGGCCGCAGGCATTCGGCCAGATCGCCGGGGCGGGTCTCGCGCCGCCGGGCGTCGATCCGGTTGTAGCGGACGCCGACGTCGGGCGACGCGTTCAGGGACCGCAGCAGGAACGTCGCCTCCGGGCGCAACGTTCCTTCCAGGTAGAGCACGCTCAACCCGCCGTCGAGCACGTTGACGAACGTGCTGAACCGGTTGTTGGTCGTCACCAGCTCGCCGTCCTGCCGGGCGACCTCGAGCGTGAGCTTGAATTCGCCCGCCGCGGTGGGGACGTGTTTCAACTGCACCGGCAGCGGCGCCCCGGCACCGGTGGCGGTAACCGTCGTTTGGTCGACCACCTCCATGCGGCCGTCCTCGCTCTCGAACAGCGCCCGCACCTGGATCGGGCGGTTGACGTATCCGTCGATGCGGATCCGCCCGGAGATCGCCAGTTCGTTCTTGACGAACACCGTCTGATTGACCAGCAACTCCTCGACGGCGACGTCCTTGGCCTCACCCAACCCGCGAGACTGACCGAAGGCGACCGTATACAGCGGGGCCCCCGTGTTGTTCAACTGGGCCACGGCCGTTCGCGGCGGTACGTCGCGGGGCGCCTGCGAGCGTTCGGCCCCGTCGCTAAGCAGTACGACGGCCAACAGCCGCTTGCCGGCCTCGTTGCGGACCACGTCCTGCAGGGCGGCCGCAATCGCCGTCTGCTCGCCCTTGGGGGTCTTCTCCAGGGCGATCTTCCCGCCGTCGATTTTGACCGGGCGGGTCCCGGCGTCGAACGCGTAGACCTTTACCTCGAAGTCGTCGGCCAATTTGGCCAAGGCGTCTTCTGCATCGGCAATCGCTGAGCGGAGCGCCTCCCAACGGGTCTTGCCGCCGACGGCGTCGGGAACCGTCATGCTTCGCGATGCATCGATCAGCATCACCAGCGTGGCCGACTGCTTGATCGTCCTGGTGGAGACGACCACCGGCCGGAGCATCGCCAGGATGACCAACACGATCACCCCCAAACGCAGCGCCGCCAGCGCCATGCGCCGTGGGCCGCTTGTCCGGTCGCGGCTTGGCCCGATCGCCAGCAACAACAGCAGCACCAGCGCAACCGCCACCACCAGCAGCATTTGGTCGAAAACGGGATCAAAGGAAAGACTGGTCATTTCTTGTAGAATCGATTGGCGATCAAGTGTTCCAGCGCCAGCACCATGGCCACGACCAGGATTAGGTAGGGGAATAGCTCCAGGCCGACGCGGGCACGGTTGACGTTGTGCTCGATTTCTTCTTTGGTGCGGGCGAGCCGGTAGTCGAACGGGCCGAACACGCGGGTGAGCTCCTCCTCGTCGATCCGCTCGAGGTTGCTCTGCTCGGGCGACAGGTTGACGCTGAATCCGCGGTCAACGCCCTTCTCGCCGCCCGCCCGGACACGATAGTTGCCCACCTGATCGGTGGCGCTGACGACCAGGACGTGCCGGTCCACGTCGGCCGCCCGGCGAAACGTCGATTCGTCAGGGGCCCGTACCTGGTAAAACTCGTGTGGAAGTTGCGGATCGAGTTGCAGCACGGCCGGCTGCCCGGCTACGTAATTGAGTTGCTGGTCCGTGCTGCCGACCAGATACGAGACGGTCTGATTGGCGAGGATCACGAACGGCCAGGCCTCGCCCACCGGCAATAGGTTCCATGGCTTGCGGTTCGGATCGTCGGAGATCGGCGTGGTCATGGTGAGCACACGGCCGCCTTCCACCGGACGTTCCAGCAGCAGCGGCTCGCCGTCGCTGGCCGGCACGACCGTTCGGACACCCCGGGCCAACTTGCCGAGTTGCCAGAAACGAAACACGGGGAAATACTTCCACGGTATCGAACCGGCGATGGGACGAAACTCGGCCAGGATCGGATGCCGATAATCTCGCGGGGCCAGGCAAACGTCGCCGTCGGGTCGCCGCGACTGGCGGAGCAGCTTGCCGGGCAACAGCTTTTGTGCCAGCGGAGTGTTGAACGAATCGACCGGATCGGCGTTGCGGCCCAGGAAGATCGCCACGCCGCGGCCCCGGCCGACAAAATCGTAGAGCTTCTTCCAAACCGCGTCGCTGGGTGACTCAGGATCCAACAGGCAGACGGCGGCGTAGTTTTCCAGCGACTCGTCGGCCAACGCCTTCTGCTCGATCGCGCGGCACTCGAATCGAGCCCGGCCGCGGCGACGCAACCCGGTCGGAGCCAGGGCCTCGGTCAAGTAGACCGCGTAGTGTTCCGCCGGCTTCGGCGCAACGACGAGGATCTGCCACGGCGGCCCAACTTCGACGGTGAAGAATCGCTTGTCGTCGCAGGTCAGGTTGTCTTCGCCTACCAATCGCACGTAGCCCTGGTGCGTACCGGTCGGCAGGCCGCCGAGATGGAACCGGACCGCAGCCGCCGCGTCGGCCTTGCACTCCAGGGTCTGTTCACCCGATTTCTGCGGCTTGCCGTCTCGGTCGAGCAAATGCAACTCGACGGTGCGGCTGCCGGACGGACCGGTTCGCGACAGGTCCGTCTCGATCGCCAGCTTGCTTCGGCTGGAAAGCATCTGGCCGGACAGTCGCAGTTCGCCCAAGGCGAAGTTGGTTGGTTGCTCGACACCCACGTCGATCGCGTAGATCGCCACGCCCTGCAGCGCAGTATCGGTAATCCGGTTGTGAAAGGCGGGCGTGTCGGCCGGCCAGGCGGCGCGCGTCAGATCGGTCAACACGTAGATCTCCTTGCGGGGTAGCTCGCTCTGGCCGACCAGCCGCAGGGCTTCGTCCATGACGTCGGTCAGCGGCTGCGAGTTAGCCACCGAGGCCAGCCGTTCGATCCGTTCCTTGGCCGCCCGGCGGTCGACCTGAAACACCCCGGGCCGACGTTGCGTGTCGAGCACGGCGATTTCGCTGTTGCGGGGCAACTGGGCCAGCAGCCACTCGCCGACCAACTTCTGGGCGGCCTGCAAACGCGTCTCGTTGTTGTGGCGATACTCCATCCGCACCGAAGTGTCGAAGACCAGCGCCACGGCCACCGGCGCTTCCTGGCTTCCGGCCATGCCGCCTAAGTCCATGCTGGGCCGAGCCAACGCCAATGCCAGCAGACCAATCGCCGCCACCCGCAGCAACAACAACAGCAGGTGCCGCAACCGCAGTCGCCGCCGGTTCACATCGTGCCGTTTCTGGATCAGCCTCAGTGCCGGAAACTCCAGCAGCTTGGGCTTGCGGCGCATGATCAGGTGCAGCAGAATCGGCACACCGATCAGCAGGCCTCCGAACACGAGTGAAGGGGTGAGGAAGGTCATTGGTTGGACTGTTGCTGCGGGAAGGGGGAGTGTGTAGAAGGGAAGATGGGAAAGGGGGGAGAGGGGAAGGAGAAAGAAGAAGAAAGAAAGGAAGGAAGAAAGAAGAAGAGAAAGAAAGAGGAGGAAAAAGAGGGAGAAAAAGAGGGAGACGGAGAGTTGATTTGTGTGTGAGGGAAGAATGGTTTGTGGGCGGAGTATTTTGTGGAAAGGTTGTACGCGGTCCTTGATTGCACGACGCACCCGATAGCCGGATGTACCATGCCATCCAACTTCCCATTCCCACACCAGTCTCTCTTCCACAACTCCCTCTCACACATACCAACCCTCCCTCTTCCTCATCTCTTTCTCTTTTTCCTTCTACCTTCTTCCTCTTTTTCTCTTTCTCTTTCTTCTTTCTTTTTCTTCCCCTCTCCCCCCTTTCCCCTCTTCCCTTCTACCCCCCCCTCTTCTTCCTCTTATTCTTTCTTCTTCTTTTTTCTTCCCCTCTCCCCCCTTTCCCCTCTTCCCTTCTACACCCCCCTCTTCTTCCTCTTATTCTTTCTTCTTCTTTTTTCTTCCCCTCTCCCCCCCTTCCCCTCTTCCCTGCTACACTTCCCCTTCCTTTTTCCATCTTCCCTCGCGCATTCCCTCCCCCCTATCCCCTCCCCGACCGACTAACCAAATACTCCGTCAGCGCCCGATCGAAACGCATGCTCGTATCCAGCGGCACGTAGTCGATCCGCGAATGGTAACACTCGCGGCGATAGGTCTCGCGAAACTTCTCCACCTCGTCGAGATAGTCGCGGCGGAAACCGTCGGCGTCCAGGGCCAGCCGACGGTGGGTCTCCGGGTCTTCGAGTTCCACCATGCCGCTGAAGGGAAACTTGACCTCGGCCTCGTCGAGCACGTGAAACAGGATTACGTCGTGCCCGGCGTGCCTCAGCCGGTAGAGCGATTCGAGCACCGGCTCCGGGTCGCCCAACAGGTCGGAAAAGACCATCACCAGGCTGGCGTGGCGGAGCATGGCGGCCACCTGCGAAAGGCTCTGGGCCACGTCGGTCTCGCCGGCGGGCTTCAAACCGGCCAGCACCGAGAGCACGTTGCCCAGGTGCGTCCGCCGAGTCTTCGGCGCCAGGCTGTTGCGGATTTTGCTGTCGAACGTCAACAGCCCCACCGGGTCCTGCTGGTGAATCATCAAGTAGCACAGCGCGGCGGCCAGGCAGATCGAGTAGTCGAACTTGGTCAATTCCTGCCGGTAGGTGTAGCCCATCGACCGGCTCACGTCCATCACGAGATAGCCCGTGATGTTGGTCTCGGCCTCGAACTTCTTGACGTAATACTT
>SDBT01003991.1_pt1 | contig 25239 bp, 22 predicted proteins | sample 2277101 | NCBI WGS metagenome assembly SDBT01 (sample SAMN10404973, study PRJNA504765) | marine sediment metagenome | isolation source: marine sediment core GS10_PC15, 103 cmbsf | place: Arctic Ocean: Southern Knipovich Ridge | collected 2010 | reverse complement strand
GCCGCTCGGTCGACCTGCGGCGCGGGTCGGCGGATTGCGGCATGCTGAACGGCAAGGACCATCTCGACTGGCTGGGATCGCTCGTCACGGTCCACAGTATAGTGGTTCCCCGCCGCAGGGGCGACAGGCTGACGCCGCGCGTTTCCCCAGCTTCCCCCGCCGGGCGTTGCCATCGCACGGCACGGCCGATATCCTGAGGCTCATGGCCGCCAAACGCATCCGCCCGGCAGTTGCGATCACGTCCACACAACGGGCGGTTCGCGTTCCCCGCAAGCGGATCGTCCAGCTTGCCGAACACCTCGCCCGGCAGGAGGGCGTCCGCCTGGCGCAGGTCGACGTGGCGGCAGTTGCCGCCGGCGAAATGGCTGCGCTGAACCGCCGCTACCTCGGTTGCGCCGAGGCGACCGACGTGCTGAGCTTCGACCTGTCCGACGAACTGTCGGAGGGGCTTGTCGCGCAGGTGATCGTCTGCGGCGACATAGCCGCCGGCGAAGCGGCCCGCCACGGCCACAGCGCCGCGCGGGAGCTGCTGCTATACGTCGCCCACGGCCTGCTGCACCTTGTGGGCTACGACGACGCCACGCCCCGCCTGGCATCCAGGATGCACGCCAGGGCCGAACAGCTCCTGGCCGACGTTTACCCCCTCCCGAAACGCAGGGGCGGCTTGCCTAGCGGGCGTTGATGAAGTGCTCGGCGTAGGCGGTGGGGGGTTCGCTCTTGGCTATCACCGCCAGCGTTACATGCGACGCGTCGGCCTTGAGCAGCGTGCGGGCCGCCTCGTTGGCGGTTGCGCCGGTGGTGGTCACGTCGTCGACGAGCAGGATATTGGCGCCGGCGACCGCGCGAGGATCTCTGACGGCGAAAGCGTTGCGGACGTTGGCCAGACGTCGCGTGCGGGAAAGATGTGTCTGCGGCGGGGTGTGCCGCACGCGCACAAGCTCCCGATCGACAGGCGCCGACAACTGCTTGGCGATTGCGCAGGCCATGGCCGTCGCGTGGTCGGTCCCGCGGCTCATGCGCCGCCGCCAGTGGGCCGGCACGGGCACGATCGCGTCGAAACGCTCGCCCGCGCACTTGCCCGCCACCGCACGAGCGAGCAGCCGACCCGTGACGGCAAGCATTACGTCCCGCTTGTGGTATTTCAGGTCGCGAACGGCGGACCGCAGCGGCCCGGCGTACGGCCCCAGGCGGACGGCGTGGGAAAAGCGAGGCAGGGGGGTGGGGCACTGGTTGCAGCCGTCCTCGCGCGCGGGGATGTTGGGCCCGAGCGTCGTCGCACAGCGCGGGCAATAGGGCAGGGCGATCAGCGAGAGCAGCTCGACGTTACAGGCGTTGCACAGGCCCGCCGACGAAATCGCCGCTTCGCCGCAGGCCGGGCAGACCGACGGCAGCAGCAGATCGACCAGGCCTTCGCCCAGCATGCGTGCGGCCCCGACCGCCGTGGCGCCGATGGCCGTCATGGCGGCTCCGGCGAGAGGATATCGGCGTGTCGGATCGCGTAGGTGTCGCGGAGTATCCTGGCTTGCCAGATGCGGATGTCCTGCGAGGCGGCCCGCTCGATGCGCGGCAGCTCGGGGGCCACGGCCCAGAGAACTTCGTCGATTCTCCGGTCGATCAGCAGGGAGATGACGCTGGCGTCGGAAAGCTGGGCGTTCCACAATAGCCAGTCCATGCCGCGGCTGTCGCCGGCCACCAGCAAGGCCGTCAGCAGGCGATGCCGAGGGAACTCCGTTACGCTCAGCAGGGCGGACAGATGGCCGAGGTAGGTCCGGTCGCCGGTGATCGTCAACGCGCACATGAAAGCCCAACGCACGTGGCGGTCGTCTTCGCCGCCGAATTGGCCGCCGATCAGCCGGGATGAGATCCGCCGGGCGGCGTCCGCCCGCTGCTGATCGGTCCTAGCCGACAGGGCAAGAAGCATCGCACCGGCCGCCCGTTCATTATTGTTGTAGACCCGCAGCTCGTGGGGGGCTTCCAAAGCAGGCAGCATGTTCATGCCCAGCTCCATGCCCGCGGCAGGGCCTTCCATCGCGATGTGCCACGCGACGTAGTCCCCCGGCAGCGTGAACCGCGACCAGGCGGTATGGCGGATGTAATCCTCAGCCAGCGGCGTCCGGAGGCGCCACAACGCCAGGGCTGCCGACGCCGACGCGAGCGGCGTGCGATGCAGCTCGTCAGGCTGGCCGGGGATCTGCTCTCGCAGCAGCCAGGTGGCCTTGCCCCGCAGGAGCGTGATGCAGCCCTCGCGGGTGGGCCCCTCGACGGTGCTCGGGACAGGCTCGTCGGGAACATCCTGCGGCAGATCGGCCTGCCGGCCCAGGACGCGCGCAGCGGTGACCATAACATCCTCCAGCTGCGATCCCCAAAGCCACTTGACTATCTCATACACCTCTTGACGCACCGGCATGTTGAGCGCTTCAGCCGCCTCCAGGGCCGCCCAAAGCTGCCCGCCCGTGACGGGGGCCCGCCGGTCACTGCTCATCGCCGCCCGCAGCACGTTGCGCACATGCGGGGCCGTATCGGTCATGCCACGCCGCGCAGCGACCACCATGGCGATGGGCGGCACGTGGCGGCCGCTGTCGGCATACGCTTCGAACAAGTCCATCACCGCATCGGTCACCGAGCTGTCGAGCAGCATGCCGGCGATCAGCAGGTTGCGGTCCAGAGAAGGCCTCGCCTGGTCGTCCTCCCCAGCGGATGTCAGCCGAGCCAGGTTCTCGCAGACGGCCGGGGCTGCAAGGTCGCTGCCGACCAGCGCGAGGGCGTAGAGCATGCAGTCCGCGGCGTAGCTGTCCGGCTCGGCCCGGCCGGCGTACGCCCTTTCCAGCAGCTCCTTTCGCCCAGCAATTCCGGCGTCGATAGCGGCGATAGCGCGGACTTCAGCCGACTCATCAGCCAGGAGCCGCTCGAGCGTCGCGTCGTCGGCCAGCTTGGCAGCCAGGATGGCGGACAAGGCGCGAATCTCCTCCTCGCCGTCGCCGGCTGCGGTCGCCAGGAGCCGGCGAAGGAAACGATCGTCGCGGTCCAGAATGCACGCCTCCCAGATGATGGTGCGTCGCACGTTGGCGTCGGCTGTGTGGGCCATCTGGATCGCCCACCACCGGTCGATGGTTTCGGTATCGCGGCTGGGGATGCTGAACTGTCCGATCATGTTCAGCACGCGGGCGGCGGCCAGGAATTTCGCGTCGTCGTCGCTTGTCAGGCGGCGCTCGAGCCTGGCCAAGGTGCGCGGCGATGACAAGGCGCGAACGGCGAGCGCGTCGGCGCTCTTGTGCCGGACCTCGATGTTGGAGCTGGACAGCCGGTGCAACAGGATGAGATCGCCGATCAGCGGATTCAGCACCACCGCCAGCCCCGCCGCCAGCATGGCGGTGAAGCTCAGCGTCAACGTCAGCCGTTGCCAGGGGTGCCGGCGGAAGTACAGAAACATCTCGTTCATATGTCGTGAGTGTATGCGCGTTACGGCCGTTTGCCAAGGTGTCGATGCAGGCAGCGCAGTGTCTCCGTTGAGTTTGACGCTCGGCCGGGCCGCCGGTTCCCGCCGGAGGGGTATTTTCCCGGCAGGTAGGTTATAATCCGCCGCGACGGGCCCGCCGGCCCGGCGACTGACAAGGAGCCGACCATGTCGGAAAAACGTAAGGTTACCGACTCGATGGGCGAGATGGCCGTCCCCGCGGGCGCCCTTTACGGGGCTCATACGGCCCGGGCGGTGGAGAACTTCCCGATATCCGGGTGGACGATGGGGCGGGAGTTCATCGCCGCGATGGGGCTCATCAAGCAAGCCGCCGCCGCGGCCCACAAGCAGGCTCACCGGCTTGACGCGGGCCTGGCCGACGCCGTCATCGCCGCCGCTGGAGAAGTGGCCGACGGCGAACTGGACGCGCAGTTCGTGGTGGACGTGTTCCAGACCGGCAGCGGCACGAGCACCAACATGAACGCCAACGAGGTGATCGCCGCGCGGGCGGGGCAATTGCTGGCGGCGGCCGGCGACGACACAGCCGTGCACCCCAACGACCACGTCAACATGGGCCAGTCGTCCAACGACGTGATTCCCTCAGCCATGCACGTGGCTGCGGCCGTGGCTGTTACCGACAAGCTCACGCCTGCGCTGAGCAAGCTGCGAGATGCGCTTTCAGCCAAAGCGGCGGAGTTCGACGACATCGTCAAGATCGGCCGAACGCACCTGATGGACGCCGTGCCCGTCCGCCTGGGCCAGGAGTTCGCCGGCTACGCCGCACAGGTTGACGCGGCGCTGACGTCACTGGACCAGGCCGTCGCTCGGCTGCGGGAACTGCCCATCGGCGGCACGGCCGTGGGGACCGGGCTAAACGCGCCGGACGACTTCGGCGAGGAAATCTGCCGGCTGCTCAGCGAAAGCACCGGCGTGGAGTTCGTCGTCTGCCCGAATCGCTTCGCCGGCCAGGGCGCTCGCGACGCGGCTGTGCTGGCCTCGGGCGTGCTGCGGGGGGTGGCGCTGGCGATGGGCAAGATCGCCTCGGACATCCGCCTGATGGGCTCGGGCCCGAGGTGCGGGCTGGGCGAGCTCGTCCTGCCGGCCGTGCAGCCTGGCAGCAGCATCATGCCCGGCAAGGTCAACCCGGTGATGTGCGAGAGCGTCATCCAGGTCGCCTGCCAGGTGGTCGGCTGCGACGCCGCTATCGCCGCCGGCGCCACCGGCTGGGTGGGCGGCATACTCGAGCTGAACGTGGCCATGCCGATGATGGCGTGCAATCTGCTGACAGCCATCCGCCTGCTGGCGAACGTCGCCGAAGTGTTTGCCGACAAGTGCGTCGCCGGCCTGCAGGCTAACCGCGAGCGATGCGAAGAACTTATCGAGCAATCCCTTGCGATGGTGACGGCCCTCGCACCGGAAATCGGCTACGACGCAGCCGCCGAAATCGCCCACGCCGCCCACGCCGAAAACAAGACCATCCGGGAGGTATGCACAGAACGCGGCGTGCTGGCCGCAAGCCAACTCGACGACCTGCTCGACGCCCGCAAGCAGACAGGGCAGTAGGGCGGGGCAGAAGATCGCGGCGTCCCGATTTGAACATCGGTTGGCGTCCCGATGTACGTCGGGACTGTCCCGCCAACTTCCTAACAGCAAGGCAACGCGGCGGGACAGGAGCCCCGCCGCGCGGTGTTCGTAGGGGTTAGCTGCTGCACTTCTTGTGGCAGCACTTGGCAAGGGCGACTTTGCCGTGGGCTGCCCACAGGAGGCCGCGGATGGTCATGGCCAGCACGTCGGGGTAGTCCTTGAACTCCTGGGCGACGTGGCCGAGCGCGGAGTAGAACACTCGGCCGTTGCCCCAGCTCTTGGTCCACACGACCGGCTGGGTGCTGCCGTCGAAGTCGACGGCGGTGTCAGCCAGCACGCGAATGGCGGGGTTGATGAGCATGTAGTACTGCTCGGACTCGTAGTCGAAGTTCTCCATGCCGCACATGATCATGTGCGTGCGGTCGACGACGTTCACGCGGTACTTGATGATCCCGCCGGGGTGATCGACGAACTGCCCGCCGACCATCATCTGGTAGGCGAGGTTCGCGCGGAAGGCGTCGCCCATGCCGCCGTGGATACCGGCTATGCCCACGCCGCTCTTGACGGCTGTGTCCAGGCCTTCCCATTGCTCGCCGGACATCTCGCCCATGGTCCAGCAGGGGCTGACCACGTCGACGGTCTTCATCAGCTCTGCGTCGGCCAGCGGGTCCAGGGAGTTGACCTTGAGCACTTCAACGTTCTTGGCCAGCAGTTCAGCTTCAAGGACATCGGCGACCGGGCCCGGCTCGTGGCCGTCCCATCCGCCCCATAGAATCAACGCTTTCATAAGACTGCTCCTCAGTTATTGGCGAAAGTCGTTCGGTTGGTTATGCGTACTTCGTCTTGATCGCCCGGCCGAGCTTTACGCTCTTGTTGGCCAGGTCGAGAATGTGGATCGGCCGCCGCGACCACTCGGGAGTGATGACCATAGGGGTCTTCTTGACCATGTGGTCGGCGATGTTCTTGTAGAACTTGTGCCATTGGCCTGGGCAGTCCTTGCCCTCGATGACCTTGGTCTCGCCATGCAGATGCTTGATGATCTTGTAGCCGCCCGTCGAAACGCCCATGAGGTACGTGCCCTTCGTGCCGGTGATCTCCAGCATGCACGGCTTGGGGTTCGAGTCGATCTGCGTGTAGGTCAGCGTGAGCCACTGGCCCGTGTTGAAGCGGACGACGGCGAAGCCCTCATCCTCGTTGGCGTCCTTTTTCCACGCGGTCTTGGGGGCCCAGAAGCCCGTCTTGGCCAGGCCCATCACCTCGGTCATCTTGGCGCCCGACAGGCTCATCAGTTGCAGCGAGTACTCCAGCAGGTGCACGCCCCAGTCGTACAGGATGCCGCCTGAGATGCTCTTGCTGGACCGCCACCACGCGCCCGGCTTGCCGTAGGCGCCCATGTGGGCCTCGATGCGGACGATGTCGCCGATGACGCCCCGCTTGATCATCTTCATAGCCTGGAGGATGCCGCCGTCCCAGTGGCGGTTGTGGTAGGTCGTCAGCAGGACTCGGTTCTTCTTGGCGGCGGCGATCATCCTGTCGCACTCTTCTGTGGTGATGGCGAGCGGCTTTTCGCAACACACGCTCCGCCCGGCGTTGAGGCATTGCATGACGTGCTTGGCGTGCATATTGTGGGGGGTGATGACGGCTATCAGGTCGACCTTGGACTTCTTGAGCATCTGGCCGATCGACGAGTACATCTCCAGGTCGGGCCAGTCCTCGGCGGCGATCTCCAGCCGCTTCTTGTGGATCTCGCAGACGGCCGTGGGGGTCATGCCGGCGGCCCGCATCTCCGTCAGATGGCCCTTGCCCATGCCGAAGGCGCCGCTGTAGCCGATGACGCCGACCTTGATGTCCTTGGCTTGCTTGAAACGTTTCACATTCTGCTCCTTAGTTCGCGTAGCTGTCGTATTTCGGGTGGTCAGCCCGGTCGTAATCTAGCGTGTGGCCGCCCGTACGGCGTCGGCGACGGCCTTGTGCGTGGCGGGGTCCATCATCTCCGGCATGAGCTCACCTGCCGGCACGATGCCGGCCAGGGCGGCTGCGGCCGCCATCAGCATGTCGATGGTGATCGACGAGGCGTTGGCATCCAGCGCGCCGCGGAAAATGCCGGGATAGGCCAGGGCGTTGTTCATCATCCGCCCGTCGGCGTAGATGGCTGCTCCACCGGCCAGTGCGTCGTCTCGGCTGATTTCGCTGACGGGGTTGGCCAGCGCCAGCACGATCGGGTCGGCCGCCATCGCCGCGACCATCTCCCTGGAGACGATGTTCGGCCTGCTCACGCCCAGGAACAGGTCGCGCCCTTTCATGGCGTCAGTGAGCGTGCCGGTGATGTTGTCGGCGTTGGTCCGCTCAGCTAGGGCACGCTTTTCGTCGTTCATGTCGGCCCGGCTGCGGCAGACGACGCCCTTGGAGTCGCACAGCACCACGTCGGCTATGCCGGCATGGATCAGCAGGTCGGCCACGGCCGTGCCGGCGGCGCCCGCGCCGCTAATCGCACAGCGAAGATCGCCGATCTTGCGCCCCGTCTGCTTCAGCGCGCTGTATAGCCCGCCGAGAACAACGGCGGCTGTGCCGTGCTGGTCGTCGTGGAAGACGGGTATAGGCAGGCGCCGGTCCAGTTCGCGGGTGATCCGGAAGCACTCGGGCGCGGCGACGTCCTCGATTTGGATCGCGCCGTAGCCGCAGGCGATCTTCTCGACGATGTTGATGAACTCGTCGGCGTCGCGGGTGTCGATGAGCACGGGGTCGGCGCTGATGCCGACGAACTCCCAGAAGATCGCCGCCTTGCCCTCCATAACGGGCAGGCCCGCCACCGGGCCTATATCGCCCAGGCCCAGAACGGCTGTGCCGTTGGTGGCGATGGCCACGCGGTTGGGGATGTTGGTGAACTCCCGCGCGAGGGCGGGGTCGGCTTCGATGGCCTTGCACACGCGCGCGACGCCCGGCGTGTAGACGATCCGCAGGTCGGTGTTGGACGTTATCGCCGTTCGCGAGCGGACCTCGCACGCGCCGCCGCGGTGGGTCTCCATTGCCTCGTCCAGCACGTCCAGCACGTCGCAGCCCGACACGTCGTCGGCTGCCTTGCGGGCGTCGGCCATCTGCTTATCGTCGGCGGCGAAGACCTGCACATCGTAGTCGAAGTGCCCGCCCTCGTCGGCGAGCAAGGTGACCTCGCCGGTGTGGGCGCCCTGACCCGTGACGGCGGCGAGAACTGCGTCCAGCGCGTCGGCGTCGTCCGCCAGGCGGACCCGCATGCGGAACACGACGTTCCGTTGAAACCTATCCTGCAGCGCCTCAAATGAGCCCATCGAATACCATTCCCGCGGCGGGGTGTTCGCGTCTTGTGCCGCACCCGTCCGGCCCGTGCGGCAGGGCGAACTTTAGCCGCCGCCGGGCGGGTATGCAAGGGCGGGGCGACAATTATCCACGGCCGTCCGCTGCGTGAAATCCGCCCGACTACCTGCGGCTAACTCTGACGATTTCGACGGCCTCGGCGGGCACATTCTGGTGGGGGCCGGCCGTCGTCGTGCGGGTCCCGGCGATTTCGTCGACCACGTCCATTCCCTCGATCACCTTGCCGAACACACAATAGCCGAAGCCTTGTACGCTGTCGTCGCGGTGGTTGAGGGCATCGTTGTCGGCGTGGTTGATGAAGAACTGCGCGGTGGCGCTGTTCGGGTCGTTGGTGCGAGCCATCGCCAAGGTGCCGCGGTCGTTGCCAACGTCGGCGCGGGCCTCATTGACGACCGGCGGGTTGGTGGGCTTTTGCCGCATGTCCGGCATGAAGCCGCCGCCCTGAATCATGAACCCGGGCATCACGCGGTGGAAGATCGTCCCGTCAAAGAACCCGCTGTCGACGTAGGCCAGGAAATTCTCGACCGTCTTTGGCGACAACTCCGGCCAGAGCTCAGCCACGATGGTCTCTTTGGATGTTTCGATGACGACGACAGGATTTGTCTGCTCGGTGTTGTTCACGAAGATTTCCTTTAGGTTGGCGGCATTCAAGACGACGCCGACCAACAAAATGGCGACGACTGCAATGGCTGTGATACGCAGGCGTGTTCGCAACATGGTAGGGCACCTTAATTCGACGTATAACGAGCGGGTATTATGCCCACGCCGGCCCGGCCATGCAAGTGGCCGGCCGGGCGGGCCCCTGGGATAGCGACGAGTTGCAGGGGGTGTTTATCTTGCCTGCCCCCGGCCGATGGCGTAACATCGAATGATCATTGCCCGCCGAGTGGGCTTTTGTTGAGGGCCGGGCCTCTGCAGCGCCGCGACGCGAACCTGGTCAGGTCCGGAAGGAAGCAGCCATAAGCGAATCCGCGGTGCGTGCGGAGATCACCTGGCCCTCAACAACGTCCACTTGTCGTATTGTGGATTGCGGAGTGAGGATTGCGGATTGATTGCCGCAATGCCGGTATTCCGCAATCCACAATCAGCATTCCGCAATCAAAATGGCTTCTTACCTTGTACTGGCACGGAAGTATCGCTCCGCGACCTTCGAGGAGGTCGTGGGGCAGGAGCACATCGCCCAGACGCTCACCAGCGCCATCCGCAACAAGCGGGTCGCCCACGCATACCTTTTCACCGGCACTCGCGGGGTCGGCAAGACGACCATGGCCCGCATCCTGGCCAAGGCCCTCAACTGCCTCTCCGTCGACGAGCCGACCGACACGCCCTGCAACGAGTGCGACCCATGCCTGGCCATCGCCCGCGGCGACGACATCGACGTCATCGAAATCGACGGCGCGTCCAACCGCGGCATCGACGAAATCCGCCAGCTCCGCGCGAACGCGATATTCCGACCGGCCCGCTGCCGCTACAAGGTGTACTACATCGACGAAGTCCACATGCTCACCAAGGAGGCCTTCAACGCCCTGCTCAAGACGCTGGAGGAGCCCCCCGAGCACGTGAAGTTCATCTTCTCGACGACTGAGGTGGAGAAGGTCCCCGCTACGATCCTCTCGCGGTGCCAGCGGTTCGACTTCCGCAACATCCCCACGCGGCGGATAGCCGAGCACCTAGCCGGCATCTGCAAGGCTGAGGGCGTCGAAGCCGACGACGACGCGCTGTTCCGCGTCGCCCGGGCGGCGGCTGGGTCCATGCGGGACGGGCTGAGCCTGCTCGATCAGCTGCTCGCCGACGAGCGGCGGATCAGCGACGAGACGGTCGTGCGCCTGCTGGGCACGCCGCCGGATGAGAGCATGCTCGCCATCGCCGCCGCCATTGCCGATCGCGGCTCGGCGGCCGCCATCGGCGAGCTGTCGGCCGTGCTGCAATCCGGCGTGACACTCGCCAGCGCCGTGACGGGCCTGGGCGATATCTTCCGTAACATGATGCTCGCAGCCACCTGCGGGGCCGACAGTGATCTCATCGAGCTTCCCGAAACCCAGCGCAAGGCGGTGGGCGAGTTGGCGGCAAAGTTCGACACGCCGTCCCTGGTCCACGCCGTGGGCGTCCTCCAGGCGACGGGCCGGAACATCCGTGGATCGTCGGTGGGCAGGGCGCTGGTGGAGGCTGCGCTGGTCCGGCTGGCCGAGGCGGAAAAGTTCATCGACCCGTCGGCGCTCGTTGCCAGGCTGGAGTCGCTGGCCGGTAGCGGCGGGGCCGGGCGATCTGTCACTCCGGCGGCGGGCCCACCCGGAAAAAAAAAGCTAAGCGCACCGGCAGGTAGGGCCGCCGCGCCGAAACAGGCGCCTTCGGGCGGACAAGAGCCGGGCGTCGACGCCGCGCCGCAGGCCAAGTCGGCTTCGGCACAATTGTCGACCGAGGAACGCAACGGCATCCACAAGGACCCGGCCGTCCGTGAAGTAATGAGCTTATTCGGCGGCCAGCTGATAGATGTGGTGAAAGACGATCCCTCGCCTGCTGGAGGGACCGACACAGCCGCGGACGATAAAGACATGAACGCGTGAACCCGCCAAGGGCGATTATTCGGCCGTCCCCGACACCTGACGGGACGGCCCCGATCCCAAGAGGAAAGGATAACGACCATGACACAAGATACCCCTCCACCGGCTGTTGAGCCTGCCGCGCCCTCGCAGCCGCCCGACGAAGCCCAAGCGTCAGCTCAACGATACGCGATGTTCTGTCACCTGTCGGGGCTGGCGTTCTTCCTGTCTATTCCCTACGCCAACCTGATCGCCCCGTTGATCATGTGGCTGATCCGGAAAGACAAGCACCCCTACATCAACGAGCATGGCAAAGAGGCGGTCAACTTCCAGATATCCATGAGCATCTATATGACAGGCGCTACAGTGATCTGTCTTCCGTTGTTCTTGCTCGTTATAGGCGCCGTCCTTCTTCCATTGGCTGGCCTGGCATTCCTTGTGATCGAGCTCATCTTCGTGATCAAGGGCGCCATTGCCGCCAACAAAGGGCAGGCATACAGCTATCCGCTGACGATTCGGTTCATCAAATAGCGCCGGTGTTCTGCCGGAAGGAGTACGGATGTTCGGTGACATGGCCAAGATCATGAAGCTGCTCGGCAAGCTCAAGACTGAGCTTCCCGCCATGCAGGAGCGGCTCGCCGCCAGCCAGTACACCGCCAGCAGCGGCAACGGCGCGGTGACGGCGACGGTCAGCGGCAAGATGGCGCTGACCGATCTGAGGATCGACCGCGACCTGCTGCCGGACGCTGAGCTGGACACTGTGCTGATAGAGGATTTGGTCAAGGCGGCGGTCTCGTCGGCCCAGGCGCAGGCATCTGAAGCCGCCCGGCGGGCGATGCGAGAGCTGACCGGTGAGACGGGCCTGCCACCGGGGCTGGACGGAATGCTGTAGTCGGGAGCCGGATACGATGGCTGGATACGGGCGGACAATCGAGAACCTCATCGAGCAGCTCGGCAGGCTGCCGGGCATCGGCGCGCGAACGGCTGAACGCCTGGCGTTTCACCTGCTCAAGTCGTCCAAGGCCGACGCGATGAAGCTGGCCGACGCCATTCGCGACGTCAAGACGCAGATCCGCCCGTGCGGCCGATGCTTCAACCTTGCAGAGGGCGAGCTCTGCGATATCTGCGCCGACCCGGCCCGCGACCACGCCGTCATCGCCGTCGTCGAGCAGCCCAAGGACCTGCTGTCGCTGGAGAGCACGGGCGTTTACCGCGGCGTGTACCACGTGCTGATGGGGCACATCGCGCCGCTGGAGAACGTCGAGGCAGGCGACCTGACGATAGATTCGCTTGTCGAGCGGGTCAGGGCCGGCGACGTCCGCGAGGTGATCCTGGCGACCAACCCAACCGTTGCCGGCGATGGCACGGCCTTGCACATTCACAGCCTGATTGAGCCACTGGGCGTCAAGGTCACTCGCCTGGCCCGCGGGCTGCCGACCGGCGGACAGATAGAATACGCCAACCGTTCGATACTCTCCGACGCGCTGAACGACCGGCGCGAGTTCTAGCGGCTGACAAGGTCCTTCGCCGCGGACCGCTTGGCCGCGCGGACCGTTGGGCGGAGCGCCTCATACCTGGTGGGGGTGCTCTCGTATCGACGTGCACGTGAGGCGGGGCGGTCTGTTGTCAGGTTGACGATGTGGTGCTGCGGATGAAGTGCCGGCTTGAGCGGGGGCAGGGGCAGGGCGAATTTGGCCGCGATCCATCCTACCCAGCCGCACACAAGCCCGACGACTATCCCCATGCAGCCGGCGAAGGCCGTGCAGGTCAGGGCCCATCGAATCAGCATCGGTGTGCGACGCAGGAGATACGGGTTGCGGCTGAGCACGCTCAGGAGCAGCCAAAAGAAGACAATTATTCCCGCCATGCCGCCGACCACGGCGCCCCACTTCAGGCCGTAGCCTATGATGTCGCGGTGCGGGCGCTTGGCCTTGACGATCTGGGGCAGGAGCATCTTGCACCACAGCGCCGCTGCCAGAAAGCCGGCCGTCGCCCCGAAAATCACCCCTGCCAATGGGCCGCCGACGCCGCCTCTCCTGATCAGTTTTGCGCCTGCCACAGCCCCCCATGCCCCGCCGGCTGCTACACCGGCGACACAAACAATCAGAACGAAGGCCACCAGTGGCAATCTCTTGATGGACCTGTGCGGCGTCATGGTGTTTCCAATATTCGGCTTGACCAACAGCGACGACCGGATGTTTCAAGAGAATGTCGCTGCCGGAAGCCTTATCGGCTCATGGGCTTCCGGCTGATGAGAAAACCGGTCCGCTCGGCGGATCGGCCTGAAGATGGAAGCGTATGGCGTCGAATACTATAATGAGAGAAGCCAATGCGACTCGACATGTCCCAACAACTTCGGCTACAGCAGCAGATGAGGCTCGCCCCGCGCATCATCCAGGCGATGGAGATTCTGCAATTGCCGATGATCGAGCTCCAAGAGCGGATCGACGCGGAGATGGAGTCGAATCCTGTGCTGGAACTCAAGGCCGAGGGGGTCGACGAGCAGGCCCCGCCCGTCCGGGACGACTACGCCGAAGACCGCGGCGAGCGCGACATGGTGGTGGACGACAGCAACGGCCACAGCGAGGACTTCGAGCGGCTGGCGAATCTGGCCGACGAGTACGGGCCGGACATCGGGGAGATGTGGTCGGCGCCTCGCGCGCCTCGGCCCGCGGCGGGCGAGCGGGACCGCAAGCTCGACGCCATGGCCAACACACCCGCGCGCGAAGAGTCGCTGAACGAGTTCCTGCTGGAGCAGTGGGCGTTCGTCGAGACCGATACCGCCGGCCGCTTGGCCGGTGAGTTGATTATCAACGAGATCGACGAAGACGGCTTCCTCCGCACGCCGCTTGAGGATCTGTCAGCCGGGGCGGACCCGCCGCTGCTGCCGGCGCAGCTGACTGAAGCGCTGGCGCTGGTCCAACGGCTGGAACCGCTGGGCGTGGGTGCGCGCGACCTGAAAGAATGCCTCCTGATACAGCTCGCCGCCGAAGCCGCCGCCGGGCGAGACGTCGCCCTGGAGCTGCAGTTGGTGGAGCGTTTCCTGCGCGATATCGAAATGAACCGCTTGCCGCAAATCGCCAAGCGCACCGGCAGGAGTGTTGAGGACATCAAAGCCGCCCTGACGAATCTCTCGCACCTGAATCCGCGCCCGGGGTCGCTGATAGGCCAGCGCGTCGCCCCGGTGATCAGGCCCGACGCCATAGTGGACCTCGATGAAGACGGGAACCTCCTGATAACCATGGCCGCCGGCAACACGCCTCATCTCCGCATCTCGCGGATGTACCGCAAGCTCATTCGCGACAAGAGCGCCGACCGCGAAGCGCGGCAGTTCATCCGGAAGAACATTCAATCCGCCAAGTGGCTCCTAAGCGCGATCGATCAGCGGCGGGAGACCGTTCGCCGCGTCGTGGAGGAGGTCTTCGCGGTGCAATCGGAATTCCTGGTGCGCGGCGAGGAGGCGCTCAAATCGTTGCCGATGGCCGACGTGGCCGGCGCCGTCGGCGTGCATGTCGCCACGGTCAGCCGGGCCGTCGCCGGAAAGTACGTTCAGACTCCGCGGGGCATTTTCCGGCTGCGGATGTTCTTTTCCGGCGGGACCACCAACGCCCAGGGCGACGATGTCGCGTGGGATGCGGTAAAGGCCAAGCTCCGGGAGATCATCGACAACGAGGACAAGGCCAAGCCCTTCAACGATGACCGGCTCGCAGCCGAGCTGGAAAAGCACGGACTGAAGATCGCCCGGCGAACGGTCGCCAAGTACCGCTCCATTCTCAATATCCCTCCTGCCCGAAAGCGCCGCCAGTATTAGCCTTGGCCCGGCCGCTAAGCGCAGGCCCGATGAATAGAATTACGTGATAAAGGCAATTGTTCCTTTCATGGACACAGGTGCAGACCATGGCGAATCTTTGCGAGCTACAATGCGAGCCGTGCCGGGGCGGAGTCGATCCGCTCAAGGGCGAACAGCTGGCTGAGTATTCCAGGCAGGTGCCGGACTGGCGCGTAATAGACGAGCACCATCTCAGCAGGACCTTCAAGTTCCCCGACTTCCGTGAGTCTCTGGCGTTCGTCAACAGGATTGGGGAATTGGCTGAGCAACTCGGGCACCACCCGGACATCTTTCTGACGTGGGGCCGAGTGCAAGTCCACATGTTCACGCACAAGATCGAAGGCCTGCACGTCAACGACTTCATCCTCGCGGCCCGGATTGACCAGCTTCAAGGCGCCGGCTGCTAGAGCGTCTCCAGGATGCGCCGATAGCTTCCGTAGCGGCGCGGGGGAATGGCGCCGGCATCGACGGCGGCCAGGATGGCGCAGTCGGGCTCGTGCGTGTGGGTGCAATTGTTGAAGCGGCACTTGCCGACGTAAGGCTCGAACTCCGGGAAATACCAGGGCAGCTGGTCGGCTGTCAGGTCCATGCCCAGCTCGCGAATACCGGGTGTGTCCACGATCATCCCGCCGGCCGGCAGGTCGTAGACGACCGCCGCTGAGGTCGTGTGCCGGCCGCGGTTGTCCTTCGAGCGGATCTTACGCGTGAGGGCGTTGGCGCCGGGGATCATCGTGTTTATCAAAGCGCTCTTGCCCACGCCGGACGCCCCAGCCAGGATGCTTCGGCGATCGACCAGCCGGCCTGCCAGCTCCGGGACGCCTTCGCACGTCAGGGCTGAGCACTGCACGACGTCCAACCCTCGCTCGCCCAGCTCAGCCAGCATCGCGTCGTCGGGACGGGCGAGGTCGATCTTGTTGATCGCGATGGTCGGTTGCAACTCGCCGCGTTCGGCGACGATCAGGAACCGGTCGATCAGCCCCGGCCGAAGCTTAGGCTTGCGCAAGGACACGACGATCAGGAGCACGTCCATGTTGGCGACGATCACCTTCTGGAAAGATTCGGCGTTGTACTCGTGCCGGCGCTTAGCGGAAGTCGGCTGAGGCCTGGCCAGCAGCGTCCGCCTCGGTTGGCGGGCGATGATCATACCGTCGGAGCGGTCCTTGTCGGCCCGTGAGCCGTCGGTGTGCTGGCCTTGGGTGAGGGCGACCGTTACGTCGTCGCCGACGGCCAGCGGGGTGGCGCCCGGGGGCGGGCGGAAGGTCTTGGCGATGGCGGCCAGCAGTTGCCTGTCGTCGCAGCGGACCATCGCCCCGCCGGGGTACAGGCCGACTATCATGCCCTCGGCCTTCGGGAGGTCTTCCAGATTCTCCTCTGGGGCGTTGAGCCGATGGGCGGGGATCTTTACTCCTCGCTCGGCGAGGCTTTGGGGCGACAGGGCGGCTTCGGCTTCGCGATCGCGGATCGCGTGCTCGTCGAGGCTCTTGATCCTGCGTTTGGATTTGCCCTTGTGCTTAGCCATCGCCGCCATTGTGCGCGCCGGTGAGCGCGAAAGCAAACCGCCTCCGCCGAAACACCGTCCGCGGCCGAGCGCCGCCCGGTGTCGACCGCCGCCGCGGCGGGGCGATCGGCCCGTCGGCCGCGCCGGGTGAAGGACACAATTACGAAGGAAACCAGGCCCTGTTGACGATAATTCCCTTGAACTCATCCAGCCGACAGCATAAAAGGTGTGGCTCTGTTGATGAGGAAAGGACACGAGTAATGGCTGCACATACTAACCAACCGTACGGAGGTGCACTGGTCGACCTGGTGGTGGACTCGGGCTGCGCGAACGAACTGAAGAAAGGGTCGCGAGACTGGCCTTCCTGGACCTTGACGGACAGGCAATTGTGCGATCTGGAATTGCTGTCGATGGGCGGGTTCTCGCCGCTGAAGGGCTTCATGGGCCAAGCCGACTACGAAGGCGTGTGCAAGGATATGCGTCTGGTGGACGGCACGCTCTGGCCGATACCGATCACGCTTGACGTCTCCGCCGAGGTCGGCGAGGGCCTCGCCCCCGGCAGCAAGCTGGCATTGCGCGATCCCGAAGGCGTCATGCTGGCGGTGATCACCGTCGACGACGTCTGGCAGCCGGACTTGGCGAGCGAAGGCGAACTGGTGTTTGGCGGGAATCCCGAGCATCCAGCCGTCGTGCACCTGGCGAAAGACACCAACCCGTTCTACGTGGGCGGCCCGGTAGAGGCGCTCGAGCCTCCCCGCCACTACGACAACATGGAAGTGCGGACGACCCCGGCGCAGATCCGGGAGAAGTTCGCCGCTCTGGGCTGGCAGAAGGTCGTGGCCTTCCAGACACGCAACCCCATGCACCGCGCCCACCAGGAAATTACCTTCCGCGCCGCCCGCGAGCTGGAGACCAACCTGCTGATCCATCCGGTCGTCGGCAAGACCAAGCCCGGCGACGTGGACCACTACACCCGCGTGCGATGCTACCAGAACGTGCTGAAGCACTACCCTCACAACACCTGCATGCTCAGCCTGCTGCCGCTGGCGATGAGAATGGCCGGCCCGCGCGAGGCCCTGTGGCACGCCATCATCCGCAAGAACTACGGCTGCTCGCATTTCATCGTCGGCAGAGACCACGCGGGCCCCGGCAGCGATTCGTCCGGCAATGCGTTCTACGGCCCCTACGACGCCCAGGAGCTGTTCAAGCAGTACGAGCAAGAGCTCGGCATCGAAATGGTGCCGTTCAAGATGATGGTCTACGTCCCGGACGAAGACTCCTACATCCCCGTCGACGAGGTGCCCGAAGGTGTGGAGACCAAGTCGCTCTCCGGTACGGAGCTGCGGCAGAGGCTTGAAGAGGGCAGGGAGATCCCCTCGTGGTTCTCCTTCCCGGAGATCATTACCGAGCTGCGACGGACCTACCCCCCGCGGAGCGAACAGGGCTTTACCGTGCTGTTCACCGGCCTGCCGAGCAGCGGCAAGAGCACCCTTGCCAACGTGCTGATGGCCAAGCTGCTCGAGATCGGCGGTCGGCCCGTAACGCTGCTGGACGGCGACTTGGTGCGGCGGAACCTCTCGTCGGAGCTGGGTTTCTCCAAGGAGCACCGCGACATCAACATCCGGCGGATCGGCTGGGTCGCTTCGGAGATCACCAAGAACGGCGGCATCGCGATTTGCGCCCCCATCGCCCCCTACGACGCCGTTCGCAAGGACGTGCGTGCGATGCACCAGGGACTTGGCGGCTTCATCATCGTGCACGTGTCCACGCCGGTGGAAGTGTGCGAACAGCGCGACCGCAAAGGGCTTTACGCCAAGGCCCGCGCCGGCATCATCAAGGAGTTCACCGGCATCTCCGATCCCTACGAAGTGCCCGAAGACGCCGACCTCACTTTCGACACGATCGAGCTTACCGCCCAGGAGACCATCCAGCAGATACTGCTTCACCTGGAGAAGGAAGGCTACATCGGCCCGGAGGTGCGAGCGTAATCACACCGCCCGGCCCGGTCGGGCTGCATTGAGAGAAGTTCATCGGCTCGCCCGTTTCGGCGGACGGGCCGATTTCATTGCCCTCAGGGCGTCGGCGTTGACGGCGTCGGAGTCTCGCCCGGCCCGGTCGAGCCCCTTGGGCGTTTCCAGGATCATCGGCACGCCGGCCAACCGCCGGCGATGCTGAGATGCGCGCCGATAAGCATGAAGCCATGGTACCAGCCGGCGGGATAATCATGTATGCTGACGTGCCGCTTGGCGGGCGGCTGGGCCGGGTTAGGCGGTTGCATATTGTGCATCAGACATTACGATGGCTGGGCGCGCCCCGGCGGGCGCAGGCACAGTGATATGAACGGAAGGAGAGCCGATGGCTTTCGCATTTTTCAGACGCCGTCAGAAATTGGTCATCATTGTCATGGTCGCCCTGATGGTCAGTTTCCTGGTTGGCGGTTTCCTGTTCAAGAGCGTCTCTGGCGGTGCGGGGGAGTCGCCGAACAAGATCGTGGTCGGTCGTCTCAGGGACGGCACGAAGGTCACCCAGGCGGATTTCGATCTGGGTTTGGCCGACTTGCAGATACTTAGCCTCGCCCGGCTCGCCACCGACGCCGTGGAGGCAGTTAAGGTCATCAACGGGCAGAACGCGGCGAGCGTTTACGCGTTGCTGATCAAGGAGTCGCAGGTCCTGGGGCCTATCGGCGAAGCCGACGTGGACAGCCTGCTGGCCGGCGCCAAGCTTGTGGACGAAGAGTACTCCCGGCTCATCTCGATGTTGCGGTCGCACGAGATCACGGAGAGGCGTTTCCGCGACACCCTCAAGCGGCTGATACTGATTGAGCGGGCATTCAGAGAATCGCGCGTGGGCACCCCGCCCTCGCAGGCGGAGCTGGAGCGTATCTACTTCGACTTCAAAGTGCCCGCCGAGCAATTCGCAGCCGACGTCAGGCTGCCCCTGGACCCACAGCAGTTGGACGCGGAGCTGGAGACGATGTTCAACCGGTTCGTGGACCGGCTGCCGGGCAGCTACCAGGGCGACAATCCGCTCGGCTTCGGCTACCGCGTGCCGGACCGGGTGGTGATAGAATACATGCTCGTCCGCGCGGACATGCTGGCACGGGTCGTCGTACCGCCCGAACGAGCGCTGAGCACGTACTATGAGATCCACCGCTCCGAGTTCACCAAGCAGGTGCCGACCGGCGAAACCGACGACGAAGGCGAGCCGATCATGCAGACCGCGGGCAAGACCTTCGGCGAAGCCAGACGCGAAATAATCCAGATCCTCAGGCCTCGCGAGGTCGCTCAGCGGATGGCGATCATCCTTCAAAGCGCTTCGACGTTCGCCAGGGAGTTCGACCCGTTGGCAACGGACGGTCAGCAGAGGGCCTATGAGTATGCGGTCGAGCAAATGCAGCTATCGGCTGATGACGTGCTGGACACGTCCCTGGGGGAAGTGAACATCGACGATGCGCTCCTGGCCGATGCGATCGAGTTTCTAGCCGAACAGGCCAAGATACAGGGCATATATTATCCGCTGACGGACTCAGCCGGGCAAGAGCTGGACAGCGACACTCGAGTTACCATCCAGGCTGATAACATAACGCTCGGTGATGCGCTTGCTCGGATCGCCGAGCAGCTCGACCAGCCCGAGCTCACCTGGAAACTGTGCGAAACGCTTGCCGAGCCGGACGCGATACTGTTTTGCAGCGGGCCGCTGAGCACTTTTCCGCTCATGCCGGGCCGGACCGATCTCGTCGACCAGGCGACGCTGTTTCGGCATCCTCTGCTGGGCACGGCGGGCATGTGGTCGGAGGGTGGGCCGCAGAACATGCTGGTCTCACAGGCATTTGATCCTTCCTTGTTCGACGAATCGGCGCTGCGCGACAGCCCGCTCGGCGAGCGGCGCTTCCCGCAACTGCTTGTGCCTTTACAGGCGGGCGGCCTGCTGAGGTGGCGCGTATCCGAGGCCGTATCCGCCTACAGCCCCGACAGCCGCACCCCCGAGATCGACGAGCAGGTCACCGCCGATCTCAAGACCATCGCAGCCATGGAACTGGCCCGGCAGCACGCCGAGCGGCTGATGAATCAGGTGCCGGACTTCCTGGCGCAGTACCAGGCGGACCTGCCCATGTTGATAGCCGCCGCAGAGCAGAACAGAAGCATAAGGCTGGAGCGTGTGTGGTTTAGCCTCCAGGGCGTCAAGAATCGATTGGGCTACGAGGAAAGCGGCCGATAGCATCGCCAATGAGGTGGAGGCGAGGGCTTGACTGTCAGCTGATCGCACGTAAGATATGCAAGCAACGCCCGTCGTGCGCCAGGCGGACGGCCAGGTAGCTCAGTTGGTAGAGCGCGGCCCTGAAAAGGCCGGCGTCGCTGGTTCAATTCCAGTCCTGGCCATTTTTCCTACACGGCTCCATGGAGGCTGCCTGTTCTCAGCGCCCGACCGGCGGCCGTTGGCGCCGCCGAAGTAGTCGACGGCTTGTGGGCGCGTTGATGTCGGTGGCAGCATAATCGGCCCAAACGGAGCCAACTATGCCCAAGCGTAATCTTATTTGGATCGCGGCGATCTTGCTGGCGGCGGTGGTCACCATGTGGGTTACACGGCGCCAGTTTCCCCGCATCATCGGCAACGGCTGGGGGGCCGACCCCTCGCCGCTCGCACAGGCCGACCAGCTGATTCACGACAACTGGGTGGGCCGAATCAACGACGAAGCGATGTATCGCGCCGCCCTCGCCGCCATGGTCTATACGCTCGACGAGTATTCCAGCTACATGCCGCCGGAGACAATGCGGGCGTTGAGCCGACGACTGGAAGGAACAGCCTACGGGTTCGGACTGGTGATCGGCGAGGGTGACAGCGGCGTGGAGATAGTAGCGCCGCAGTTCGATTCCCCCGCGCATCGGGCGGGCATTCTTCCTGGCGACATCATCGCCGGCATCGACGGCGAACTGGCGCTCGTCGCTCTGCCGGAGAGTTGGATCGTCGGAAACGACGGCCAGCCGAGGACCAGCGTCACGTTCGTCCGTGCGTGCGGAACCCGATCGGACCACGACGAACGGATCGAGTTGACGATCTTTCGCAACGGCGTGCAACTGGTGCCGATCACGCTGAAGATGGGGGAGTTCACGATCGAAACGGTGAGCGGCCTTGGGCGTGACGAGAACGGCCAATGGGTATATGCCGTCGACGACGCCGACGATGTCGCCTATGTCCGGATCAGTGAGTTCACCAACAGCCGCACGGCCGACGATCTGCAGCGGGTGATGCGAGGGCTGACCCATGCCCGCAAGCTCATTCTGGACCTGCGGGACAACCCCGGTGGGCCGCTGGACGCCGCCGTGAGCATCGCCGACATGTTCCTGCAGGATGGCCCGATCGTCACTCAGCTGTTTCCCAATGCACAACCACGGGAATACATCGCCAGTGGAGGCGCCACGTACTATCCGGACGTTGCCATGGTCGTGCTGATCAACTCCGGCACTGCTTCGGCGGCCGAGATCGTCGCCGGGGCGCTGGGGCACAACGGCCGGGCGGTGCTGCTGGGCGAGCACACCAGGGGCAAGCGGGCCATTCAAGAGATGTTCCCCTTGCCAGGCGGGCTGGGGCAACTGAACCTGTCGACATCCGGCTACGTTTTTCGCCGGGCCCGCGAGAACGAGCGACTCGAGCCGGAGCAGATTGATGATCAGCCGATCGCCCCGCAGGTGTCGGTCCGCGCGGACCCGGATCATGTGCGGGAATTGCACCGGCTCAGGCTGATCGCTGCGCTGGGTCCGCATATCAAGGTGGCGCATCGCCTGGGCGGGCCATGTCCGCCGGCCCTCGAGCAAGACCCCCAGACGCTCCTGCAAGAACTGATCTACCTCGACGTCCAACTGACCGAGGCCGTCGACCTGCTCAACTCGCCCCAGAGGATGGAAGCGATTCTTCAGCAGGCCTGTCTCCGCAGGCTCAACGCCGTCGAAGCAGGTGAGGCGCCCCGGTGATGACTGCCGACCGCGCGCTCATCGTGGGCATTGAAAGCACCTGCGACGAGACCGGCTGTGCCGTCGTTGCCGATGGCCGGACGGTCCTGTCCAACATCGTCGCCAGCCAGATCGACCTTCACGCCCGCTTCGGCGGCGTCGTTCCGGAGATCGCCTCCCGCGCTCACATTGAGGCGATCAACACCGTCATCGGTCAGGCGATGGCCAAGAGCGGCGTCCAGCCGGCCGACGTCGCCGCGGTGGCTGTCGCCAACGAGCCGGGCCTGATCGGCTCGCTGCTGGTGGGACTGATGGCCGCCAAGACGCTCGCATGGGTGTGGGACAAGCCGCTCGTCGCGGTCAACCACGTCTGCGCACATGCCTACTCGCCGGCCTTGGACGCCGAACCGATCGAGTACCCCGCGGCGGCGCTGGTGTGCTCGGGCGGGCACACGGCCCTGTATCGCTGCCAGTCGCCCACGGAGCTGACGCTGCTGGGCGGCACGATCGACGATGCAGCCGGCGAGGCGTTCGACAAGGTCGCCGGCATCCTTCGACTGGGCTTTCCCGGCGGGCCCGCCATAGATCGCGCCGCCAGCTGCGGCGACCCCACGGTAGTGAAGCTGCCGCGGTCGCTGCTTAAGGGCCAGTCGCTGGACTTTTCCTTCAGCGGCGTCAAGACAGCCGTGCTGTACCACGTCAACGGGCTGCCGGGCCGACGCAAGGGCAAGAAGGGCCGTCTCGGGCCGCACGCCCAGCGGACGATGGCGCAACCCAACGCCGGGCGGGGCATCGAGAACTTCACCAGCCAGGAAATCGCCGACCTCGCCGCCAGCTTCCGGGCGGCGGTGGTGGACACGCTGATAATCAAGCTCAGGCGGGCAGCCAAGGCCACCGGCGCCAAGACGCTGATACTCGGCGGGGGCGTCTCGGCGAACTCCGCGCTGCGATCGGCCGCCCGGAAACTGGCCGACAAGCTCCGCTGCCGATTGCGTCTGCCGGCGATGGCCTTCACAGTCGACAACGCGGCGATGACGGCCGGGCTGGGATATCATTACCTGCGGGCCGGCCGACTGGCCGATTACAGTCTCACCGCCCGTGGGACGACTGGCCGATAAGGGAACGGTCTGCGCCATGAACGAGAAAACGCTACGACAACTGCTCGAATCCGTCCGCACCGGCGACGTCAACGTCGACCAGGCCGTCGACAGCCTGCGCCAATTGCCCTTCGAGCCGCTGGGCTTCGCCAACATCGACCACCACCGCGCGATCCGCTGCGGCTTTCCGGAGGTGATCTACTGTCCGGGCAAGACGACCCAGCAGGTCGCCGAGATCTTCGACAAGCTGGCGTCGGCGGGCGGAAACGTGCTGGCCACCCGCGCCGAGCCGGACGTCTACCAAGCCGTAACGGCACGCCAACCTCAGGCCGTCTACGACGAGCGGGCCAAGACGATCACTCTCGAACAACAACCTCCCGCCGAACGAACGGGGCACGTGGCGGTGGTCTCAGCGGGCACGAGCGACCTGCCGGTGGCTGAGGAGGCCAGGATCACCGCCGAAATAATGGGCGCCCACGTGACCACTCACTACGACGTGGGCGTGGCCGGCCTGCACCGCCTGCTGGCCGCCAGCGAAACGCTTCAGGCTGCGCGGGTCGTTACGGTCGTGGCGGGCATGGAAGGTGCGCTGGCCAGCGTGGTGGGCGGCCTGGTGGCTGTGCCCGTGATCGCCGTGCCGACATCCGTGGGATACGGCGCGAGCTTCCAAGGCCTGGCGGCGCTGCTGGCGATGCTCAACAGCTGCGCGTCCAACGTCAGCGTGGTCAACATAGACAACGGCTTCGCCGGCGGGTACATCGCCGCGACCATAAATTGCCGATCGGCCAAGTAGCTCTCCCAAACCATGGAACTGCAGCGCGTCACGACACTGCCTCACCTGCCCGACCGCAAGGCCGACGCCCACAAGGGCAGCTTCGGCCACGTCCTCGTCGTCGGCGGGTCGATAGGGATGGTCGGGGCGCCTTCGCTGTCGGCCAACGGCGCGCTGCTGGGCGGAGCGGGCCTGGTGACCGTCGCCATCCCAGCCGCCATCCAACAGACCGTCGCCGGCCTGTGCCCGTGCGCCACCTCCGTGCCGCTTACGTGCAGCCCGAACGGCGAGCCGATCGGCCAGGCCGTTCAGCAGGTGCTGGACGTCGCCGAGACGTGCGACGTGCTGGCCGTCGGGCCCGGCATGGGCGTCGGCCACACTCAGCGGGACATCGTCAGTTCGATCCTCGCTCAGCCCAAGCCCGTCGTGCTCGATGCGGACGGCCTGAATAATCTGTGCGATATGGACGATTGGCCGGCTGCACGCCGATGTCCGCTCGTGGTCACACCGCACCCGGGCGAAATGGCCCGCCTGACAGGCCTGACCATCGGGCAGATCCAGGCCGATCGCCAGTCAGCCGCCGCCGATGCCGCCCGCCAGTGGCCAGGCGACGCACAACTCACGGTTGTGCTCAAGGGCGCCGGCACGGTCGTTACGGACGGGCGGGTCGTTTACGTCAATGATACCGGCAACCCCGGCATGGCCACCGGCGGCGCGGGCGACGTGCTGACCGGCCTGATCGCGGCGCTGATCGGCCAGGGCCTGACGCCCTTTGCCGCCGCGTGCCTCGGCGTTTGGGCGCACGGCCGGGCGGGAGACCTGGCGGCCAGTCAGCTGGGTATGGTGTCGCTGACGGCTGCGGACCTGCTGGACTACCTGCCGGCGGCACTGCAAGAGTAAACCTCCGGCGGCCCGGGGGCCGACGCGCGATACGGTCGGGCCTTGAAACCGCATCCCTCCTGCCGAGCTTGACAGGCTCCGCCGCCACCTCTACCATCGCCGCGGCTGCTCTGTTGGACCGGATCGCGCATGCGACGAACCGCCTGGACAATGATCTTCGCCGCCCTGGCGACGCTGGGATGCCTGGCCGGCCCGGTCCGCGCGGATCGATTGCGGATAGTCAGCTTTTCTCCGGCCCTGACGCGAATTCTCTTCGACATGGGCCT
>SDBT01003990.1_pt1 | contig 25244 bp, 19 predicted proteins | sample 2277101 | NCBI WGS metagenome assembly SDBT01 (sample SAMN10404973, study PRJNA504765) | marine sediment metagenome | isolation source: marine sediment core GS10_PC15, 103 cmbsf | place: Arctic Ocean: Southern Knipovich Ridge | collected 2010 | reverse complement strand
AGCACGCTGTTCGCCATCCGGTCGATGAGCCCGGTCAGCTCAGCCCCGTTCACCTTCTCCCGCTTGCGGACAGCCCCGAGCACCTTCTCCATCAGCGATATTGCTTCCCCGTAGAGCCGTCCGGCGAGCCCGCTGTCGTCCCGCACGTCGCGCGGGACGATGCCCGGGTCCCGCGGGAAGCTGGTACGCAGCGCCGAGCCTTCCCGGTCCGGCAGGCTGGTCCCCGGCGCCCGGGGAGCAGAGCGGGGGAAACGCATACGGGGACGGTGCTGCTCAGGGCTTTCCGGGCGTCTGCCGCCAGAGCCTTCTGAAGGCGTCCCGGTCCCCTCCTTCGCGACGGGCTTCTCGGCGTCCTCGTCAGCCGGCTTCCGGGTGATTATGTCGCTCAGTCTCACCAAGGTCTTCCTGTCCTTCCCCGGCAGGGAAAGCTGCCTTTCCTCTACTGGCCTTCCAGGTCCCGCCTTATCTCGGCGACAACCGTCTCGTCTATGCGCTCCAGCTTCTTTCCGAACCCCACCAGCATGGCCATGTCGCAGATGTTGTTCACCTCCCGCGGCGTGCCGCCGGAGTAGCGGAACACTTCAGCGACGCCCTCGGCCGTGAATATCTCCCGCTCGCAACCCGCCACGGCAAGGCGGTGCTTTACGTAGCGGGCCATCTCGGCCTCCGGCAGCGGCCCCAGGTGATACCTTATGCCCAGCCGCTGCTCGAGCTGGGGAAGCTTCGCCAGCTTCTCCCTCAGCTCCGGCTGGCCCATGAAGATGAGGGTGAGAAGAAACCTCTCGTTGAGCTGGAAGTTCAGCAGGAGCCGCAGTTCCTCGAAGAGGTCGGTGCGGCTTATCACCTGCGCCTCATCCACTATGATTATGGTATCCACACCAGCCTTCATATTACCATACAACAGATCGTGCAAGTTGTGAAGCACGTCGCTCTTTTTTGTCCGCGTCGTCTTCTCGCCCAGCTGGAACAGGATCTCCTTGAGGAATTCCGTCGCCGGCAGCTGGGGGTGCGTGATGACCGCGGGCTTGTACCGGTCGCTCTCCAGCTCCGCGAGCAACGCCCGGCTTATCAGCGTCTTCCCGCAGCCGTAGTCACCGGTGAGCATCGCCGCCCCTTTTCGCTCCCTGACGGCATAGATCAGCCTGACCAGCGCCTCCTCGTGTTGTGGCGAGTAGTAGAGGAAACGCGGGTCCGGCGTGTTCTCGAACGGCTTCTCTTTCAGTCCCCAGTAGCTCTCGTACATCTCTCCCTACCCTGCCATCCGCCGCTTCACCCTGTTCATGAGGATCGCGATGAGCGATACTATCAGCAGGAACTGGGCAAGCAACAGGATCGCATCTGGCGCCCGCGCGGCCTGCAGCACCACGGCGCCGAGGCCCGCGCAGCCGCAGACCATGTAGATGAAGAAGACCGCCCCCTGCTCGCCGAACTTCAGGTCCACGAGCCGGTGGGAGAAGTGGTCCCGGCCGCAGAAGGTCACTATCTCCCTCAGTGACTGCGTGATGCGGCTGCGCTGGCGCACCACGACCACGTAAGCCAGGTCGGCAAGCGGCACGCCCAGTATCAGCACCGGTATCGTCATCGCCTTCAGCCGGCTGGTGCTCCATTCTCCCATCACCGCCATCGTCGCAAGCGTGAAGCCGAGGAAGAAGCTCCCCGAGTCGCCCATGAATATGCTCGCCGGCTTTGAGTTGAACCGCAGGAAGCCGAGCGCGGCCCCCATCATGGCCAGCGACAGGACGCCCCAGCTGTGTTCCCCCGTCCTGAAAGAGATGACGAAGTAGGCCGCCGCAGCCACCAGCGCCACCCCCGCCGCAAGCCCGTCCATGTTGTCCAGGGCGTTGAACGCGCTCGTCACGCCGACTATCCACACTACTGTCAGGAGCACGTCCGTCGGGTACCACCCGGTCAGGGTGAGCACGACCCCGAAGCGGACCGCGACGAGACTCGCGGCGACCAGCGCGACCAGCTTCGTCACTGCCCGTACTCCCCTGATGTCGTCCACCAGCCCGATCCCGAGCGGCAGCAGCGCTCCCAGGATGATCCCCTTCTGGGCCCCGTCGTAGGAGCCGCTGATAAATACGGCAGCGGCGAAAGCGATGTACATCGGCGCCCCGCCTATCCTCGGGACCGGCTTCGGGTGAGTCTTCCGCCCGCCCGGGGTATCCACGAAGCCCCGCCACTTGCCGATTATACAGGTCAGCATCGTCCCGCCGTAGGAGAGCACAAGGGCGAGCACGAACACCCACAGGTAGTGCTCGATCCAGCGCGGGAGCCCGGTCACGGCCTTACTCCTTCAGAGGCACACCCCCCCATCAGGACCTCCAGGCTTGAGGGACCGCAGTTGAAGAGCAGGTCCACCGCGCTCATCAGCGGGAGGAACGGCTCCCACTGCTGGGGGTGCACCGGGTGGTCGAACTCCTGGTATACGCTCTTCACTCCCCCGGCTTCGAGCAGCGCCTGGTCCACGTAGTCGCGGCCGTGCTTGCCGTGCAGGTAGGTGCCGGCACCGGTCTTCCTGCACATGTCCAGGATGAACTCCGTCCCCTTGCCGCTGCACCCGAGCTCCGAGGTCTTGACGATGCGCACCCCGATCCCCAGCTCGCGAAGAAGATAGCGGATGAGGGCCTCGTTGACCACGCCGAGGTATTCCCACTCCCGCATGTAGACCTCCTCGAAGAAGTCCCGGTACCGGTGAAAGTGCGGCGCCCGCTCGTAGTTCATGACCAGGGAACGCCAGTGCTTGTGCCGCCAGTCCTTGTTGTTGTCTATGCGGACCTCCCTTATCTCCTGGTGGAACTTGCCTTTCGTCAGCACCGGCACCGTCAGCCACATCCGCCCCTGCCCGGTGCGTATCCTGGCACGGTTCTGAAAGCCGAACGGGCCGCGCTTGACAAACTGCACGTTGTCGACTATGGCAAACACATCCACCCGGGCCGCCTTGTGAAAGAACCCCAGGTACGGCAGGTAGTTCGGCTGGTGGCCCGCAAGGATCAACGCCCTCCTCCCCGCTCCAGCGCCCGCAGGAGCGAACGGGCCGAACGTCCCAGGTCCCGTTCGCTGAGAAGCGGGTATATCGGAAGAGATAATGCCCGGCGCGCCGCCTCCTCCGTGCCCGGGAACCGCCGCCCGTCCAGCCCGAGGTAACGATGCAGAGGGCGAAACACCGGGGGCTTCGCCTCCACCCCGGCTCTTCCCAGCGCGCGGGCGAGCGTACGCGCGCTGCCCGGGACGGCGACCACGTAGCGATAGAAAGTGTGCGGCCGCTCACGGTCTCCGCGAGGGAGCCGGAGGCCCGTGCCCTCGAGCGCCAGCGTGTAGCTGCGGGCGAGCGAGCGCCTGCGCCGGATGAAACCTGCCAGCCTCCCGAGCTGCACCATGCCGAGGGCAGCCTCGATCTCGGTCATCTTGTAATTGTGACGGGGACGGTAGTCCTTTCGCTCGTCATAGTCGCGCAGGTCTCGCACCTTCGCGATGAGGCGCCTCGACCTTGCCACGACCATCCCGCCCTCGCCGGTCACGAGCCCCTTTGTCGCGTAGAAGGAGTACACGCCCAGCGAACCCAGCGAACCCAGCTTTCTCCCCCGGAAGGCAGCTCCCACCGACTGCGCGCAGTCCTCGATGACGGGGATGCCGAGCGAGAGCAGTTCCCCGAGGCGTGCCGAGAGCCCGAAAAGGTGCGGCACCACCATGGCCCTGACCCTGCCGGTGCACTTCTTCCTCGCATCCGCCGGGTCGCAGTTGAAGTCGGCCGGGTCGATGTCCACCAGTCCCGGCAAGGCCCTGGTGTAGACCACCGCGTTCAGGACCGCGGAGCAGACGTAGCTCGGGAGGAGCACCCTGTCACCGGGACCCACTCCCAGCGCCAGAAGTGCAAGATGGAGAGCCGCAGTGCCGCTGGAGACCGCAACCGCTCCGGCCGCGCCGACACGCCGGCTGAAAGCCTTCTCGAACGCCTCGACCTGCCGTCCCTGGCTGAGCTTGCCCGAAGCAAGGACCCGCGAGACAGCTTTTATCTCACGCCTTGATATCGTCGGACGGGAGTGGGGTATCCGTGCCAGCCTCTAGCCTCCTCAGGCAGCCGCACCCGGGAAACGCCTCACAGTGCGAAGCGGTAGCACATGAACGCCTCAGCGGCCTCCACCGAGATGTCCCGGCCCCTGACCTGCACGAGATGCTCCAGGTTCTCGAGACTGCAGTGGTGCTCGGACGGCCGCAGCTGCGACTTGTGAAAACTCAGCGCCTTGAGTTTCACGTCCAGAAACTCGGAGATGTCCACGTAGAAGTTAGGGTGAAACTTTTCCCTCTCCACGTTCCAGAAGAGCGTCGGGTTGTCGTATGAAAGTACGATGGTCTGGAACGGCTTCAGCTGCCTCACGTGCGGCCGGCAGGCGGTGAAGCCAGCGTAGAAGACCGCGCAGTGGTCCTGGTTGTAGGAGATGGCGGGCAGCGCCACCATCGTCGGCTTCACCCGGTCGAGGGCCACCGAGCTGTCTCGCTCGATCGCCGCTATCAGGTCGCGCCTGGGCATGGCATCGAGCCGCAGGTGAGTCTCGCTGTCGTCAAAGACGATGTCGTAGCCGTCCACCTTAAGAAACGCAACCGTGCGTTCGAATTCCTCGCGGCGCGTCGAGGAGGCGACCGCATCCCGCTGGCCGTCGTAGTGCTTGAGGTCCCCGATGGACATGCACATCACGTAGGCTTCGCCGCCCAGCGCCTTTATCCTGGCGATGGTGCCGGCGCACCCGAACGCCTCGTCATCCGCATGCGGGGAGACGACCAGCAGTCGCTGTTTCGCGAGCAGCTCATCCGTCGGTGTCCTCGGCGTCGTCATGGCGGCAGTATATCAGGAACCCCAGGGTAGTGCAACCTTATTGATAATAGGGGACGCTACCCTATTTCATTGCTCTCTTCTTCTGTCGCAGCCTGACAAAAATAGGGTAGCGTCCCCTATTCCGGATACCGGAAGACAGGCTTCCACCCTTCAGGGGGGCCTTCGCCCGCCGCTTCCACCCAGCAATGCCTCACCTTCTCCCGTCCGCCGTCTTCTCCGCGCTCCCCGCGCGCGGCCCCGAACGTGATGCTTGCAGGCACACCCGACTGCCTCAGGACGCGGCAAAGGAGCACCGAGCGTGCAAAGCAGCTGGCTCCCGCGCCCGGGCGCCCCGCCAAGCGCAGCCAGCGGTCCGCGCAGCACAGGACCGCCTCCCGCCCGCGCCCGCCTGCAACGACAGGCACCTCGACAAGACCGAGCCAGTTGCTCTTCCTGTGAGAGACAAGGAGCACGAGGGCGGCAAGCACCCTCGCGTTCACCGCGAGGGGGCAGGCGTTCGCGGACGCCGCGCTCACGCGGCCTCCCCGGCGAACTCCTTCACGGCATCGGCCGCCGATGCGTCCGGCCTGAAGGCGAACTCGTATGAGGGGACCCGGCCCACCAACTCCTCGCACAGCCCCAGCAGGGGACCGAGCATCGCGGTGTTGTACCAGGGGATGGAGGCCACCGGCAAGAGCCTCTCCAGCGCCGCGCGCGGCGCGAGCGGCCGGATCCGGTTGTCGTTGCCGTGGACGATGAAGAGCATGGCGGCCAGGTCCGTGCCCCTGTTGACCGCGATACCCCCTTCACCGGGCCAGGGTGTACCGAAGGCCCTCAGCCCATCGCCTATCTTCCTGACGACGATGCGGTCGTCGCTCAGAGGCTCCATGCCGCCCGCTCCCGCAAAGATCCCCGTCAGGGTGCTCTTGCCGGCTCTCGAGCGCCCGGGGAAGATATAGCCGCTCCTGCCGACGGAGACACAGGCCGCATGCATGAGAATGCCCGACCTCTGCGCGAGAGCGTAGACCAGCAGGAACTGGTCGAGAGGATAGCTTATGGGGCTTGTAATCGTGACCTTGCCGTCGTCATGTTTCCTGATGTGGTCGGGGCCCAGGTGAACGGTCACATCCGAGGCGTCCTCCGAGATCCGGGCGACCCAGAACGGCTCGTACCTGAGGACATAGCCGGGCCCGTCCCGGAAGAGCCTCCAGGTCTCGCCGCTGTCAAAGAAGAGGGGGAGAGAATCCGTGTCGGGAAACGGCTCGAGCTCGACGGTGACGCGGATATCCACCGCCCAGGGATCGCGGGTGCGCTTTCCGAAGAAGGGCTGATAGACGGCAAAAGGGGATTCCACTGCGACCGGAGCCCGGCAGCCGAGCAGGAAGTTCACTCCTGCTATTTCCACGCTGGCCAGGTCCTGGAGCACCGAGTTACATGCGCCTTCCCGCCCGTGGCCTGCAGTGCGGTGCTCTTGGTACCTTCCGTCTTTCATGATGTTCCCGGAGTCACGCATGGGGGTCCTGCAGTGCAGGTACCGGCATCGTTCTTCCTGCTAGCTCGCGGAGTCTGACATCATGAACTGCCGGGAGTCACGCACTTGGGCCCTGTAGTGCAGGTACCGGCAAGGGGGCCGGGACCGCCGGGAAGCTTGCAGCCGACTCCCAGCACTTCCTCCGCAACCAGCTCTATGGTACGCAGCCGCGGCTTCTCGTACGGCGCCTTGTCGCTCTTTCGTTCCTTAGCGGGCTTCATCAGCTCCCTCCTTCTTGGCGCGCGCAGATCGCCTCGTGGCGCAACCTGCCCATCGCACATATATACTCAGATTGTACATCCTCTTCCCCGCTTTCCACAGCAAAAAAAGCAGGGCAGCAGGTACACAGGGTACGCGCCTCGCAGGAGTTGCACTCGTACCCCTTGCGCGGCTTCTTCTCCCTTATCAGTCCGATATCGTCTTTCCAGCGGGCTAAAAACCCGCTACCCCGCATGCTGTAGCTGTACCGGGGCATCATCACGCAAGGCGAGAGGTTACCGCAGGAGTCTATGTAGAAATTGGTGAGCCCCGCGCCGCAGGCATACAGCGATTCCCCGACGGGGATGTCCTTTCGCTTCTCGTAGAAGTCCGCCCACCGGCGCGCGCGCTCCGGGTCGCTCATCTCCTGCGCAACGACTTCAGCGGCCGGCACGCGCAGTTCGAGGGGCGACCGGTCGCCGGTAGTCAGGCAAGGGAATATGTCCGGATCGAAACGGAACCTGACCCCGTAGCCCCTGGCCATCTCCTTCATCACGGAGAGCTCATGGCGGTTCGTGGTCATGAGCACCGTCTTCAGCCGTACCGCAACCCCTGCGGCCAGCAGTCGTTCCACGCCCTCGCGGCACTTCCCGAAAGAGCCCTTCACCCGGGTGACCTGCTCGAAGGTCGTGGCCGTGGCACCGTAGATACTGACCTCGATCTCCTTCGGGGGCAGCTCTGAGAACAGCACGAGCAGCTCGTCAGTGATGAGGGTGCCGTTAGTGAAGACAGAGACAAGAAGGCCGTCTTCCTTAGCCCGGCGGTAGATGTCGCCGAAGTCCTTTCTCAGCAGCGGCTCGCCGCCGGTGAGCAGCAGGTCGAGACATCCCGCTGCCGTGACCTCGTCCAGGAGGGAAAAGACCTCGCCGGTCGAAAGCTCGCCGCCCGGTCCCGCCTTCCGGTCTTCCGCGCGGCCGAGGTAGCAATGGATGCACTCGAGGTTACAGCGTTTGGTCAGCTCGAGCGACCCCGTGAGAGGGACCCGCTGCCCTGCGGCCCGTGCCTGGAAGCGCTCCAGCCACTCCGCGTTCGTCAGCCATCCTGTCTGTGAGCACTGCACGGCTACTCCCGCCGTTCCAACAGGCCTGCTTCAAGCAACTCCTCGATGAATTCCCGCACGTCCCGGTCGGCCGCTTCCCGCTCCACATCGAAGCGTGCCAGGATGCTGTCCCGTATCTCCCCCAGGCTCCGCTTCCCGTCAAGCTCCTGCCAGATGTGGCCAGCCACCGGGTTCAGGGCGAATATCTTCTGCATCTCGGCTAATCTACCCCGCACGGGAACGAGAAGCGCCTCCCCGGCCACCTGCCGGGTGGCCACGCGCTCCTCCTTCTGAAAGACTCCCGTCCATATGTCGCCGCTGGAACCCACAGCCGGTTTGATCCCCCCTACTTCATCTCCAGGGCCGGGTCGCCGAGTATGTTATAGATATCGAGCATGTAGGGAAGCGGGGGCTCCTCTCCGCCGGCGTAGTACTCCATCGCTGCAATCACCGCATCTCCCAGGACCCGCTCACCTCCCCCGAACACCACATCGAAGAACCCCATGCTCAGTATCTTCGCATGGTCATTAAGAGAGAGCCCGGTCGGCGCCCACGCGGCCACAGCCCCTCCGCCCGGCGGCTCGGATCCCTCACCGAGCGGCGCCAGCACGAGTTCCTCACTCAGGCAGTCCATCAACGGGGATGCGAAATCGCCCGCAACGCAGGTCATGGCCAGGAACACTGGCAACCGCTCGCCATTGGTCATGAGACCGGGGTCTCCGGAGAGTAGCATTATCTGGTCCGACAGGTAGCTATAACCGCCGTGGCCTATGTAGTTGAGGAGCAGCGCGCCGGAGTTCATGTTACTGATGAGGGCCTGACGGGCCACAGCGCCGTCCTCGTACGAGGCTTTGAGGGGCAGGTAGATCTTTACGGGGTAATACGCGTCCTCCGGCGGCTCCTGCGGGAGCAGTTCTATGAGGTCGTCGCTGTCTCTGGGGAAGTTCCCGCCCCCATCGTGATCATCCGCCGCCATGATGACCCGCCGTGTCCAGTCATCCTCCGGGTTCACGACCTCCGGGTCCACAACCGCGTTTTCATAGCGGATCGTCTTCTCGATGACTCCCCGGAGCTCTTGGGCCGTAACGACCGGAAGCCTCCCGATGGCCATCTCTGGGACCCCGTCATCACCGAGGACATCCACGAACTGGGTGTCCGATGCATAGAGCCCGTATGGCGTAGGCACCATGACCACCGGCACCAGGCTCTGGCCCGTGGCCAGTACGTCCTTGTAATCGAAGGTGCCCTCGCCGGCCAGCACCACGTAACGGGGCGGGATCTTCCAGTTGTGATAGGCGTAGGACAGGAAGTCCCTGATGGCCAGCGGTTTTTCTATGCCGTCATTGAACTCGTCGTAGATGTCCTCGAGGTCGACCACCATCGCCACGTACCCCCGGCCGCCCCGGTAGGATGCCAGCCAGCCAGCCGCCTCCTTCAGCTCTTCCGGGGCGACGATGATGTAATCCGCCGCGTTTCCCTTCCACCTTAGCGTCGAGGGCCCGTCAGCCGTAACCGAGACCGGCGCAAGGTAGCCGCCCGGGGCGACTGCCGCGTATAGCGCGTCCGGCCCGTCCGTCTCGAAACTGACCCGCCAGCTCTCGCCTGTCCAGTCGATATCAGTCGCCGCGATGAGCTTCGTATCCCGCGGCTCGGTCACATCGAACACCAGGATATCCGGGGCGGTGAACCCCGCGATGCTCACCACGTCGTGCCCGCCCGTGCCGGCCAGCAGGGAGTTGTCCCGAGCCTCGTAGTACCGCTCGTAACTCAGGTCAAAGGAGTCCACCCAGAAGAAACTATCACCGTTCAGCCACGGTTCGCCGGTCACGGTGATCGTGTTATTCCCCTCGAGCAGCAGGTCCTGGAGAAAATCGAGGCTGTGTGGGTCGCCGCTCATCCCTTCCAGGAAGATCTCGCCGATCTGTGCGCCGTTCAAGCTCACCACCGCGCGATGATCAGTCTCGGATAGACCGTCGAGAGCCCCCCGCAGCCACACGACGACAGATGCCATGACAGGTCCCTGACCCGGGTTGTCCCCAGCGACGTGGTCCAGCGTGAAGTCGTCTGAGAAGGTGTCGCAGATGCCGCCCCACTCCGGGTAGCAGTGGGATGACCCGCTGTGGACGTAAAACCAGAACCAGTACTCCGCCTCAGGATCCTCGAGGAGGTCCGGCGCACCAAAGAGGTCTTCCTCGATGCGCACTGTTTCCGTGTAGGTCTCCCACCCGCTCGCGGGCTCGTCAGGTCCATCGCCCTCGATGAGCTCCATCAGGAGTCCCTTTTCCTTGCCCTTCCCCATCCTGAGCCAGTAGATGTTCTCATCGGTATAGATGCTGTCTATCGCTTCCCCGTAGAAGACAAGCCCGGAACCGCGATCCGTATATGCCACGTCCTCACCGCGGCAAGAAAGCTGGAGGAGCCCGTTCCTTATCATGTTTGCGACCGCCCTCTCCGGGAGCGCCAGGGCGGGAGCTATCTCCGCGGTCTCCAGGTAGTACATCCCCGTCTCGCTGACCGCGATCTTCAGCTCGTGTCCGACTCGTCTCCTCCTGCGGGCCCGGGCTGCGTCGCCGGCCTCCTTCCGCGCCGCGCTGCGTGCCACCCTGGCGGGACTTGGCGCACGCGGCTGCCTGCTATAACCCGCCAGCTCGAGCCCGCCGGCGGAGAAGCTCTCACCTGTTTCCTGCGCCGTCCCGCCAAACGGCCCGTAGGTACGCTTTGTACCGTTCACCTCGACTTCGACCAGCTTGTAAACGCAGGTATCTCCGGCCTTCACCCCGTCGTCCACGTACCGGTACACCCCTCCCTGGCGCACGCCGAGAAGGGCAGGCAGGAGCTTCTTGTTGACCCGCTTGAACTGCCCCGACTTCTCATCCCGGCGGAAGAGGTAGAATCCTACCGTGCGCGCCTCGTAGGCAGTTTCCCACTCGACTATCACGTGCCCGCCTTCAGAATAGATGTTGAAGCCGGCAAGACCCACTATAGTCGGCTGGACGAAGTAGATCGCGGTATCGGTCTTGGTGTTATTGCCCGGCTGGTCGGGCGTCTCGCCGGTATTATAGTCGATGTAGGTCACTTTCAGCGTCTCTTCGGTCACCGCATCCAGCTGCTCGTCCCCGCTGGCCGGGGTGCATGCATTACATGTCACGGCTATCTGCGCGTTCACGGTAAAGCTCTGCCCCGAGGCGGCCGCCAGGCTCGGGCTGCCCGACAACACAATCGTGTTAAGGTCCGTGATACTCCCCACGGTATATGTCCCTGCACTCGCCCCGGTGTGGATGATGAACGCGTCTCCGACTTCGACCCCCATCGTCACGAAGTCCACGGTAGCGGAGGTCACTGTGTCCGACCCATCCGTCACCAGGTCGTCCAGCCGGTTGATGAAGAGGTAGGTAGCAATACCCGTCTCGTAGAGCCATATGACCTCGGAGTCCCCGGTCGTCTCGCTCGAGAGAGTGACCGTCAGCGAGTCCACCGCGTCGGTGGCCCCGTAGTTGTCATCCGTCACCTTGACGTAGAAATAGTCATCCGCGTAGTAGGCCTCGACGTCCGCGGTATCGCCCCAGTTTCGGAAGAACACCTCCCCGTCGCCCACCGTGGTGAAGGTCGCCGTGGTGGAAACGTCGTCGGGGCTGCTGTAGGTGTAGGTGGCGGTTATGATCTCCCCGCCGAGGTCCTCCCATAAGCTGTCATCCGCGGTGGGGGTCCCGTCGGTTATCTGTGCATCCAGCCCGGTGACGTTCCGGAACTCTCCAGTATCCACCCCCGTCTCTGTAAGCAAGAAGTCATACTGCCAGTCGTTCCCGGTCAGTCCCACCAGGATGGTCTCCTGCGCTCCGGTATCGGTGTTGGCGGCATCGTGATAGACCGTGACGAATATCTTGTCCCCGTCCGCAGCCGCCGCGGCCAGGAAGTACTCGTCAGCCGGCGTGCCGTCAGCCCTCGTGAAAACGATAACCGGGACACCTGAGCCGAGCATAATCGCGGAGTCCGATATCTCCGTGCTGTCATAAGTGTAGAAGGTGTTTATCGTGTTGTTGGCCAGCGTCTCCAGGTTGCCGTTTCCGTCTATTCCCGTGGCCGCGGAGGACGAGGTCAGCGGGTCGGCCGCATAGGTGTTGAAGACCAGCGTGTCCCCGCTCGCGACGCTGCCCTCGATGATGGTAAAGGTGACATCGCCGTTAGAGGAAACGAACTCCGTCCCGCCGGTCGCTGCCCCCTGTGCCCCGGACACGCTCCCGACGACGTCCCAGGTACTGCCGTTATAGGTGAGCGTCCAGGTCTCGGCGACCGTGTCGTTGGACAGCAGGATCTCGTCTATCGATTCCTCGTCCGGGTCCGTGGCGACGGGCGTGGTCACCCCGCCGTTGACAAAGAGGCCGGAATTTACTCCTGTTTCGGTCAGGGTCAAGGTCTCATCATCACCTGTGATGAGGTCGCGCACCGTGACGGTGATAGTCTGGATGGTGTTGCTATCGCTGTTCGCACCCTCGTGGTTCACCACCACGTAGATGTTGTCGCCGATGTTGTAGAACTCCACATCGTCGGTGATTCCCGTATCGGTGAAGTATATCACCGCCTCGCCGCCGGGGGTCACCGGGTCGCCAGGGGTTATCGGGTCACCCGGACCCGTGTACTCCAGGTCCATCATCCAGTCCTTCTGAAGGGCGTCCTGATTCGACGCGCCCGTCGAGTAGACGAACCGGATGGGGGAATCCGGCCAGATGACCTGGTTCCCCAGCTCGTCGTCGAGTGATGTCATCGGGAGCTGCACGTCTATAAAGAACTCGGCCGTCCCATCGCCGATATCGACGGTTCTGGTGTGCGAGTTGGGACTGTAGCTCGCGTGGAGGGGGTCCGAGTTGGCGATGAACCTGTCGATCATCAGCGGCGTGAAGTTCGGGTCCGTGCCGCGGTCTCCCATCAGCTGCGCGTTGATATCTTCGTACAGGATCCAGGTTGTATCGCTGTTGCCCTCCGTGTCTATCCAGAACTCCTTGAACCCATCGTTGTCGGTGTCTATCAGCACATTCCAGTGATAGGACTTGAAACCCTCCTTCAGGGCGGGATCCTTGTCGATCCGGATCCGGAACAGGATGTAGTCGTCGTCCATCGTGCTCGGGGTGAGCGGGTCCCAGGCGGTGCCGCCGTCGTAATACCCGAACCATGCGACAGCCTCCGGACCCGGGCCGAGGTCAGCAGCGCCCGAGGCGAGGTCGATATTGGCGGGCTGGACGCCCGTGCCGCCGTTACTGGGGTCCTGCGAGGTCTCGTGATCCCTGATGATACTCCCCTCGAAGGTGTACGGCTTGACGAAGCCGTCGGCGCCCCAGAAATTCGTCCACGCCGTGGGCGTGTCGGTGAGCGCAGCATGGACCGTGCCCGCGCAAAGCACCAGCAGCCCGAACACCGCAGCGGCAGCATAGAGTGCCGGTATCCGACCGCACCGGCGACACACGTTCTTTGCCTTGTTCTCTCTCATCATCTCTCCCGCGGCCCCTCCACAGGGCACTTCCATCTACCTTAGACTATACCGCCCGCCCATACGGGCTGTCAAACATTTCAGTTACAACCGCTTACGTGGTCAGCCCCCGCAGCGCTTTCCATCCTTCCATCCACTTCCCACAAGCGCCGCCTCGCCGCGGAGAGCATGCGCCGCAAGCAGACAAATAGCTACTTTGTTTTAAGAGCAAGAATCATGCCACAGTGCCCGATCAGCGGAACCCGTCGTTTGAGAACGATTTGTGCCTTTTGGGTCCATCCCGGTTATCTCCCGGGTGGCAGGAATTGACCACCCTGCCGGCCCGCTAACCGGGCCAAGTGACTGCAACACAATAGATTAAGCTGTTTCTCCGCAATGCGCCCATTGGGCGCCATTGCGGGAAGAACTCCGCGCAGTGTGAATTGCTCCTCACTCAGGGGTCCGCGAGGCCCCCATTTTCGTAATGTGCGCTACAGTTATGTGCGATAGAAACAGGCATCTGGTGCTCAATTGTTGAGACACGCGACATCTTGTGATACAGTTTCTATGGGAAGGCGGTATGATGATGACTACGGGTCCAGTCGAAGCACTGATCCTTGCACTTCTCGCCCGGGTGGAACCGACCCCTGAAGCAGGGGAGGCGGCCAGCAGACTGATCCAGCGGCGTGCACCTGACTGGGAACGCCTCCGGCAACTCGCGGTGCGGGAGGGGCTCCACGGGCTGCTTCTTGCCAACCTGAGAAAGCTCTCGCTCGAAGAAGCCATGCCCGCGCCTGTCCAGCAGGCGCTCCGGGAACGCGAGGCCCGGACTGCCGCGTGGAACACCATCATGCTGGAGGAGCTCGGAGCCCTCCTGCAGGCGTCCGGCGCAGAGGAAGTCCCCCTGATCGTACTCAAGGGAGCCGCACTGCTGGAGCCGGTCTACGGCAGCATCACTCTCCGCCCCCTGGAGGACCTTGACGTCCTGGTCGACCCCGGCGACCTCGGCCGGGCCGACGGCGTGCTTCGCGGCCTGGGATACCTCGCCGATCACGACCCTATCGCCGCCGCGGCCCGCAAGCAGTGCCCTTACCTTAACAGCGTCAGGTACTGGAAGGCCCGGCGCCCTTCCATCTCCGTCCACCTTCACTGGCACATCATCAACAACTCGCTGCCGATGCCGGAAGGACTGATGAACGTGGACATGGCGAGGATATGGGAGCGCGCCCTGCCCCAGTCGGTAGCCGGCGAGAGCGGCCTCATCATGCACCCGTCCCACGCCCTTCTCCACCATGCGGAACACGCGCTGAAGCACTGCTTCAGCCGGCTCATACTGCTGACGGACGTCGCGGAACTCCTGCCGGGCAGCGCGGCAGGGACTGAGGCCGGGGTGCCGCGGCCTACCTGGGACGACGTTTTCGAAGAGTGCTCTCTCTTCGGCCTCCAGCGGCCGCTCTTCTACTCCCTCTCCCTCTGTAGCGAGCTGCTCCGGGCGCGGGTGCCGTCGGAGATCCTCGGACGGCTCCGCCCGCGGCGCATGACGCTCGGCGAGAGGGCAGTCTTCGCTCTCACGCTAAGGGACGTCCGCCTGCCGGACATGGCCTACCCCGTGTACGCCGCGATGGTGCCAGGACTTGCAGGAAGGATCCGGTTTGTGACCCGCACGTTCTTCCCGCCCCGCGCGCGGCTCTCAGCGATGGACCTCGTCCCGGAGCAGCAGCTCGGCGCGCGGCATTATGCCAGGAGGCTTGCCGCGGGCATGAGCTACGGGTTGCGGCTCGTTGCACGGGCAGGGGTCGCCCTCCTCAGCAAATTTAGGCACCGAATTCGCGGCCTATTTCGGGGACAGGTCACTAATTAGATTGCGTAGCAATTCGGTGACAGGCACCGAAATCAGGCACCGAAATCCCGGTTGCACGACCGGGTGCAGATGCGCTACAATGACAGTGCCCCAGTTGACGCGACAGAGAACAAGGGAAAGAGCGGAAAGGGTTCATGGCCGGCAAGTGGGTCATCCTGGTATGCAGTAATGCCCTGGTGTGGCTCGGGTACCTCTTCAGTGTCCTGGCCACCACCAACGCGCTCAACTACGCCTATGTCCCGGTGGCATTCACGGTGGGGACGTTGCTGGGAATGCTCAGTATCGGCCGCGTCTCTCTCGCCGCGAACGTGATGGTGTGGGCATTTCTGTTGTTCTGCTATATCGGCAGCCCGGGGAACGCCCTGCTGCCCGTCACCTTCTTCTCGGTGGCTGCCTTCAGTTTCGGCTCGCTGATGATCACCGTGACCCGCTACTCCCAATAATCGCTCAGCGTTGCCAAGAACCTTATGGGCTGAGCGTGGAGTTCGACTTGTCAAACTCCGGGGCAACGCAGTGCGTCTGGTATTGGCAGGAGAGTCTACAACTCGTTGGCCATTGAGTTCGCGTTGCGAACTCGTGTATGGGGGCCAGGTATCCGGCCGTCCCGCTAGGGACGGCCGGGGATCTTTACGAATATCGGATTCGTGACCAGTTCGCCCCACCCGTCCACGATCACGCGGCAGTAATGCCTCGTGCCGGGCTCCGCTCCCTCGAGCGTCCATGTGAACTCGGTGTCAAAGCGCAGGCCGGGTACGGCGGCCGTGTGGACGACAACGCCGTCGCAGATGACTTTCACCTTGAAGGTGGGGACGCCTTCTACCTCATCGCCGTGGCCCCTCAGGGTAATGCGGACCGGTCCCCCCGAGACGAGCTCGCCGCCCGACACGGCTTCCGTGCCCTGGGCCGGGTCGGTCATGCGGAAGTCCTCCAGGACGGGCCTGCCTCCGACATAGTTATAGACGGCAGCCGACCGGCCCGACCCGAGTGCGGCGAGAACGCTCTCCCGGGTCGTCTCCTCGAGCAGGAGAAGCGTCTCGTAGGCAGTAAGCCCATCGGGATCGCCGCGGTAGTCGCTTTCAGCGATCGCCCACGGCGGGGCAGCCCTCTCCCCCGCGCAGTACTCCAGGAGGGCCCTGTCCCACTCCCGTCCCGGCAGGTGCGCGGTCCTCTGGTCGCCGTACACTGCGCCAAAGCCCGTGTAGCCACGCGTCTTCAGCAGGTCGGAGGCATGCGGCCGGGTCTCCAGCAGGACCTCGCCCCATTTCTCCTCCATCCCTGCCTCCAGCTGCGACCAGAAGACCAGGGCCCCGCGGGCACGCGCAGCGTCTATGAATTCCTGGTAGGGCGCAGCGCCCTGCGGCCCGTGGTACTGGTCGTAGCGGGGCGCCCTGATGAGCTGCACGTTGTTGACCAAGAGGAGCGCGCCGGCGAGCAGGGCGACCGTGCCCAGCACAAGGCACGGCCTGGAAACCGGCGCAAGCTGCACCCCGCTCTCGTCCCGGTAGTCCCAGGCACGGTGCCTTACGAGCCATACCCCTGCAAGCACGAGCAGGAGCGGCCACAGCCCCAGGAGGTTACCCGGCCTGAAGCCCCGCGCCCCTGGGCCTGTCACCACCGGCAGGGCCTCGTAGTCACCCGGGCTTACCAGCCCCAGGACGATCAGCTGCCTGCTCCAGTCGTGCACCTTAAGATCGCCCCGCCACGGTTTGCCGCTCCAGTAGTAGAAGGGCGCCACGTCGGCTCCGGGGAGGACCGTGACGCCGGGGTGCCGGAGGTCCACTTCGTCCAGCATCGCAAAGTAGTCGGTAACACCGTAGGTGAGGATGCTCTGCCGCTCGTACACCCTGCGCACGATGCGCCTGAGCGGCCACACCCCGTATTCGCCGCGCGCGAGAAGCTGGTCGCTGATACCGACCACCTCCACGCCGCGCTCTTCGGCCAGCCGGACCAGCTCCTCGGCCGACCTGTCCCCCGCGCTCACAGTGGTGTTCAGGTGCAGGAGCGCCCTGACCCACCGCCTGCCGCCGGACGGATCCTCCTCCGCGATGGCTGCGCTACTCCGCCACGCACAGCTTGCCGCCAGGAGCACTGCAGCTGCGACCTTCGGGAAACACCGGTTCATCCTCGTCCCTCCGCGAGGCCCCTCGGCGCAGCAGCCCTCCGCGCATACACCGTCATCGAGGAACCCGCGATGCGCCTGCCCCCGCTCAAGCAATACACGAACTGCGCATACCGGTACCACAGGCACCGCCGGATGAGTGCGACGGCGGTGCCGGTCTGCCGCGGGATGCTGTTCACGACCTCCACCGACTCGAAGCCCGCCTTTTCCAGCAGAAGGCTCATCGTAGCCCGGGAGTAATCCATCAGGTGGCGGGGCGGGTTCATCAAGAACTGCTTCCTGCCCGGCGACCCGAGCCGCGCGAGCCAGCGGTCCTTGGGCGCGTTCTCGTTCGGAGTCCGCGCTACCAGGAGACCGCCGGGCTTGAGCACCCTGGCGGCTTCCCGCAGCTGGGCAAGCGGATCGCCGACATGCTCGAGGACATACCAGAAGGTGACCACATCAAAGGTCCCGGCCGCTATGCCCGCAGCGGGAAGCGATGCCCCGGTGATAGGGAGACCGAGCTTCTCGCGTGCATGCTCCGCGGCATGCTCAGCTATCTCGACCCCGTGGACATCCCAGCCGCGCTCGCGCATCATCTCCAGAAAGAACCCGTACCCGCAGCCGACATCCAATAGCCTGCCCACCGCCTTCTCGCGTTCGATGCGCCGCACGCCCTCCCGGCGGAACACCTCCCCCATCTGCTGCCGCCACAGCTCCTCGCCCCCTTCCGGGTAGTAATCCTCGTAGAAGCGGGCAAGTGCTTCCGGCACTGGCCGAGGGCTGACGTACACCATGGTGCACGAGCGACACCTCACCACCGTGAGCCCGTGCTCCACAACGAGGGGGCCGCAGTCGGCCGAACCGCAAACCGGGCACGGGACCTCTTCCATCTCCTTGCCGGAGGGGTCCCAGGCAAGGTTCTCAAGCCGTGTTGTCTGTGTTTCCACCTGTTTCACCCGGTTTCCTCGCGATGACAAGAAGCGACGGGCCGACAAGCAGGGCCCCGAACGTCAGCCCCGAGACGACGGACGCAGCCAGCGAGACGAGGACCCGCACCATCCGCGCCCCGTGGCGGCCCAGCAACCTGCACGCGCCGGGCACATCCTCGCTCAAAGGCGAGTTGCTGACGCGCACGTCTTCGAAGCCCGCCCGCCGCAGGAACAGCCGCACCGTGCGCGAGCTGAAGGCCACGTTGTGAAAGACCGCGGGGTCGCAGCTGCTGCATCTGCCCCCGCAAAGAGCCAGCGCCGCGCGGTGGACAGCCGCCTGGAAGACCACGTTCGACACCCGCAGCGCAACTATTCCCCCCGGCTTCAGCACCCGGACGACAGCATCCAGTTCGGCCGCGGGCTCCGATACCTGGTCGAGGACGTTCCATGCCGTGACGGCGTCGAAAGCGTCCGAGGGAAGACCCGCTCCCGCGAGATCAGACTCTATCACGTCGAGCCCCCTGGAGCGTGCGTCCCGCACCGCGGAACGGGAGACATCCACGCCGGTCACGGACCATCCCCGTGCTGCAGGCACGCTTCGCCCGGCAGCCAGCGACAGGAACGCTCCGTTACCGCAGCCCACGTCGAGAATGCGGCCCCTGCCGGGGACCAGGGCTTCGACGATCCGGAGAAAACGCGCAAACACGGCCTTCCTGCCGCCCTCCCACACCACCCCGGGCTCGGACTCGTAGTAGCGGTCGCGGTAGAAGCCATGCTCAGCCGGGCCACCGGGGCGCGGCGACACGTACTGCGTACGGCAGCACCTGCAGCGCACGAGCCACGTGTGCATGCGGATGGGCGAAGCGACAACCCGGGTCAGCCTCTCCGCTCCGCCGGTGCCGCACACCGGGCAGGACACGACCCGCGCATCCGCGCCGCGGTCGAACATCCCGTCCATACCTTTTTCCCGGGCAACGTCCCGGTAGATGCGCAGCCACTCGTCCACCATCCGCTCTGTGGAGAAGCGGCTTGCAGCCGCCCCGCGGGCATTGCTCCCGAGCCGCCTTGCGAGGGCCCTGTCCCCGATGAGCCGCAGGAGCGCGGCCGCTATTGCCTCCTCGTCTTCCGGCTCGACGAGGAGGGCGCTCTCGCCGTCGATCACCGCCTCCGGGATCCCGCCGACCCGCGTAGCCACAACGGGCCTGGCGGCCAGCATGGCTTCGATGAGCGAACGCGGCAGCCCGTCCATGTGGGACGAGTGCAGGGAGATATCGATCGCCCCCAGTACCGCGGCCGTATCCTCGCGGTAGCCCGCAAGCACTACGCGCTCTTCCAGCCCCAGCCGCTGGATATCCTCTTCTATCGCTGCGCGGCACTTGCCCTCCCCCACAATGAGAAGCCGAGCCTCCGGCTCGCGGCGCAGCACGCTGGGAAAAGCCCGCAGCGCAAGGTCGTGGCCCTTCTCAGGAGTGAGCCGCGCTATCATGCCTATGACCGGGACCCGGGGCGGGAGCCCCAGCGAGGCGCGCGCGTCGGGGTCTTCCGCTTTCACAGCGAGGAACCGGTCTTCATCAAGGCCGGTGTAGACAAGCACGAACTTGCGTTCCGGGGCGAGTCGCCGCTCGAGGTAGTCGTCCATGCCGGCGCGGGAAAGCGGGATGACCCGGTCGGCGAACCTTCCCGCAAACCGCTCGACCCGGGCGATCGCGGCCAGGGCTGCCCGGCTGTAGTAGGTCGGATCGAAGATGCTGCCGTGGGGGCTATGGACGACGACGGGGACTCCCGCCGAGCGTGCCGCTATCCTTCCCAGCACGCCGGCCTTCGAAGTGTGCGTGTGGACGATGTCGTATCGGCCCGTGCGTACTACAGCGCTGAGGTGTACGAACGCGCGAAGGTCGTTCCACAGGCTCAGTTCGCGGCGGAACCCGGGCACCTCGATGACGTCTATTCCCCGGGCCCGGGCTTCCTCCACGCGCGCCTTCTCGGGTGCACAGGCGAGGGTGACATCGAAGCCCCTCCTGGCCATGTGCTCGCAGGCAGCGATGGTCGAGTCCTGCGCCCCTCCGGCGATAAGGCGGGTTATGACGTGCAGGACCCTTGGCGCAACTTCGGTACGTGGCGTACCTTCGGTACGCTTGGAGTTTGCGGCGCAAACTCCACAGCCATTCCCGCGTTGCGGGCCTACCCCGCCCGGCGCACCTGCGGTACGACGTCCATCCCCACACTGCGGGCACATCCCGCCCAGCGCGGTCTCTTTTTTCACCTTTTCTCTCACCGGCTTTCTTATACCACGGCGCGGCGCATACGACAACCGCGCCCTGCGCACCTGCGGTACGACGTCCATCCCCACACTGCGGGCACATCCCGCCCAGCGCCCGTCATACTGGTCCGCACCTGCGGGGGGACAAACTTCCGCAATACAAAAGATACAGGATAAGTGATACAATGCCGCCTGGATGAACAAGCGCATGCGCATCGGCATCACCGCCTACCACCTGCTGCAGCCGGGCGGCGGTATCAAGGAATACGTGCGCGGGCTCGTGACCGCACTTGCCGGTCTGGACCCCGCGCTGGAACTCGTCCTCGTCTTCCCCTACTCTGCCAGCCGGCGGGACGGCGCCCCGCGGTTCCGGGAGAAGAACATATCGTCCTGCTGGCTCCCGGGGCCGACGAGGCTCCTCAGGGCGTCGTGGCGGCGTTTCGGCCGGCCGCGGCTGGAGAGGTTCACGGGTCCCCTGGACGTAGTCCACGGCACGCATTTCCTGCTGCCTCCTGCCCGCACGGACCAGCTCGTGCTCACCGTCCACGACCTCGCGCCCCTCCGTCACCCCGGCGCCTTTGACCGCGGCATCCTCGAGGGAGAGGAGTACGCGCGCCTGCTGCCCGATGCACTGAAACGGGCCTCCAGGGTGATAACGCCGAGCGAGTCGACTGCGCGCGACCTCGTCGAGCTGCGGGGCGTCCCGAGGGAACGCATAACGGTCATACCCTACGGGCTGGACGCCGCACCGTGGAAAGTGGACCCGGCGGAGGCAGAGGCAACCGTCCGCAAGGAGCTTGGCATAGGAGGCGAGTTTCTCTTCCACAACGTGGGGACGATGAAACCCACCAAAAACCTCCAGTGCGCCGTGGAAGCGTTCGGCGAGGTCCGGAAGAAGACCGGCCGGGACATCCTCCTCGTCATGGCAGCAGTCGGAGAGGTCGCCCCCGGGGTCCGCGAAGCCATCCGCCGGCTGGGGCTGGAGAGCAAGATCCGGTTCCTGCAGGGCGCATCGCGGCGGCAACTGGCCTCTCTCTACACCGCCTGCAGCGCGGCGCTCTACGTCTCGCTGTACGAGGGTTTCGGGCTCCCTGCACTCGAGGCGCTTGCCGCAGGAGCGCCACTGGTGGCATCCCGTGCATCTTCAGTGCCGGAAGTGGTCGGTGAGGCCGCTTTGCTGGTCGACCCGGAGAGCGTCGCGGAGATCGCAGGGGCCGTCGAGCGACTGCTTTCCGACGAGAAACTGAACCACCGGCTCCGCGGGGACGGGCCCCGCCGCGCCGCAGGGTACTCGTGGGACGCGGCAGCCAGGAGCACCATGGAAGTCTACACGGAGGTGATGGACAATTGACAGATGAGATCAGCCGGATAGGGCGAAAAGCCATTGTCGGGAGCAGCGTGAGGATAGCCGAATTCCTCGCCGGCAGCGTCATAACTTTCGCCGGCGGCATCGTGATGATGCGGCTCCTGGAAGTGTCTATGTTCGGGTGGTTCTCCGTCTCCAGCCTGGTCTTCACTTTCGGCGTGATGTTCCCCGACCTCATCGCATCGGGGATAGTGCAGAGCAGGGAAGAGCCGTCGCAGGCCCAGCTGAAGGCCGTCTTCACCGTCCAGTTCCTGATAGCTGCCGCGATCGCACTCGCGGCGAGCGCCGCGGCGCCGTTGATCGTGGCACGCTACAAGGACCTGCCCCCGGTCTGCATCCCGCTCATGCGCGTGCTGGCCCTGAACTTTTTCTTCCAGTCCCTGCGCAACATCCCCTGGCAGATACTCGCCCGGGAGCTCCGCTTTGCGCGGCTGGCTTCGATCGCGGTCCCCGGCATGCTGGCCTACCAGGTGGTTGCTATAATAGCGGCCGCACGTGGCCTGGGCGTCTGGAGTTTTGCGGCCGGCGCTTGCGCGAAGACCATAGTCGAGCTGGTACTCACGTTCACCCACCTGCGATGGACGCCAGGCTTCAACTTTCGCTGGCGCGAGTCGGCGGCGTTGCTGCTTTTCGGCTCGAAGATGCTGGCCATAAGGATCTGCACCTTTGCCAAGGACTATGTTTCCCCGATCCTGCTCGGGCTCCTGGAGGGCTCGTTCGTCGTAGGTATCATGGACAAGGCCTGGTACTACGGCATGATGGTGGTCAGCGTAGTCAGCGTCACAGGCGCCGTGATATTCCCGGTGATCTCCCGGCTCGCCGGCCACCGCAGGGAACTCAAGAGGTTCGCCGAAGCGGCTATCCACGCCATCGCGGTCGTGGGTGTGCCCCTGGCAGTCGGCTCCGCGCTGCTCGCCGGCCCTTTCGTGCACTTCGTCTGGACGGAGAAGTGGGCCCTGATGGTCCCCGCCATCCAGTTCCTTTTCATCCACACCCTGTGCAATCTCTTCACCACCCCCCTGATAGCGATGCTCTCCGGGCTGGGGAAGATGAGACAGGCACTTCGCCTTGTCGCAACGTGGACAGCCCTCACGTGGGTCAGCATCGCCCTCTTCAGGCTCGGGTTCGGCTATCTCGGGGTGGCAATGGGCTACTCCGTGGCCATCGTCCCCGTCCTCGGGTGGCTCGCCTGGTACGCGAAGCGCGTGCTGGACGTGGACCTCGTGAAGCTCGTGCTCAGGCCCCTGTTTGCCTCGCTGGTGATGGCTTGTGTGCTGTCCTGGATAGATACCGGCGAGTCGGTGTGGGGATTTGTCGTAACGGTCCTGGCCGGGGCCGCTGCATACACCGTGGTGGAGTGGGCCATCGACCGGAAGCGGCTCGCCGCAGAGTACAGGACCGTCATCGCTCTCCTGCGCCCGGGCGACGTCCGTACGCCGGGGAGCAGCGGGGCAGGATGACGCCGGCCGGCAAGTGCTGCAGGTGCAGCCGCAGTGATGAGAGGTGATCTGACACACTATGCGCATCGGTATTGACGCTTCGGTGATACTCGGACCGCCCTGTGCAATGCGACTCGCGGCCGAGTGCGAGCTGGAAGCCCTGGCCGGGGCCCCGACGCAGGAGGAGCTGGTACTCATCGCCCCGGGAAGCGGCCGGCCGGAGCAGCAGCGGCGCACTCTCCGGGCACTGGAGAGCTACTCCGGCAGAACTTCCCGCATCAGCCTGGCCGTTGACAACCTGCCCGGCCGGCTGCGCGGGAAACAATGGTACGAGAAGCAGCACTCGCGCTGGCTCTCCCTCTACCGGCTCGATGTCTTCTTCCTGCCCTACCAGCTCTCTCCCTACCTGGAGAAAGAGCTGCCGGACATCCCGGTCGCGGTGCAGGTCTTCGACGTCATACCGATCAAGTTCCCCCACCTGGCAAGACCGGTGAGCCTCGATGCAGCCCGGCGCGCACGGGACTGCTGGACGAAGCGCGCACAGGTCGTCCTCGCGCCCTCCCGGGCTGCCCGCGCGGACATCGCCGGGCTGGGTTTCCCGGAAGACCGCGTGGTCGTCGCGCCGCTCGGGGCAGCCGGGGGGTTCCGGCCGAGAGAGAAGGCCCGTGCGCGCGCAGTGCTCGGGCTGCACGGCGTGCCGGAGAAGTTCATCCTCTTCGTGGGATCGACCGAGCCCCGCAAGAACGTTCCTGCTCTGATCCGCGCGGTGGGGACCCTCGCACGGCAGCGCGCCTTTCACCACGACCTCTTACTGGTGGGACAGGCCGGCTGGGGGCATGCCGCGGTGGTGGATGCCATCCGCGAGCACGGGCTCCAGGAGAGAGTGCACCATCTGGGCCGCGTCCCGGATGAAGACCTACCGCTCCTGTACAACCTGGCGGACTGTTTCGCATTCCCTTCCTGGTACGAGGGGTTCGGGCTGCCGGTCCTCGAGGCTTTTGCCTCGGGTTGCCCGGTGGTCACCTCCGCCACCCCGGCACTCCACGAGCTCTCGGCCGGGGCCGCCCTCGAAGTGGAACCCTCGGACGTGGAGGGGCTTTCCCGGGCCATCGAAAGAGTGCTGGGCGAGCCGGAGCTTGCCGCCGCGATGGTTGAGAAGGGTCTCGCCAGGGCACGGGAGTTCTCGTGGGAACGAACAGGGACAGCTGTACTGGAGGGGCTCAAGCAGGCCGCAACGATGCGAGGGCGAGAGGAGGCACGACTACCATGATCATCGCCATAGACATCGCCTCCTGGTTCGAGCCGGGGACGACCATAGGCCGCTTGCTGCCCCACTTCGTCCACGCCCTCGGAACGGCAGGCACCGGGCACCGCTACGTCCTGCTTGTCCCCGACACTGCGAGGCCGTCAAGACGGCGCTCGTTCAAGCAGCAGGTCCTCGGACAGCTCCCGCCCGGGACGAGAGTGGAACTGCTTTCGGGCGGAGTCCCCGGGCCGATTGCAAAGGCGGGCAGCGGCCGGTGGTTCTGCGAGCGGCGCACACGGGCGCTCGAGAAGCTCGGCGTGGATGTACTGCTTTTCTTTCATCCGACGCTTGTCTCCTTTCTCCCCGACAAGCCGGACTTCGTGACTGCAACAAGCATCTACGACCTCATAGCACTGCGGATGCCGGACTTCGTCAAGCCAGCAGTGCTCGAGAGGACTTGCACGCTCCTGAAGGAGCAGGCAGGGAATGCAGACCTGCTCCTTGCGGCGAGCGAGACGACGAAGCGCGACATCATCTCCGAGCTCGGTGTCCCCGGTGAACGCGTCCGTGTGCTCTATCCCGGCATCACCGGAGCATTCCGACCGCGGCCGGGACTGGACCGGACAGAAGTACGGGGCCGGCTCGGGCTGCCGGAAAAGTTCATCCTTTTCGTCGGGCGCCTCGACCCCTGGAAGAACGTCACCGCGCTGCTGGGCGCCTTCCGCATCCTGCTCGGGCAGGGCGCAGGCGGGCTGCATCTGGTCCTGGCAGGGCCCAGGGACTGGGGCTACCCCGCCCTGGCAGCAACCGTGGAGGAATGGGACCTCGGGGACCGCGTGCACTTCACCGGCTACGTCGAGGATGAGGATCTGCCGCTCCTTTACAACCTCGCCGAATGCTTCGTCTTCCCCTCCTGGTACGAGGGGTTCGGCCTGCCGGT
>SDBT01003989.1_pt1 | contig 25246 bp, 24 predicted proteins | sample 2277101 | NCBI WGS metagenome assembly SDBT01 (sample SAMN10404973, study PRJNA504765) | marine sediment metagenome | isolation source: marine sediment core GS10_PC15, 103 cmbsf | place: Arctic Ocean: Southern Knipovich Ridge | collected 2010 | reverse complement strand
TGATGTAACTAAACCAGCAGCTTCTCCTAAAACTAACACGCGATCCTTGGAAAAAGATTTAATTGGATGTTTTGAAATTACACCAACGAATATTTTAGAATCCCTTTTTAATCCTTGAACAAATGGTTGGATTCTTTTATAATTTTTTAAAATCCTATCTAATTTTGAGGTTAAATCATATGAACTCTCGTTTTTTTCTCCTAAAAGCCCTACAAAAACTCTTTCCTTGCCAACATTTATAAAAAAGGGTCCATTTTTAGATATCTTTGGATTAATATGAAAAGTATATTGATTCTCAAAATTATCTTGGATTTTATCTTCATCTCCGTAAAGATGAGTACAGATCCCACTGTACGAATCAGGTGTTTCGAAACCTAGCAAACTCTGAAGTTGTTTAGCTCTCGAACCTGTCGCTAAAACCAATAACTTTGTTGAGAAAGATTCACCTTTATTGTTAAAAACTTCGAGATATTCATTATGTTTATGAACCCTTACAATTTTTTCATTGAATTTAACATCACCACCCTGATCTTTAACCTTATTAATAAAATAATCTTGTAAATTTTCAGTATAACAGACATTTCCTAAAGGGATGCCAAATTCTTTTGAATTAATTATACCGTTTTCATTTTCGCTCATGTAATTTGAACTAACATGTATAACTGGAAAAATCTCCTTGTTCGCCCAATCAACCTCTTTAATGAAAGGTCTATTATGTTCAGCGAAGATATTGGTTCTTATATTATTCTTAAATGTTTCTTCATCTTGCGCTTCAATTAAAAGTGTTTTTGCATATTTTGAAATCTTAAAAGCAAAACTAGCACCAGTAATTCCAGCTCCAACAACAATAATTTCATACATTTTTTCCAAAGAGAAATGGTATTTATAGGTATTATAGATTAATTTTTAAAAGTAATATTTTATCCAATTTGAATTTTAAGGATTACCAAATTTAGTAAAACTAAAACACGATACTTTAAAAAAAAGATTTTTAAATCATTATATTTATAAATTTCGTATAAATAATAAAGATTTAAAGAATTTGACAAATTTAGTAAATTATTATTTAAATTCCACTTATTTTTCTTAATTGGGAAGAAAAGATAGTATAATATATCATGGGATCTGAAACTACAATTATTTGTAAGCTTGGAGGAAATGTTGGTTCGGATACAAAAATATTAAGCTTATATCCCGAGCTTGAAATCCCATCAAAGGAAACCTCTAAATTAATTTCAAAATGCTTTCCAATAGGTTCTAAGGTAGGGCATTCTATTATAAATAAATATGAAAAGAGAATAATATTAAGTTACATTTTTAAAATAAAAAAAGAAGATAAAAGAGATGATCTTTTATCATTTTCAATAATAATGGATAGAAAACTTAAATCTGAAATTTATAAGCAAATTTTTTGGAAAGCAATAAATTTTTTAAAAGATAATCACCAATTAACTGAAGAATGGCTTGTAGAAAACCACAAATCTATTTATGAAAAGATTAAATTTGAATTTGATAAACAAAAAGTAAAAATTAAAGGGAGTTTTTTCTAAATGGCAGATATAGAATCAATTAGAGTTATTACACAATTAATTGCTAATTATTCAACTATGATTATAGCACCGATAATGACGGCTATAATCGCTAGAAAGGTTTGGCAGGAATATAAGGAAACCCGCCAAATAAATTATATACGTTTCCTAATCCTTTTAATTTTCATCACGTTCACCTGGGCTATAATACCTACTAATCTTTATGAAAGCACAGCCCTTAAGGAAATGGTTGATGAAGAAACTATAGGAACAAATATATATACAATAAATCCATATTCTATCGCAATCGGATTTATGGTAACATTTTCTCTTTGTATGATTGCTTATGCCAACAGGTGGGAACCACTATACTATGCCCCACTTTTTAATTTTGGCGGTCTACTAGTTTTATATTATTTAACAGGTTATGATGGTTTATATCCTTCTTACATTTTATTAGGTGGAGTAGTCGGACTTGTATTTTTTTATATTACTGGATTAAGATTGAGAGATAATGGTTCTCTGGGATTAGGAGTGTTTTTTACATTTGCCTACGTTTCTGTTCTTTTTGGGGAGACAATTCCAGGTGATATTTTTACAACTTTAATAGCTGTTTTCGGTTTATTGTTCGCTTTAGGATACTTCTCACCATTTAATGAAGAAGAGGTTGTTAATAATGAGTGAAATTATTGTAATAACGGTTTTAGAAGTAATATACTTATTTTTGATTATAGTTGCTGAAATATCAATAATCAATAAATTTAAGGAAACTAAAAATCAGCTGTATATTTTTGTAATAGCATTTTTAACTACAAGTCAATTATTTACAATTTTTCAGATTTTTGAATTATATCAACTTTTTACTATTTTAATTGGTACGGCATTAAGCTATGATCGATTAGTATGGATTATTAGTGTTGCGATTTTATCTGAATTTTATTTTTTTATGAGAAGACAAAGAAAACTATACTCACTTCCAATTGTCATTGGATTTTATACTTGTGTTGGATTAATATTAGATAAAAATTTAATTCCTCTAATCCTTTATACTTTAATTTTTGGAGGATTATGTGCAATTTTACTAATAATTGAAGGCATTAAATATAGTAACGGATTGACTTTTTCTATGGGTTCTTATATCTTAATTATAGGAATAGGTGCGTATATAGCCTTGATTCTAAATATGGAGTTAATACGTTCAATTTTTTCTATAATTGGAATGATAATATTTAATTTAGGAGCCTTGAATATTCTTGATAAATATATTTTAATTGACAAGGAAGAGAAGAAAAAAATTAAAAATGCTTGGATTGCCCGACTAGTTGTTGATGAAGAAAAATAATATAATTTCTTCCATATATAACGAACAACAATACTTTTATAGAAAAATTAAAAACAATAATGATTATTTAAAATTAGAAATAGAATTATAGAAAAATGATATAGAAAAAAAAATGGGAATAAAAGATATTTTTTCAAAAATTTTTACAAATAATGATAAGAAAGTAATTTTATGCGGTCTTGATTATGCAGGAAAGACTACTATGGCTTCATTTTTACAAACAGGAACCTTTATCGAACATACTCCTACAATGGGTAAAGAAAAATCAACGATAGAAGTATTAGGAATCCGTATCAATTTGATAGACATGGGTGGACAAAAAGATTTTCGAGCTTTGTGGCTTGGAGAAATGATGGATGCTCAGTGTGTTATTTTTATGATTGATGCTGCTGATTCTGGGAGGTTTAAGGAAGCTAAACAAGAATTATGGAAGTTAAGTTCAATTTTTAAGAAAAAACCACTTATTGTAATTGCCAATAAATATGATATTGAATCAGCAGTTAAGATTTCAGAGATAATTGAAACACTTGATTTAAAAAAGCTCCCTTCTTTTGAGGTGCTACCCGTTTCTTGTAAGACAGGGTATGGAATTGTTGATGCCTTCATGAAAGTTTATTATAAACTAACAGGAAAAACACTTACTAAAAAAGGTGGTAAAGCTTTAATTGTCTTTGATCAAGCTGGAGTTCCTTTAACTAGAAGGGAAGGAGGAGAACTTTCATCTGAAACTGCTCTTCAGGGAGGGTTGATAGCTGCAATGAATGATTTTGTCAAAGAATCTTTCAAATCAGAACTAACATCATTGAAATTGGATAATAGTATAATAGTCTTAGTAAGATCAAAATATCTTATGGGATCATTAGTTATTGAAAATTCCGGTAAAACAGATGTGAAAGTGAGAGAAGCGGAAAATAGTTTGAGTGAATTACTTACTCATGTTGAAAATATGTGTCCAGAACTTGAAAATAACAAATTATATCCTAGTAAGATTGACTATCTCGTGCAACAATATTCTACAAATCTTTTATAGGATTTATTGGTTATACTTTTTTTTTTTATCACATATTTTAGGGAACTAAATTTATTTGTTTTTAAATTTTTCTGAGAATTTGCTTTTTGTGAGGTTCCCAATAAATTTATTCAATTCTTTTTCGATATCTGTATCTAAGCCAGCTGCTTTTTTAATTAAATCTAAAGCAATAATATATTCTTTTTTATCATGATAAATACTTGCCATAAATAACCATGCGTTTGCATTTTTGGGATTTAGTTCGGTTGCTTTTTTATAATTTTCAAAAGCTTTATCTATTTCTTTTAGATGTTTATAAATATTACCCAACTCGTACCATGCATCGGCATAGTTAACGTCAATCTTTATAGCTCTTTTGAAATAATCAATAGCAACATCATACTCCTGTTTTTTAACATTAGCATTCCCTATATTATAATAAGATACTGGAAAATTTTCATCCAATTCAATTCCCTTTTCACAATATTTTATAGCACTTTCGATATCACTATTTTCTATATCATATTGTGCTTTGTTGTTTAACTCTCGAGTATAATACCCAATAATTTTAAAAATTTCTTCATTCTGAGTATTTTTATCATGAATTTTTTCAGTAATAGTTAAAGCTTTCTCAAAATCTTTAAAAGATTCTTCAAATTGATTATTATCCGCTAAGAGATTGCCATAATTTATTGTGACATCAATTAATTTAATTAAATCATTTTTTTTTATTGTTTGATTCTCAATCAAGTCTATCCATTTTAATGCTTTATCAATTAATTCAACAGCTTCTTTAAATTTAATTTTATCAGTTAATTGATTTCCTTGCTCAACTAACAAGCTAATTTGATCAGAATAAGCCGTATCAATTTGAAGCTTAATTTCCCTTATTCTTTCATTTTTTCGTTCAGCATCCGTTATTAAATAAACATTTTCTAATTCTTCTTTAAGATTCTCAATATCTTCTTCAAATTTTTGTTGTTCTTCTGTTACGGCTCCAACTGCAACAACCTGCTTCATTTCTGCTTGATATAATAAATTTTTGATAGTGCTTATTGATCTATCCATTTCTTCTGAAAGATACATCTTATTGGCTATGCTCATTGCCTCATTAAACACATCCCGTGCTTCTTCATAATTTTTTTGTTTTAATAAAGACCTTCCTTTCATTAGAACATTGTTTGTTTGGGCTGAATATATTTGATTTACATAACCCTTAATTTTATCAATCTGCTTGTTATCATCTTCAGCATACGCCATATTTTTTGCGATACTTAATGCAGAATACATTTCTCCCACGGCTTCATCATACTTTTTATTTCCTACCAACTCCATACCTTTATCTTCTCTTACTTTTATCCCCGCTGAACAAGTTTGATCAATTAATGATGTTAATTCTTCAAGTTCTCTATTTTTTTCACTTGATTCTGACATAGCTCTCGTGATATCCAGAGCTTCTTTAAATGTCTTAGCTGCTTCTGTAACGATGGTAATCGATTCTTCAAAACTTTCTTGTTTTATCATTTGAATTCCTTTATCTTTTATTAGCTTTAATCTTTCAGTTAGAATCGGATTCAATAAGCCGCTTATTACAGCTAACTCATTACTTTTCAGTTCAGATTCAAACATCTTATTTAGATCTTCTGATGCTGATTTTAGAACTTTAATAGCATCATCTTTATTTTCTTGCGCCAATAATTGCTTGCCTTTTTCTACATTTGGTTTAATTTTTTCAGAATATAGCTGGTTTAATCGTTTTTGAATGTTATTTATATCATTGCTTTTTAGTTTCGAATCAAACATTTTATCAGCGATTTCAATAGCTTTTAAATATGTTTTTATAGCACTATCAAGTTGTCCCTTTTGCTCTAATTGATTTCCCTGCTCTATAATTAAATTCGTATTATCAGAATAGGTTTGATTAATTAAATTTTTAATTGTGGTAATTTCCTCATTATCTATCTCAGTAATGTTCATTTTATTAGCATTTTTTAAAGCGCTGTTAAAAATCTTGATGGCCTCGTCAAAATTTCCTTTTTCATTTACATTTTTTCCTTTTTCTACAAGTTCCTTTAAGTTAACTAAATTTATTGCATATTCTATATTATTTTTTTCAGTATCTTGAAGATCAGAATCGCTAATATTATCACTAATGCTTAAGGCGTTATTCAATTCATTTAGAGCCTCACTGTATTTCTTGTTCTCAGTTAATTGATATGATTTATTAATAACATCACCAATCTCAGCAGAAAATGTTTCATTTATCATAGATGTTACATTATCTACTTCTAATTCTCTATCTTCCATATCTTTTCCTTTTAATCTTATAAAACTTATTGCTTCCCTGTATTTACTCACCGCATCATCATATCTCTCTTTATTTTTTAATTCATTTGCGTCTTTGAGTATTGGAGTTATTTTTTTCATAATAGATGATTTTTTTGCCATATTATTCACCGTCTTTTTTTTTATGAATTTATTTCTTAAAAGAATATTCTAACTAAAAATTAATGTTATGATATTAATTTAATCCGTAAAATAAAGATGCTCATCGAAACCAGTTTCTGAAGTAAGATCCTGTCCTAACTTTTGTATTCCTTTTTTTGAAGGGCTTCTTAGAATTCTCCGAGCTATATTAATTACTTTTGCTAACTTTGAATCATTAAATCCTTTAACTATTGGATCATATCTAGAAAAAGAAACACCCGCTGTATAGACCCCAGCACCTGTAGAAGTAGTAGAACTGACCTGCCAGTGCTCTACTTTTATCTCAATATTCTCGAGTAAATGCGAACTAAAAAACCAATCTAAAAGGAGAATTAATCTTTTTGATTTTCTTTTGGTTTGTTTTAACATTTTTAATGCTCGATTTAACCTATCAGGATGAATTTGTCTAAATACTTTGTTATATTGCTCAGTCATTTTTTCTCTAACATGCTCAATTATTTCTTGCATAATTTCTTCTACTTTTTGAATCCTTTCTGGTGTTATTTCTCGATGAGTTGACTCTATATATCTAACAATGGCATCCTGTGTGCCTTGACTTCTGTCAATTGAAGTTTCTTGAGGTCCTGATTCTGTTGGACTACCATGTTGAAGCTCTGGTGGAACTCCAAAAATCTCTTTTTGAGGAAGAGTAAATAAAACATCTAATTTGGATGGATCTCTTCTAACTTCAATCAATCTCTCTTCGATATCTTGTTTTGTATATCCCATATTTATTAAGTAAAATGAAGCAGTAGAGAGTTGATTCTCTAAAGCCTGGGCTGTATTAAATTGACCGCTACCAAATTCTTTTTCTAATTGTTCATCGGCTATCTCACTTATTTTATTTTCTGTTATATTACCTGCTTTTAAAGTCCCAATTTTAGTAAGAATGTATTCAATCTGCTTGTCTGCAAAGTAATTCAAATTTCCTGTAGGACCAATCATATAAGATATTATATCCATTTTTTTAAGAATTTCATTTAGTTCATTTTGTGATTGCCCTTTTGATATTATTAAAAAATGTTCTAAAAAGATCTGATTAAATCCAGCAATTATCTTTAGGATTTTTATTTCATACTTGTCCAAATGCTCACTCATTTTGTTACCTTCAAGATCTGATGGAAGCTGAATCCTATATACCATTATATTGTCAATAATCATGTGTATATAATCAGATTTTTGCATATTTACCCTATTAGGCTATTATTTTACCTTTTAATTACCTTTTATTTCAAACAATCGATAAAAATTATACTAATTTTATAAATATATTATTTATTAATGTTTGCTTATAGCAATGTCCTTACTTTTTATACTTTTGAGCTAAATTTCTTGCGAGATTTACTTGTTCTTTAGTTTCTAAACTGCACGGTCTTAACTTTCTGATCCATTTTATGGGATCTATACCATCCGGAATAATTTCATTGTAAGCTGCCCACAATACAATCATTATACCTGTTCTTCCGCAACCTGCTACACAATGGACTACTATTGGTTCATTTTTAACGAGATGTTCCTTAGTAATATTGAGAAATCGTTCTACTTGAGCATCCGTAGGAGTACCGTAATCAGGAATATTTATGTGATAGTATTTAAAGTGTTTAGAAATTTCTTGTCGATTATCAAATTCAGAGCAATTTATAACTGTTTTAATACCCTCTTTTTTATATATTTCAATTTCTCTTGACTCTGGCCACCAGCTAACCGCCATTTTATTCTTCACGATCCATTTAAACGGGGTTGTTCTATGAGGTTGTCCTCCTTCAGGCCAGTACCAAGGTCGAATATTAAATTACCTAGATTTTCTATATATTATTCTATAATAAAAATATTAAAACTGATTCGATCTTAAAAAGTAGCTATATGTTTTGAATTTTTTTATTTTTAACTTATACGATAGAATAAAAAAAAAGATAAAAAATTTAATTAAATTCTTGTTCTAAACTCGGTTTAAGGCTTCTCTTTTTGGTCTTTCATGGCAAATCCCATTTTTCGCCATGATTGTCGCCCAAGTTCCCACAGTTTTCCTTGGGTGTTTTCTCCTTTTAATTCTCGACCGATCCATTTTTGACCCGCAGGAATTTTCTTTCTCATTGGAACAAAGGAGGTAGCACCTACCATAGCATCATCTTGAACAGTGGCCATAATCATTAAGGTCGATTGGATACCAACTACAGTATTATTTTTAAGCGTAGCCCCATGGACAATTGCGCTAAAGCCGATCAAGTTATTATTTCCAATCTTAGTACTACAACCTTCGGCTGTATTGATAATACACGCGTCTTGGAACACATTATTGGCACCAATCCTAACACTGGCAAAATCACCTCGAATGATTACCCCTTGATAAACTACATTATCCGCGCCCATCTTAACATCACCAATTATCCATGCAGATTCAGAAATCCAGCAGGAAGGATCTATCTCTGGCGACTTGACTTTTCCATTAACATCTATTGAAATTATCGGAATTTTATTCTCCCTTTAATTAATTTTATTATTTTTTAAATTTTAGTAAAAACTGATTTATTTAAACACTTTGAGACATAAATAGGTTACTTCTGGTGTAAAACAAAATATTATAATTTAATTAATTTTTTTTATTATAATTGTATTATTTAATGAGAAAGAATGGTAGATAAAGAAATAAAAAAAATTTTCGATCATCATCATTATCATTATCCTGAACATCCACATCTTGGTGTTGGTGTTCTTTTAATTAGAGATAGTCAATTACTTCTAGTAAAAAGAAAATATAATCCTGACGCTGGATATTGGTCTATACCGGGAGGTCATATGGAGCTTGGAGAAAAAGTCCAACATACGGCAATAAGAGAAGCTTTTGAAGAAACAGGCTTTAAAACGAAAGTAACAAAATTAGCTGGAATTATAGATAAAATAATGTTTGAAAAAAAAAATCGAAAAATCGAATATCATTACGTGTTGATTAATTATTTTGTAGAGCAAATAGAAGGAAGACCAGATCAATCACCCAAAGCTGCTGATGATGCTTTAGATGCTAGATTTGTTAGCTTTGAAGATCTTAAAAATTACAATCTGACGGAATCCTTAATCGAACTTTTGAAAGAATTAAATATAGGATTCGATTAACTATTTTTGGTAAGGAATACTTACGAATTTAAAATTTCATTTTTGACAATTATATAAAAATTTATATATCATAAAATTACATTATTCCTTACATCAAAATCAGATGTAATCAAAAAATAAAATCAATATTGAAGTGAAAAGTATGGTTTATGTTATGTTAACAGTATGGATTCCTCCTGAAAAAGGAAAATTATTTGGGAAAAGTGTAATTGAAGCAATTAAAAAGTTTCCTGATGATGAATCAGTTGTCAAAATTGTTATACAAGCTGTGACAGCCGAAAAAGAAGGTATTAAAGCATTTCTTATTAGTGAGATTATGAAGGGAAAAACTTCAGAAGCCTTGATACGATATGGTAAACTCGCAATTCATTATGCTGAAGCAATAGGAGAAGGTTTTAATTATAAATTAGAGACTTTAATGTCACCAATGGAAGCCATGAGTGTTATTGGACTAGAAATGCCAGAGTAATTATATAATGCCCTTTTTAATTGTTTAAACATTTCCAAAGAAGCTATTATATCGAATTCACTTAGTAATTTTAATTTTTTTTTTTATTCAATTCTCCTAAGCAAGAATTCTATAAATTTCCGATTTTTTTTCACCTTTTTATATAATTTTACTGACATTTCCTCAAAGAAAACTTTGAAAGAATTCCAATTTTCTTTTTTCTCTTTAGGAGCATCTTTAATTATCTTTTTAACTTTTTCAAAATCTTCAGTAAATACAAATTCATTTTTTACACTATTGGCAGCTTCTGATAAATAAAACAAATAATAATCGTTAAGATCCCATGGATCTAAATATTCTTCTGGTCTATGTCCATCCTCAGCATTGTCTCCACGAGTCATTCTTGTATCAACGAATTGTGGGCAAATTTGGTTAAAAGTGATATTTTCTAGTCTATATTCGAGAGCCATTGCCTTTTGCAATCCAACCACAGCATATTTAGAAGCAGAATAAGACGCAAATAGCCCCAATGGGGTACGGTATGCCTGACTACCAGTAATTATGAACCTTGCGCGGTCTGTCCTATTACTTTTGTTTAGAAAAGGATAAGCAGCTTTGAATGTATGAAATACTCCTACTACATTTATCATTAATACTTTTAAAAATCTCTCAGTAGTTACCTCATGTGTTATAGCCCTTCTTGTTATACCGGCATTCGCAAGTACGCCGTTGAATAAACCCAACTCATCGTGAAAAGCTTTAAAGGCAATTTCTACATCTTCAAACTTAGTCACGTCTGCAGTATGGACAAAAGCTTTAACACCCTCGATATTTAAATCATCAATCATTTGTTTAGTAATATTTAATTGTTCTAAGGTTCGTGCGGCTAATCCTAAATTTGCCCCTTCTTTAGCGCACGCAATAGCTATTTGCCGTCCAATTCCCCTTCCGGCACCAGTTATTATTATATTTTTACTTTTTAATAACATTTCTTTCACATATTTAAAATTTGTAAGCTCTTTTTTTAATAATTGTTTAAAACAATTTAAAACAAATTAATTCTTGGAAAAATATAAATTTAAAAATATTAAAAAGATCCCCCTATTAAAGTTGAATTTTCTCCAAATGATTTAATTTTTAATTAAAGAACGATGAGTTTAACGGAATTTGAAGTCCTTCAAGGAAGTTTAACATTAACGGTCGTTATAATATTTATTATAACGGGATCTAAAATCTTATTTAAGTATTTTTCTCTAAAACGTAAAGAACTTTTAACAATTGGATTTACCTGGATTTTTCTTAGTGGTGCTTGGTGGGGTTCTACTTTATCTTTTTTATCTTTAATTATATTTAATTCTCCTATTGAACCCTTTCTGTTTTTATTTATATCAAATATATTCATTCCACTCGCATTGATTTGTTGGATATACTCTATGGCTCATATTTTTTATCCGAAATTAGAAAAAAGAATTCTTTTAATTTATTTAGCTATATGTGTACCTTACGAGATTTTTCTTATAATTTTTCTACTTACTGACCCGAGTATTATAGGAACAGTAACAGGACCTGTTGATTCAAAATCCAATCTTTACTCTTTAGTTTTCATAGTATTTGCTATTGGTACAAGTATAGTAACTGGAAGTTTATTTGCAAACAAATCAATGAAATTAGATGACCCGGAAGTCCGCTGGAAAGGTAAATTTCTATTAATAGCTTTTATTACTTTTTCTATTGGTGCTATTCTTGATGCTGCAATCCCTCAGACACCAATAACATTAATTATTACTAGACTTATTCTAATATCTAGTGCTGCAGAATATTACCTCGGTTTCTTTTTACCAGATTGGGTGGTTGACCTGTTAATAAAAGACCGACAGTAAAAACGAATTAACGTTACTCTTGATAAAATAGAAATTACTAATTTAAAAGTTCTTTAAAAAATAACAAAAATATAAAGATTTAAATCTGTAGACTAATTATTTTACTAACAGATTTAAAAAAGGTGAAAAATATGGTTTTGATAATATCTACAGCTCTCTATCCTCATGATAAAGGTAGTGAGGTTGCAAAAAAAGTTATAGAAGTCTTAAAAAAATATCCACCAGACCCATCTTTAGCAAAAACACTATCCATAGGAGCTAAGGCTACTACAGACGGCATAAAAGTTATCACTGTTACTGAAGTAAAAAAAGGAAAATTTGATGAAGCATATGCCCTTGCCAATAAGAGCGCAATGGAATATACAAGTATAGAGGGCTTTAAATTTGAAATGGAAACTTATATGGATGCAAATGAAGCGTTTAAAGTTATTGGAATGGAAGCCCCTGAAGGTATCTGAAATCTAATAACTAACACTTTGTCTCTAGATAAAATAGAAATCATAAATTTATTTTTTATTTTTATTTTTATTTGGCGAGTTAATAAATTCAACAAACTCTTAGTATTAACTTTTTTCTCTTATTTTTGATGCAAAATTAGAGTTTATATTATTTTACTTAAATCCTTCTGAAAGTGTAAAAATAGAAAACTAACACAAATGTAAAGATTTAAATATTAAAGTATAAAATAATTATTTGGTTCAAAATCCAACTCTATTAAAAAAAAATAATTAAGAAAGCTTTCATCCAATTTTGATAAAAAATTAATAAAGGAGGTAAAAGGATGGTTTTAATTGTAATAACTTCATGGTTTCCACATGATAAAGCCAATGATGTTGCGAAAAAATATATTGAAGTTGCTAAAAAATATCCCCCAGATCCATCATTAGGAATAACTCTTACGACCGCTTTGAAGGTAACTAAAGACGGCATAAAATCCCTTGGTGTAGCAGATGTTGTAAAAGGGAAAGTTGAAGATTATGTTGCATTGGCCACTAAGAGTCAGCAGGAATACGCGGGTATCGAAGGTTTTAGATATGAAGTTGAGATGTATATGGATGTAATAGAAGCCTTGGCAGTTGTGGGAATGAAACAGCCTGAAGAAGTTCCTGAAATTTACTAAGATGGTAAATAATCAAACATCATAAGATTTTTCAAATCCTATTTTTTTTTTAATTCTTTGTTTTATGTCTTTCTCTGAAGCATTCTTGCCACTTTTTTTTATTCTTAATAGTTGGTGAAGTAAAATATAAAACAGAATTTTTAAAATTCATATATTATCTAAATAAATACTAAATTTATTAAAAATAGTTTTAAGAATGAAAATATTATCTTCTGTGCCATGGGGAAAACCAGCAATGGAATTACTATCATATGCAGAGAATATGAACATTGAATTTCCAACTATTATTTGTATTCGACATTCAGCACGCGATGAACCAAAAGACTACAATGCAATAGAACATGCACAATTAACTCAACAGGGCATAGATGCTGCCATTGAATTTGGGAGTAAATTACCAGTGAGGTGCAATTATCGCGTATATCACAGTCCATCACCAAGATGTGGGGATACAGCTAAATTTATTCAAAAAAGTATCCAAAATAATAATGGAAATATACAGTTTAAGGGAGCTATGTATAATCTAGCAAAGATGAAATATAAAAAAAAAAAATTTCAGCAATATTTAAAACGTGATTATGGGCATTTTATGAATAGTTGGATAAGTGGTCATTATTCACCGACTGAGATTGAACCTGCCCCTAATGTTGCTCAACGTACTGCGTTAGAGATAACTAAAAACTCTCAAACAGCAGAATCGAATACAATTGATATATATGTCTCACATGATATACACATCGTATTGTATCTATTTTATTGGGCCGGGATTCTAGCAACAAAACAATGGATTCAATATCTTGAGGGTTTTATTCTTCAATTCAAGGACGACAAATTAAAATTTTATCATAACGGTAGAGAAATAGAAATTTTTTATCCGTATTGGTGGGATAAATTCACTAACTAATTTTTTTAATTATTCCATTACATTTTTCATTATAAGATATTTCAAAAGATTTATCTAAGAATATTTAATTTAAAATAAAGTATATTTTATTTTAAAATACAAAAAAATTTAATCTTGTTAAAATTATTTAGTATTAGGTTTTAAATAGTCAACTAACTTTTTAGTAGGTCTTAAGATTTGTCCACATTAATGAAAATTGCTAGGGATGGCAAAACAACTAAGGAAATGGAGATTGTTGCCAAAAAGGAACAAGTAGAAATAGAATTTATCCGAAAGGGTGTCGCTAAAGGAAGAATTATTATCCCTAAATCAAAAAGGCGGGATTTCGATCCTATAGGTATTGGCACAGGTTTACTGGTAAAAATTAATGCTAACGTAGGATCTTCGAGAACAGTCTTTAACATTGAAGGAGAGCTAGAGAAAGCAAAAATTGCTGTTGAATTCGGTGCAGACACGGTAATGGATTTAAGTACAGGTGTAACTGAAGCCGATGTTAGAAATATAAGAAAAAGAATACTCCGTGAAATCAGAGTGCCAATAGGAACAGTTCCTATTTACCAATCTGCTTTAAGATCGTTGGAAAATAAAGGCGCAATAATTCATATGGATGAGGATGACATTTTCAGTGTAGTTGAAGAACAAGCTAAAGAAGGCGTAGACTTTTTTACCATTCATGTTGGTGTTACCAAAGAAATAATAGATTATTTGGTTGATCATCCAAGAACCATGGGCATTGTTTCAAGAGGAGGCACCTTCTTGGCATCATGGATTTTAGAAAATAAACAAGAAAATCCATTCAATAAAAGATACGATTATTTACTTGAATTAGCAAAGGAATATGATTTCACACTATCATTAGGCGATGGTATGCGCCCAGGTGGTATCTTTGATTCAACCGATTATGCTCAAATACAAGAGCTTCTTGAAATATCGAAATTAGTTAAAAGGGCGTGGGATAAAGACGTGCAGGTTATGGTCGAAGGGCCAGGTCATATTCCAGCAAATGAAGTCGAAAGAAATATTAAGATGCAGAAATCGTTATGTGATGGAGCCCCATTCTATGTGTTAGGTCCACTCGTGACTGATATTGCCCCTGGATACGATGAAATTGTTAGCGCAATTGGTGGGACATTGGCGGGATTAGCTGGGGCAGATTATTTATGCTATGTTACTCCCAGTGAGCATTTAGGATTACCAAATAAGGATGAAGTAAAAAGGGGTGTGATTGCTTCAAAAATTGCTGCTCATGCAGTAAATGTCGCAAAATATGGAAAAAGGGCATCAAATTGGGATTATAAAATGAACATCGCGCGGAATAATTTAGATTGGGAAAAAATGATAAACTTATCTATTGATCCTGAGTTGGCTAGAGAAATTCACTATAGAGATGGAGCTAAAAAAGAAGATGAAGTTTGTAGCATGTGTGGAGAATTTTGTGCAATAAAACTTCTGAAGGATACTTTAGAAAGCAATAAAAGAACTGAAAAATAATGTCTTTATTATTATTATTAAATTAGATTGATAATTTTATCAAGTTTAATTAACATATCTTTTGAATTTTTTGCGAAAACTCTTATAATTGGCTCTTTTCCTTTTGCTCCTTTATCCCATACAATATCTGGAATTTTTCCAGTCTTATCTATACTCTCCTTTATCAACCACTGCATTGTCGAATGTTCCTTTCTCTGAATATCTTCCGGTTGATCTTCCCTGATAAATTCATAAGTATCTAAATCAGTTTTTTCTTGAATTAATCTGATATATTCTTGTTTATATCTTAGATTTGTTACGAAATTTATAGATCTATCAAAATCTTTAGCAGTTAGAATTAATCTTGCTGTATGATCTGAGACTCCAAACTTGATTTCACCAGATGCTCTAGGGTAACCGTTTATAATCGTAATTCGTCCTTCAATACCAGCAATATCCTTTTTATCAGTCGCAGTAGGTAATGAACCGGAGATATTCAATCTTACTTCAGGTATTAATTTAACAAATTTTCTTATCTTGGAAATGTAATTATAAATTTCTTTAATTTGATTAATAATGTTAGTCTTTTCATCTGAAACTGTTAAATCTAGTATTTTTCCCTTATCAGGTAATTCTATAAATTTCCGAAATTTCTCACTGAAAAAATTTTCTGCTAATTGGACAGCACTCTCAATTGAGTTTTCTTTTACTAAAAAAGCTGTTATAGCAGATGACATTACGCAACCTGTACCATGCACGTTTCCATTGACAGAAATCTTTTCATTTTCAAAAAGTTTAAATTTCAACTCATAATGAGAACCTACACTTCTGTTTATTAGGAGAATATCAAAAATCTTTTTTGGTTCAGTTATTGCGCTTTTAATTAGTACCGCTTTTTCTTCTTTTTTCTGATCGCTTAGTTCCAATGGTAAATACATTTTTTTTAAGATATCTGTTGTAGCTTCCTTCAATATGTTTAGATTATCAAAGCTAAAATTTCTTAATCCCCTCCCGGAATAAATTTCAGCTTCGGAAATATTAGGTGTTAAAATAAATATATGAGGAAGTAAATGTTTTTCTATATCTTCTTCTAAATTTTCAGTTGTTAATCTTTTACCTGCACTGGATATTGTAATGGGATCTAAAATTGCTTTCAAATTATACTTTTTAATAACCTCAACAATAATTTTTAAAGATTGAACATTCGGAATCATACCAATTTTAATAAACTCGACAGGATAAGCATTTAAAATAGAATCCAACTGTTTTTTGAGCTTATCTTCAGATATAGCTGAGAAGCCATAAAATTCCTTGGCTGTTTGATAGGTTAACGCTGTAATTACTGAAAGAGGATAAACTCCACATCTATCAAATGTTCTAATGTCTGCTTGAATTCCCGCACAAGAAGTAGGATCTGCGCCCCCAATCGTTAAACAAAAATTTTTCATCGTTTATTAAGAAAAATGATAATTAATAATAATAATAATTAATAATAAGAAAACCAACGAGTTAAAATATTTATCTACAGAAGAATTAACAGCTCTTAATAGCGACTAAGAAAAAAAATTTAAAATTTTTTTATAATAATAGGATTGTCATTTTTATTTCTAAATCTTTAATCTTTTCCACCTGCTCTGTCAAATGCCCAAATAGCTTTTTCAGTCATGCCCAATTTCTCGTAAGATTTACCTAAATATTGAAATGCATCTGGATAATCATATTTTTCTTTAACTAATTTGAATAGGTTACCAATTGCCAGATCATACCTTCCTTGTAAATAAAAAACTTTACCTTTTAAAAAACTAATTGTTTGATTATCAAAAATTGGTATTTGTTTATCTCCATATTCAAATAATTTATCAAGCGCAGCATCAAATTCATTTTTTTCAGCTAATCTGTCAATTTCGTCAATAAATTTTAGGAGCACAAACTTTTCTGCAATTTTCTTGATTTTTTCGTTCCTTTCTCTATTTAAGCTAATAGATTTCTTAGCTCTTTCTTTTTGTTCAATATATTCTTTATTTTTCGTGATTAAATCTTCAGGGTAGGGATTATTACACATTGGACAATTTGGTGAATGAACTAACCATTCACTTAAACATTCTTCATGAACCTCATGTCCACTTGAGCATTCGGCTTTAATATCATCAATGTTTATATTCATGTGACAAATTATACAAGACGTCATATTAGTCAATTATTATTACTTAGCATTATTATAATGACAATAAACATTTAATAACAGAAGAATAATAAAAGTAACTGTTTTTAATAGTATTCTTTTACTAAGGTTTTTAGGTAAAAATTTTTTTAACAATAGTATAAATAATTTTATTAAACTTAAATTTAAGAGGATTATTTTATGTCGCAAAGAAGAGTACTTTTTACTGAAATTTTAAACAATTTCTTAGAAGTTAATAAAGATGTTGATGCACTAATCCTTTCTGATAAAGATGGATTAATCATTGCCGGGGAAAAAAGAAAAGATGTCGATATGGAAATCGTTTCAGTATTAACAGCAATCGTTAATCCGATATTAGAGAGAATAAGAAGTGAATTTGCCTTTAAGAAATTTGGTACAGCCTCTTTTGACACTGATCTTAATAGGTTATTGTTTATTTCTGTAGATGAACAAACAACTTTAAGTTTAGTTTTAAACACATTGGCATCAATTGACAAGATTTCCCCTTACGCCTACTTTCTTGCAGAAAAATCTGCTCAAATTCTTTATCTTAAAGAAGAAGATGAAGGTGATGATCTCCAACTAAAAATTCCAAATTTCGATTATGACGTCGATGGTACTGAAAGAATAAAAAATCAAATTTATCAAATGCGATTAGATTCAGGGGGGCTTTATCGATTTAAGTTCATTATTATTGGCGAGCACGAGGTGGGAAAGACTTCAATTGTCCGAAGGTACATCGATAAAAAATTTTCTGAAGATTATCGAACAACAATTGGATTAAATATTATGACACATAGTTTCGAGTTTTTTGGAAATGAGATTAGTATATCTCTTTGGGACATCGGGGCTCAGCAGTATTTCAAGCGATTTCGAAAAACATATTATCTAGGTACTCAAGCTGTTTTTATTGTTTTTGATTTATCTAATCAAGAAACATTCGATAATGTAAAAACTTGGTTTGATGAATTATCTGAATTTCTTGGAGAAAACGAGTTACCAATTGTAATTGTGGGAAATAAATCTGATTTAACTGAACAACGTAAAATTGATTATCAAACAGGAGTAAATTTAGTTAATGTTTTATCCAGTAATGTAAACTCTAATATTTCTTATATTGAAACCAGTGCTTTAACAGGAGAAAATGTCGAGGATGCATTTACACTTATAAGCTATCATTACATCATGAAAAGTAAAGAGATTGAAGAAAATGTCTTGAAAAATGATATATTTAATGAAATTAATTCAATACTGGAAGGAAAAGAAAAACTCACTTTGACATTCATAACTGAAAATCCATTCTGGACTCCTGGCCTACAAATTATTGCCGAAATTAGCCAGTTAGGGGAGGTTTCAAAGGAAAAAGAAGAAAAAGAAGAAAAAGTTTATTTATATAAAAATGGTTTAACTTTAAGAAGTTATACAACTAATACATGTAATATTTCTGGTTCAGATGGAGTTTTATGTATATTTGATGCTCGAGAGAAGGAACATATCGATCCAAAATGGAAAGATTTGAGTATTAAAATAATTGAAGGGTTACAAGAAAATAAAGTTATATTAATAGGAATTCGAGTTTCAGATAATATTGATTGGTCGCAATTGATGGAAGAATTTGATATTAATGAAGAATTAGAAAAAAAAATGGTATCACTTCTGTTCTTCAAGATAGGTTTAGAATATAGGTTCGAAATATATGATCAATTAAAAGTCATGCTAAATACTATTAAAAATATTTCCTGAACTAATTATTAAATTTATTTAAAAGTTATTTATTATTTACCAAAAATTTAAATTTCATTTTTATAAATAACTTAACAATATGTTTTTTGAATAAATATAAGGTGAAATTAATTGATTAAAGGATTTAGGAACAAACTACTAAAAGTTAATTTAACATCCCATGAAATTTCTAGTGAACCTCTTAATGAAGATATAACCAAGAACTTCTTAGGTGGGGCTGGTTATGCATGTCGTTATTTATACGATTTATTAAATAAAGATACGGACGCACTTTCGCCTGATAATGTCTTAATGATAATGACGGGACCATTAAATGGGACTTTTGCCCCAAATACTGGAAGGTGGGTTGTATGCTCAAAATCACCATATACAGGCATATGGGGCGAATCTAATTGTGGAAGCTGGTTTGGTGCAGAAATAAAGAAGGCTGGATTTGATGGTATTATTATTACTGGAGCATCTGATAAACTAGTTTATCTTGAAATCAGGGATAAAGATGTAAAACTAAAAGATGCTGGTTTCCTCAAAGGGAAAGGTACAATTTATACAACGCATAAACTTAAAGAAATTTTTGGAGATAAGAAAGCTTTAGTAGCATGCATAGGTCAAGCCGGCGAGAACCTAGTTAAGTTTGCCAACATTGTTTCAGAAGAAAGGGCTGCGGGTAGGACTGGGATGGGTGCTGTTCTAGGTTCAAAAAACTTAAAAGCAATAATTGTCAAAGGGAGTAATATTAAATTAGATGTTGCTAATTCTGATAAGTTAAAAGAAGCAATAAAAATCACCAGGGATAATGTAAAATCATCTATGATGACTAAAATTTTAGCGAAATTAGGAACCTCAGGGGGTGTCGATGCGTATAATGTTACGGGTGAGTTGCCTATAAAATACTTCACACAATCAAGTTGGAAAAATTCATGGAATATATCTGGAGCTACAATGTCAGAAAAGATTCTGGTGAATAATAGGTTTTGTCATTCTTGTGTGATAGGTTGCGGGAGAAGAGTTGCCATCAAAGAGGGAAAATACAAGACTGAGGAAATTGAAGGTCCCGAATATGAAACTATTGTAAGTTATGGAAGCTTAATGTTAAACGATAATCTAGAGTCAATCGTTCATATTAATACAAAATGTAATGATTATGGAATTGATACAATAAGTTCTGGAAGCATTATCTCATTATTATGCCATCATTATGAACAAGGTAATATTAAAACTGAGGATCTTGATGGTGTAATACCAGAGTGGGGCAATATTGAAATAGCTGAGAAGTTTCTTGAAAAAATGGTTTTTAGAGAAGGAATTGGCGATCTATTAGCTGAAGGATCTGATGCAATAGGTAAAAATTTTAGAATTTCACAAGATGAAATTGTCACTATTAATGGATTAGAAATCACGTACCATGATCTACGCTCTAATTATGGGATGGCAATAGCATATGGAATGGGATTAAAAGGACCCTCCCACAATTTGCTTGATGCTTATTTTGTGTTACAAGGAATCCAATTGAAAGAAATTGGGGTAAAATCTATAGATAAATATTTGGATGACGAAGAAATGGCTGAGCTATGTTCAATTCTAATGGATTACCGGGCATTATATGGGTCGATGATAATGTGTTCCTTCTGTAATCCCTTACCTTCTCAAAATGCCGCCATTATTGAGCATACCACTGGATTAAAATTTGGACTTAATGAGATTAAAATTTACGGAGAAAGAATCGCAACTATTAAAAGATTGTTCAATATTAAGATGGGCTTAACTTCTGCTGACGATAGACTACCGCAAATTCTTTTAAGACCCTTTCCTGATGGAGGGTCAGCAAACAGAACACCCGATTTTGATAAGCTGAAAAAGCTTTTTTATGAATATAAAGACTGGGATCCTTTAACTGGAATACCTAATGAACCTAAATTGAAGTATTTAGGCTTAGAAAATCTTTAATCAGGAATCAAGATTTTTTTTAATTTCCTTATCGATTTGCCTTATTGCCTTTATTAAAATATTTTTAATTTCTCGAAATTTAAAATGAAATCTTAAAATCTTCCAGCCACGATCTTGCAAATAGCATTGATTAAAATAATTTTAATCAACACATAAAACTTAAATATAATATATTAAAGATTTTAATTTCATTATTTCTGGTGGAATCTCTTTTATATTATTCCCTCTCAAATCTAAATATTCAAGAGACTGGAGGTTTCCTATTTCCTTTGGGATTTTATTTATATCGCAGCTAGATAAAACCAATTCCTTAAGTTTTTTCAATGAACAAATTTGCTCGGGAAAATAACTGATTCTTACTGTCTCTACTTCACGGATATAAATACCGATTATATTCCCATGGTCATTTAATTTATATAAACAAAATTCATCAAAATCAAGAATATTGGTATCATTCTCAATGTTTTCAAGATAGGCGTAATTTTCAATCTCTCTAGATTTTAAAATCTCCAATAATCCTAAAACGGGAGCTTCCGAGTTTTTAACTCCTTCGTTAATATATTTTTTGGCATAATATTTCTTAGCAATATTATACACTAAATCAGGAAGATATTCCAGCTTATTGCAGCTTAATTTAAGTTCTTTAAGATTTGAGAGCGAATCAAATGATAGTGGAAGGATTGTAAGTTTATTACCCATTACACATAAATATTCTAATTCTGATAATAATCCGATAGATTCTGGAAGCGCTCCTAAATGGAAATGAGGTAAACTTAAAGCAGTTATATGTCCGTTCTTGGCTGAATATATATAATCCCCTGAATACTTGACGTTTGATATTTCTGATGAAATTGTATAAGAAATATAATCCATTGTTAATTCCGTGTGGTTTTCAACAACTAATAATAAAGATAACAAGTCCAAAATGAATTCGGCTTCTTTTAAATTAATATCATGATCCTTTGCAATTCTTCTAAGAATTAGAGTTTTTAAATTTTTACTCTCAATGTGATCTAAAGTGTCGAGTAGTTTATTGAGAGTTAATATAACATCAACGTATATTTCTTCTTGTATAATTTCTTCAAAGTAAGTAATGCTGTCAAAAAATTTATTCTTTATTAGATATTCTAATTCATTCTTCCTTACTGACAATTCATCTCTAAGTAGTTTTTTACTCACTACATTCACCTACATTTTAATTAAAAAATTACTTCTAAAATGAAATAAAATAACACAAACTTAAAAGTATATATCGATTAACGATTTAATGATTTTTTAACCAATCTCACTTATAATCTATAAGAATTTCATCATATGTATATCTAAGATCTTCCAGGACGACGAGAAAATGGCTGAGCTATGTTCAATTCTAATGGATTATCGGGCATTATATGGATCGATGATAATGTGTTCCTTCTGTAATCCCTCTCCTTCTCAAAATGCCGCCATTATTGAGCACACTACAGGAATAAAATTTAGACTTAACGAGATTAAAACTTATGGAGAAAGAATTGCAACGATCAAAAGATTGTTCAATATTAAAATGGGATTAACTTCTGCTGATGATAGAATACCACAAATTCTATTAAGACCTTTTCCCGATGGAGGCTCAGCAAACAGAACACCCAATTTTGATAAGTTGAAAAAGCTTTTCTACGAATATAAAGATTGGGATCCTGTAACTGGAAAACCAAATGAATCTAAGTTGAAGTATTTAGGTTTAGAAAATCTATAGTCAGAAATCAAGATTTTTTTTTAATTTCCTTATCGATTTGCCTTATTGCGTTAATTAAAATATTTTTAATATCTTTAAATTTGAATCGAAATCTCAAAATTTTCCAACCGTGATCCTGTAAATATTTATCCCGCATCTTTTCTTCTTCAGGATGTCTACATTTTTCATGCCATGGTTCACCTTCACATTCAACATCTAATTTTTCTTTAACAAATGCAAAATCTAAGACGTAATTTTGCCCTTCAATCGGAAATAAATGATTAAAGTCTACATTTTCTTTATAATCCCTTTTTATTAAAAGATTATAAAGTAATTTTTCGAAATAAGAATAACCTGAGCGTGATACAATTCTCGGAGCAAACATCGTTGATTTTTGGATATTACGTTCATATCGTATCTTCAAAATTTCAAAATTCTTCTCATTATGTTTGATATCAAATGGAATTGATTCAAGAGAAGAAAATCTTGTTATATTTCTATCTATATTAGAAGTTACGATATAGAAGCTTGATGCTTCTCTTCCTCCTTTTCTGCTTTTTTCTAGCTGTTTTAATCTATAATCTAACATATCCGTATATTTTTTTTTTGCGATATTAAACACCCTTTTTGAAAAATACTAATTCATGTATTTTTTAGCAGATTAACTTGAAATCCAAAACTCCAATTGAATGACTTCTATTATTTATTATTATTCTTCAAATTTTTAATGTTTTACTATCTTAACAACTTAGATTTTGAATTTGTTAGATCGAACTTATAAATTGAAAAAAGAAAATTTATATTCGGAAAAGAATAAAAGAATTATGGAGAACGCAAGATGAACGAGAAGGAAATTGACTATCAAAGTGAAAAAGATATCCATGAATACAAAAGAAAATTAGAAATAGAGTTTAATAAGCATAGACCGTTTGGAGACGAGAGAGATTTAACCTTATTCTTAAACTTACATAATCATACAAGTAGAATAATGTGTATTATCCATAAAAAAGCGCCTCACAAATATCCGGAGCTAGCTTCCGATCCTACAAATTTAGTATCCATTTGTTCTAGTTGCGTTGAGGAATACATAGAAAACTTTAAAGAATATAAAAAGTAGCTTTTTTGTTAATTCAGCATTAAGGTATGCAGATTTTTGGTTTTTCTGATATATCGTGAATCGAACTTTTATTTAGCTATTTCTTTTATTTTTAGCGATATTGCATCTCCAACATCAGAAGTACTGGAGGTTCCGCCCAAATCATAGGTCCTAATTTTACCCTCTTTTAAAACTAAACTAATAGCTTTTTCAACTAAATCAGCTCCATTTTTCAAATGTGGATCATTTCCTCTTTTCATGGATAACCAATCTAACATCATTTGAGTTGCTGAGATTGTTGCTATTGGATTAATTACGTTTTTACCCGTATATTTAGGCGCAGAACCATGTATAGGTTCAAACATTCCATATTTATCGCTCACATTTCCGCTCGCAGCCATTCCCATGCTCCCTTGAAGTACTGCAGCAAGATCCGTTGCGATATCACCAAACATGTTGGGAATTACACATACATCAAACCATTCTGGAGTGCGAACAATCCATTGAGTAAAAGCATCAATAAATGCATAATCTTCTTGTATATTGGGGTATTTTGGTTTAATTTCTTGGTAAATCTTTCTGAATAATTTGCACCCTGCGGTTACATTACTCTTATCAACACAGGTAACTCTAAGTTTTCCATCTTTAGGAGAACCTTTATTTCGTCTTTTACAATATTCGAATGCAAAAGTAATAACTCTTTCAGAGCCTTTTCTTGTAATTAACCTGCAATCAGTCGCTACTTCAATTTGTTGATTTCGTTTTAAATATCCATGCGTATCAGCATATAGTCCTTCTGTATTCTCTCGAATTGACACAAAATCAACATTTTCAGGTTTCCATATCTGCCGAAACTCCCCTGAAATTTGATGCTGGACACCCTCATATAATTTAGTTGGTCGAATGTTAGCATAAAGATCCAAGCCAAATCTTAATCCAAAAAGGACTTCAAGCCCGACCATTTTTCCGTCCGGGTAGGAGACAGTTTTTCCTGTAGCAGGATCGGTCCAACCAATTGCACCTAATAAGATCGCATCTGATTCATTTTTACAGGTTTCATATGCCTCTACTGACCACTCTTCCTTTTTATTCTTTAGCCAGTATTGTCCACCGCATTCATAATTAATAAACTCAAAGTTTAGATTGTTTGAAACTTCTTCAATTGTATGCAAAACTTTTAATCCCTCTGCCATTACTTCAGGACCAATCCCGTCACCTGGCAGCACTACTATTTTAAACTTTGCCATAGTATCTCACTTTTATGATT
>SDBT01003988.1_pt1 | contig 25247 bp, 17 predicted proteins | sample 2277101 | NCBI WGS metagenome assembly SDBT01 (sample SAMN10404973, study PRJNA504765) | marine sediment metagenome | isolation source: marine sediment core GS10_PC15, 103 cmbsf | place: Arctic Ocean: Southern Knipovich Ridge | collected 2010 | reverse complement strand
GCTTCACACAGTTCGTTACCTCCCTGTGCGTGGGATTTGGTGTTGGACTGGTGGCTAACCTTTGTCCAAGCCAGACTTCCACTGGCAAGAGCTAAGAAGCTTTCTCGGCACACTGTAGACCTGCCCCCTCCTCTCTTTCTCTTTCTTCGCTCTTCTGCAACGTATCCTCCACCCGCTTGCGCTCGGTGATGTCTTTGGTAAAAACAACGAGCCCATCCCTGGTGGGATAGACGCTGGCTTCAAAGAAATAGTTTATGTTATGAACGGCATACTCGTTCACAAAAGTTTGGGATTGTTGTGTCTTTAATACCTCCCGGTAAATAGCAACAATTCTTTTTGTACCTTTAGTACCTTCCCGGTCTGGAAAAATCTCGAAGAAAGACTTCCCGATGGCGTCTTCCGCTTTAATCCCTGTCATTTCTTCAGATGCTTTGTTCCAATAGGTGAATATTAAGTTCTTATCCGTTGCAAAGAAAATGTCGGTAATACTGTCAGTAAGCTCCCTATACTTCTCCTCGCTCTCCCGCAGCTTTTCCTCCGCCCGCTTGCGCTCGGTGATGTCTTCACAAACCGTTGCAACTCCCAAAGGATTTCCTTTTATGTCAAAAACGACATCTGATCTCAGGTAAACCGGGAAGGAGCTTCCATCCTTTCGGACATTAACGCTTTCTTTTCCCCATCTTTTTAAAGTTTTCATTTCTTCCGCCGTCATCGGTCTTCGTAATTCGGGAGGGGCTAAGATTCCCACATCTTTTCCGGTCAACTCTTCCGGAGTATCGTAACCATGCATTTCTACCTCGGCGGTATTCATATAAAGGATTCTTCTACTCTTATCTGAAAAAGTAAACCCAATTTGGGTAGCTTTGAATGCTTTTTCGAAGATCCGTAACTCCTCCTCCGCCCGCTTGAGCTCGGTTATTTTCCCCAATCGTTCCGCGATCCCGTCGACCAGATCCCGCTCTTCCTTGAGGAACGGGCCTTCGTCTATCTTGGGCCGCTCTTCCAGGTAAAAGATATCCACACAGCCGATTCTTTCACCACGCACAAGGATGTCCGAGGACTGCTTCCAATCGGTTTCCTCGAAGTTGTTGGTCTTATATATCTGATCTTCCAAAACGATACGCGCACATGTAATTTCCGGATACTGCCAACTCGCTGGAATGATCTCGACCACCCCTTGATATATCTCCTCCAACGATATACCAGGCTTCTCAGTAATATGAGAAATGCCATAGAGACAATTAAGTTCCTTCATGCGCTCGCCGAGATCATGCGTCAGCTTGAGAAGTTTGGCTTCCGCCCGCTTGCGCTCGGTGATGTCTTTTTGAATAGAAACTGAATACAGTACTTCTCCATCCTTACCCTTCACTACATCAGCACTAAGAAGAACAGTGCGCCTATCCCCTTCCTTTGTAATAATAACTAATTCCTCATTCCTATGTTTTCCGGTTCTTTTCCAATTCTCGAAAAGTTCTTGCACCCTTGGAAGTAACTCAGGGGCGTAAATAGTTCTTAGAGGTTTGCCAACAAGTTCATCTTTTTTGTAGCCTAGTGCCTTGAGCGCAGTATTGTTTACATTGAGTATTACGCCCTCCGGCGAAATCATGTAGCAATATTCCGGGGCGTTCTCAAAGAATTGCCTGAACCGATCTTCGCTCTCCGGCAGTGCATCCTCCGCCTCCTTGCGCTCGGTGATATCGCGGGTGATTCCAAGAAGCTCAACAAGTTGGCCATTCTGGTCACGTAAAAAATTCGCTCTGGTCTCGGTCCAAACCGTGGAGCCATCTTTACGTTTGACCTCAAGCTCAAGCGTTCTCACCCTGGAGAGTTCCTTTTGTCCCTCTTTTTCTATAGCCAGCTCTTCTTCAAATGCCTTCATAACAGTATCAAAAGAGGCAGGGGTCAACATTTCTTCCAGTGTCAGGGACATTGTTTCCCTAACAGTGTAGCCTATCAGGTGCTCTATGAAAGGACTTACATAAGTAGGTCTAAGGTTCATATCAAGAGTCCATATGATATCCGTAATGTTTTCGGTAATTAGCTGATAGTGACTTTGGAACCATTTAGGAAACTCTATATCATAGGCCGTCATGATCTGCGTCAGGGGTGCTGTGGTGGAACGGAAGGCATCCGATGGAGTTATCTCCGGAGCCTCGTTAGCCAGGCGAAGAATCGCTTCTTCGTGCATCTTTGCAATCTCCCCGAGCGGGACCTTTGCCAGCATCAGATCGCGCCCCAGCTCCGCGGCCTCAGTTAGTTCCGTTTCCTCAGACCCGGCAAGGAAGGTTCTGAGCAGCGAAAAATACCTGTCCTTAATCGTTTGTTCAATCATCGGGTGACCTCCTACTGAATACCAAGATTCCCGTGTCGTCCATATCCCGCAAGCAAGCGTATACTCTACGGCCGAGTTTCTGCTGGACTGTCATAATCTCCGCAACGGACCTTGCATCTCTTAGTTCAGCCGTGGTCCTCTATCTCCTTTACATTCGTGACTGCGCGGGTAAACAAATATATTGCCTCGCATTTTATCAGGGGTCTGGAGGTTAGTCAAGTGTTACCGGAATTTTTGTCATTTAAACTTCAAAAGTGGACAGTTTTACCTAAGATTTAAACTTGAAAAGTGGACACCCTAAGATGCCATAATCTAAAACCAAAAAAGATAGCATAAGGGGTCAAGTCTGCTCTTGAGCTTTGCTATGGCAAAAATTTTAATAATGACAAAGAAGCTTAAGGAAGGCTCCCTTCGACTTCGCTCCCTTCGACTCTGCTCAGGACAAGCAGGGCAGGCAGGCCCGCAGTATTGAGAGAATAGAAATAGAGTAAGGAATAGGGAGTAAGGAGTATGTAATCTGATGACTCTGATTTTTGGACTTGCTAATAATTTTTACAAAAGGATTAAGAATTCATCCGACTTCGTCCCGATGGACATCGGGGCTTCGTCGGACAGGAGGATTCAAGTGGTCGAGTGAAACGTTAATAACGTTAAGAGCATTAGGAGCGTTAGTTTCTTTGGTTAGTTGGTGAATTCAAACTTCGTAGGATGAGAATTTTAGTTGTCCTTCCAGAAATACCTTTTCGATACCCCACAGGTTTTCGGTATCTTCGAAGGGGTTGGCGGAGAGGATAACGATATCCGCAAGCTTGCCTTTTTGGATACTCCCAATCCGGTCGGACATCCTTAATATCTTCGCATTATTTATCGTGGCCATCTTCAGGATATCTTTAGGCCTTATCCCTGACCTCTGAAGGATCCCCATCTCAAGTGCCATCCCCCCGGGGAAAAGAAAGGGGACCCCGCCGTCATTCCCGCATCCCATAAGGGCGCCGGCCTTCGCCAGGCGGTGAAGGTTCTGGTTTCCAATAACCGCCGCGGAGTTGAAGATCTTGGGCTCCGGGGTAAGCATGAGGTGCCAGCGGTCAAAATATTCAGGATCGGAAAATCGCTTGAAATACTTGAGGGCAATCTCCTTTATCCCTTCCTCGGCAAACTCATCCAGCATTTTCTCCAACCTCCCCATTCGGTTCTCGATTATCTCGGTAACATCCGGGTGATCCGAATACGGGTCTCCATTCCTCCGGTAACTCAATGCCCAGGCGACCGAGGCGGTAGGTATGATACTAAACCCTTTCTTGACAAACGCCCCGATGTCAGTGTCGGTCAGAAGCTCATCCCTCGGCATGTGCTCGAAGGAAGGGATACCCGCTCTCAGTGCTCTCCGAAAGCCCTCGATATTAGTGTGGTGAATGGCCACGACCCGCCCGTGCCTTTCCGCCTCATCCTTAATTGCGAACAGTTCCTCATCACTCAGAACGGGAATGGGGTTGGTGGGTATCCATAGCTGGTTATACTGTAAAAAGGTCTTAATAAAATCCGCGCCTTCATCACACGCCCTCTTTACCGCATCCCTCACTTCCTGCCCGGAGCCGACGATGCTTATCATGCTGTCTCCCCCTAACCAGGAAAAAGGCGAACCGTAGCCGCCTTTTACCTGGATCGCAGTGCCTCGAAGAATCCGGGGGCCCAGCAACCTGCCTTTAGCGATATCCCTTTTCATCCGCTCGATTACATCGGGAAAGCCGAGCATATCCCTGACGGTTGTCACTCCGTGCCTTAAGCACTCTTCGGCATTTCGATCTATCTGTCTCCCGAGTGAGAGGAAAAACTTGATCCCCAAATCAGTGACCCCGGGAAAGGTCAAGTGACAGTGGTTGTTTATCAACCCGGGCATCACATAACTGCCCTGAAGATCGATAGTGATATCCGCCGGGGGAATATCGGAATCTTCCGATACCTCTTCAATAATCTTGTCCCGGATCAGGATGTGCCCCGGGTATACGATTCTATCCTCCTCGACATCCACGATCCTGCCGTTTTTCAGGAGGAGCCCGCTGCCGGGCGGCACCGGGAATTTGGCGGGTTTAAGCGGTTTACTCAGAGACACGCAGCCGAGGGAGGTGATGTTTGAGATGACTGCGCTACCAAAAACTGACGAATACTTTAGAAAATCCCTCCTGTCTATCATCAGAGAATCCTCCTTAAAGAAGAAAAAGAGGCTATACGCTTCCTGATCAGGCCTGCTTAGAGGAAAATGAAATTTTCACATCTTCCCGATGAGATGGAGGTATCTGCCAGAGCTCCCGGGACTGGTAGTTGACAAGCCGGGCCACGAAGACATCCGGTAACTGCTCGATCCGAATATTAAAGAGATTGGCCGATGCGTTAAAGAACTCCCGGCGGTCGGCGATACTGTTTTCCAGGGAGGAGACCCGGACCTGAAGCCCGAGAAAGTTCTCGTTAGCCTTGAGGTCAGGGTAGTTTTCCACTACCGCGAAGAGGCTCTTTAAGGCCTGGGTTAGAACACCGTCGGCCTGGGCGGTTTGGGCAACCCCGCCGCTGCCGCGGGCCTTCTCCACCATTGAGCGGGCCTCAACTACCTTCTGCAGGGTTTCCCTTTCATGCTTCATGTAGCCCTCGCAGATCGCCACCAGCTTGGGGATCTCGTCGTAGCGCTGTTTCAAGAGAACATCGATGTTGCTCCAGGCCTTATCAATATTGTTCCGGAGACGAACAAGGCCGTTATAGATGGTAACGAAATAAAGAATGATGGCCAAGAGAATTATGCCGATAATAATTACCGTAATCATCTTTCCTCCTTTCTTAAAATGTAGCTAATTTGTACCTATTTAGTATAAGTCCGACCTGAGGCGAATTGTAGGGGTGGACCTCCGTGTCCACCCCCATCTGGGCCGACAGAGACGTCGGCCCCTACATTTACGCATTATATGAATTTAACTCCCCAGAGGAGCATTGTCAGGATTATTCCTCCTCCTCCAAAAATTGCCAATGCGGTGCGAATCTTCAGACTCCGCACAAGCTCGTGCTCGCTTCGGTCCGAGATCATAAAGAGTTCCCCGGATTCTCCCTTACCGATAAAAACCACCTCCTCAGTCTGGGGGGACTTTAGTTTTTCCACGAGAAGCTCCCGCTCTACCGCCGCCCGGGCGCGTTCCCACTCTTCAGGATCAATCCGGCCGTCCTTGTTAAGATCGAAAGCCGCCAGCTTCTCCGGTGATTGTTTCAGATCCCGGAGGCGCTGGAGATACTCAGCCCGCCCCGAATCGCTGTTTTTCTTTTGATGCTGGGCAACCCCCATAACATAAACCGGGTATTGCCAGGGGATATAGGTCTCGGTGATCCGGGTATAGCCCTCGGCCATTCCCAAACCCCGCCGTCCGGTCCCGGGAGGGGAGCGATGGGTAACCTGCCGGCATTTAACCTCTACCACTGCCCCCCGGGGATCGACCAGGGTCTTCCCGGTATCGTCCTCAACATAAAAGGGAATATCCTCACTGTTTCCGGAGGCGACGGTGACAAAGCCGCCGCCCCGGCGGCCATGGGTGCTGAAGCGCTGGCGGTACTCTTGAACCACGAAACAATACCAGACACAATCAACCAGAGAGTATGGGGTCTTGAGGGGGGCATAGGAAGCCGCCTCCCCCGCAATCTCCACTGACCCCATGGGCATAGAGCGGATTCGGGAGGTCGGGATGTTCTCAATCCGCCGGGCCCTCCGGAGACATACGAACCCGTGCAGGAAGAGGAGCATCCCCAGAGTCCCGCCGCCGGGGGCAAGGAAACGAATGTCCTTGCTGGCATATAACATAATCCCGAAGATAATGGCCAATACAAGCAAGGGAAGGAAAACTGCGGGAGGTCCGAGATGGCGGACCCGCGTAAGGAAGGCCTCAACCTTTGAAGAGGGGGGGCTCATCTTCGGAAGAATAACCTCGGAGACCTGAGGGGCTGAGGGCTTTGCCGGGGTCGGTTCAGCCCGAGCCTGGGTCTTGGGGGGAGAAAGATTCGCCTCATAGGCAAAAAGGGTCAGGCGGGAGTAAGTCTCAAACTGCGTGAGCCGATCCTTTAAGGGAGGAGGAAGGGAAGGGACCTCGGTTGGGCTCAGGGAGACACCTCCGATGGGGGGCAGAGCCCCGATACCGAAAGAGAGATCCGACCGGTGACGGGAAGTGTGGGAGCGGACGGTCTCGATTAACCGGGAGAAATTCTGAACCGCACTTAGATTAGCGACCTCCCCCATGGAGGTGTAATTAAAGCGCTTGCCGAAGATCCGGATCCGGGGCGGTCGGCCCCGGGGATAGATGTCCAGGACCGCCTCCCCCCGGGCGGCGGAGGCAAGAAGCTCTTCATCCGGGGCGGTGAGCCTTGATTTTAGCCGCCGAGCAGAGGTAGAGCCCGGAGCAAGATTGCCAATGACCAGGAAGCAATCGTCCTGTGGGGAAAGGGAGTTAACTACGCTTCCGCGGGAATTGAGAAAATCAATCTTACTGGAGGAGGCCTTCAGAGCGACAGCCCTCCGGGCCGGGGGAACGGAGCGGAATTGCGAGTCGGAGAACACCAGGTTGGAATAGCCGGCTTCCGATAGCTTCCGGGAGATCTCGGTAAGATTACTTTTGTCCGTCTCTCTCCGGAGGACAGCTATCCCCCGTCCCTGAAGCCGCTGACGCAGGGTGTATTGATCTAATTTTGCGATCTCGGAGACGGTAGGGAGATGGGGCTCGACCTCCTCCTGCCGGGAAGAGATTGGAATAATAAGAAGATTGAAGAAGCCTTCATTCATAACCGGTTAATCAAAATAATACATTGCTGTGAGGTTTATTTTACCCGGATATGCTCTTTCGGGCGAACCTCCTCCAGGGTCAGGGCCTCTTCGGGGCAAGCGATGACGCAATTCCCGCAGCCGAAGCATCTATCATACTGTATGGAGGCTACGCCGTTTATGCTGATGGCGTGAAACTGACACCTGTCCTCACAGACACCGCAGCCGGTGCAGGCGTCGGTATTCAATTTTACCCGGAAACGCGAAGGGGCTATACCTTCGGGATAATCTAATTGGTTGACCAGATAGAGGCCGGTGCAGCAGCAGGAGCAGCAGTTGCACATAAACATATCCTGCTTTACATTGTTACGCACCATGTGGACGAGACCCGCCTCTTCCGCCTCGCCGACGCGTTTTAGGGCCTCGGTATTAGTGAGCTTCTCACCCAGCCCGCGCCCCAAAACCGCTTTGGCAAAGGCGTTGGTTTGCATGCAGACCGAGGTCTCGGGGGCAGGGCAGTCAGCACCCCGGCCGTTTTTACGGGCTACGGTACGGCAGACACAGGGTAAAACGGTGATTAACTCTGCATCCCTAAAGATTTCCCTTGCCGAGTCAATGTCCAGCACCGTGTTCTGTGCCTCTACCGAACGTTCAATGGGGATTACCCGCATCATGGCAGGAATCTTGAGGTCTTTTATGACCGGGATCAGTTGAGAAATCTCTTTGGTGACCAGCCGGTCCCAGAGCTCGAAAAGTTCCTGGGGCGCGTCCGGCCACAGTAATGAAGAGTCTCTAAGCTCAATCATAGCGGGGAAGCATCGGTAAATGTCAGGCTGTTTCATGGGACGGCCGATAGCTCCGCGCATTATTAACCGATCGGCCGCCTCCCGGACCCGCTCCTCCGGCAACCCGGTCCGCTCGGTCAGCTCCGCCACCGTTCCGGGCATCGCCTGGACCAGAACGATGTCATCTTCTCCAGCGAAAAGGATCTCAAAAATCCGGGTCAAGGTCTCCGACTCGGGAAAACCAAGCCGCATGGCATAGTCCTTCAAGTTTTCAGGAATCGGCATATATTTCCCTCCTTCTGTATTAATATATCACAGCATAGCCCAATGACCAAATCCCAAATCGGTATCGCTCTGTAGGGATTCACTGCCTTAAATCGATAATCTTCCTAATGGTCTGATCCTTTTTGATCTCTACTGTCAACTCCTTTTCCAGGCCGAGATAGGGGTTAACCAGGCGTATGCGATGCTCTCCCGCGGTAAGCTTTATCCCGAGGGCTGGAAGGGTTCTTTCATGCTTCACCCCGTCAATGTACAAAAAGGCCGTGGGCAGGGCGTTAATGTCCAGGAAGCCGTATGCTTTTTTAGCCCTGGGCTTGGTTTTTAGCGCCGGGGTGGGCTTCGGCCGGGGCTTAGTCTCCGGTTTGGAGGGTTGCGGTGGGGTTGGCTTCGGCCGGGCCTTAATCTTAGGTTTGGAGGGTTGCGGTGGGCTTGCCTTCGGGATTGGCGCGGAGAGTTCTTTCTCGGTAACTGGTTTTACTTCTGGGAGAATGGATGAAGGTAGGGGCTTCGAGGTGGGCAGGAATTTAAGCCAGAGGGTGCCAAATCCCAGGATGAGCAGGATCAGAGCAATTCCTACAGTAACTGCCCACCGGGGAATTTTGGCCCTCTCTTTTGGCCGGGCCGGCGGGGAGCTCAGCTCACCAGCCTGTTTCCGAGGAAAACCCTGGGTGGCAGTGTGGGCATAGTCGGTATCGAAAGCAGAAGTATCCTTTTGCACCAGAAGATTCTCCCGGTATCTCTTCAGAAGCGGCGAGTTATCGATCTCCTCCATCCTCTGCTTTTCCTTCCTGATGATTTCCTGGAATATATCGGTCAGGTAGCGGGACAGATCGGCCGAGGATACCCAGGAAGGATGGAGAGAGCGGGCCAGATCCTTGTGGAAGGAAGAGGCATCCGGGTATCTATCCGAAGGCTTCTTTGCCAGGGTCTTAAGCACCGCCGCCTCGAGCTCTTCGGGAATATCCTTATTTATTTTGGAAGGAGGCTCCACCCGGGCTGCCTTCACCTTTTCCAGGGTTCCGATATCGCTGTCACCCAGGAAAAGTCTCTCCCCGGTGAGCATTTCATAGATAACTATCCCCAGGGAAAAGATGTCGCTTCGGTGATCGATGGCCTTTCCCCGGGCCTGCTCCGGCGACATATAGGCATATTTCCCCTTCAAGACGCCGGATTGAGACATCCGGGCCTGGGTGGCAGCCTTGGCAATTCCGAAATCGGTGAGCTTCACCTCCCCTTCGTAAGATATAAGGATATTCTGGGGACTGATATCCCGGTGAATGATGTTGAGCTCAGCTCCCCGGGCATCCCGCTTCCGGTGAGCGTAGTCAAGGACCTGGGCGACCTCCATCCCGATGAAAACAGCGAGTTCCCGGGAAAGGGGCATCCCCATTTTCCGCCCCATCTTAATTATTGTGCGCAGATCCTTGCCATCGATGAATTCCATAGCAATATAGTAGGTATCATCAATCCGGTCCAGAGCATGAACCTGGGCAACATTGGAATGAGAAAGCTGCCCCGCGATCTTGGCCTCATCGATGAGCATGGTAATGAACTCTTCATCCTGGGAAAACTGAGGCAGGATCTGTTTGATCACCACTGTTTTTTCAAACCCTTCCACCCCAAAGGCCTTGGCCTTGAAGATCTCAGCCATCCCGCCAATGGCGATCTTGTCAATAAGGATATATCTTCCGAACAGGCGCGGTTCAAACATCTTCTTTCATTTACCTATTCCTACCGAGGCTTCTTTACCCTTTATTCTTCCGGAAAGACATAGGGTTAGACCCGGAGACTTAAGGAAGTAGATTGACTGAAAGAGTGAGAACCCTGCCTTCTCAATCCCCCTGACCGAGGGCCGGTTCTCACGGAGTGAAAAGATGAGGGCCCGGGAGCAGCCCTGCGATCTGGCAAAGCCAAGGATCGCTGTTAGCAGTGCCGGGAAGAGGCCCCTCCCCCGGTAATCCGGCAGGGTAAAGGCATCATAAAAGTAGAGCTCGTTGTTCCTTAATTTGATAGTCCGGTTAATCTCCCCTACCTCTGCCTGCTGAAAGGCCACCCAGCAGTAAGAGACGACCTCTGAGTTGAGCCGGGCCACCCCACAGACTTCTCCCCGATTAAACCTTACATTTACTATCTCTTTACCCACCAGGGAGGTCAAACTTTCTGCCTTTTCCCTTGATTTAGTATTTAGGAAGCTATATTCTGCATCCTCTCCCGCCTTTATTTCCGGAATCGGTCTTGATAGTTGAAAGGAAAAAAGATTAAGCCGCCCCCGGCTTAAAAGCTTCCTTTTTTTAATGGCATGATTAACCGCACTCTGCCCATTCACCCGCTCACATTAGCAAAGGCAGTTGATATTGTCAATAACTTGGGGCCGGGGAAAAAACTTGACATGGGAAGAACTTTGTAATAAATTACATATTGATTTTAGGATTGCAGAAAATGCCTCAAATGAGACTGGATTTGTCAACCGATTTTCCTAATTTAGTGATTTTATTGGAAGGAGAATGAGTTATGAAAAGATTAATTCTGGTTCTTATCTTAGGTTTGGGCCTGGGAGTGGCGGCTTATTTAGGCTGTGGGGAGGACAAGAAAGCACCTCCATCATCACCATTTTCCTCGATCCCCATTAGCGAGACCCATATCTTTGACCAACTTACCGCGGAAGTAGAGGTCATCCGGGATACCTATGGCATCCCTCATGTCTATGCCCACAATATCCAGGACCTTGCCTTTGTCCTGGGATATGTAGTTGCCTCTGACCGTCTTTTCCAAATGGACTTATTCCGGCGCGCTCCTCTGGGAGAGCTTTCCGCAATAATAGGCAGTGATATGGTTAGGGACGATATTGAGTCCAGGATAATGGGGTTTAAGCGGCAGGCAGAGATGATCTACAGCCACAGCCAGTTTCCCGAGGACTTAAAGAAAATACTGGAATCCTTTTCCGAGGGAGTAAATGTCTATATATCCGAGCTCGATGAAGGAAGCATTCCCGCGGAGCATTCTCTGCTCGGGCTGAGAGTAGAGGATATCCGCCCCTGGACGCCAATAGATAGCCTGGCAATGGGGAGGTATCAGAGCTACCATCTTTCCTTCACCGGCCACGATAAGAAAGGTAACTGGAAGAGAAAGTCCCATTTTGAGAAGGCATTTCCTGATCAGAAGGAAGACCTTTTTGGGGTTCTCCAGCGGTTTGCTCCTGCTACTGATACTACTATCGTCCCTGGTTTCAATCTTGGAGGTGCTGGAAAGTCTGCTTCGATCCCAAAATCACCCTCATCCAGTTCCCTGCAGGGAAAATCAATCCCTCTTGACCCTTCGATAGTGAATAAGTTGGTCTCCAATAGAAGAAGGGGAGGGTTTTTGTCATTCAGAGATATTCCCTCCCAGAGTAATAACTGGGTGGTGAGTGGATCTCATACGGTATCCGGTTATCCTATGTTAGCCAATGACCCTCATCTGAGTCTTGATGTCCCTTCTATCTTCTATGAGCTCCATCTAAATACCTCTCTTTTAGGAGAAGGAGACCTGAATGTCATCGGGATAACCTTTACCCCTGTCCCCGTGGTTATTGTTGGACACAACGAAAGGATTGCCTGGGGGGTTACCACATTTTCTTCTGATGTTACTGATGTCTATTTAGAGACGATAACCTCCAGTACGGTTCCCGGTGATGCGGGGACGGTGAAATACAAGGGTGAGCAAGTTCCTATTGATGTGATCTGGGAAACCATTGAGGTAAAGGATTCCACTTCGAAAAAATTTCCGGTTCTGTTTGTTCCCCACCATGGACCGATTTTTCGTGATAGCTATGAGTATGATGAGGGTAGTAATACCATTACATATAATAGCTGCACTGGCTCTCCGGAAAAATGTAATGCACTAAGCTTCCACTGGGTGGGGGAGGAGTTCTCTAATGAGGCGATGGCGTTTTATCTCATCAGCCAGGCAAATGACCTTGGCGAATTCAAGGAAGGTCTCGGCCACTTTGGGGTGGGGGCACAGAGCTTTGTTTATGCTGATGTTGATGGAGATATCTACTTCTCCGGGCACGCCAACATTCCGATAAGGCCCCCGGCTGCCCTCGATCCTGCCACCCCGGTCTACCTGCCCCTCCCGGGAGAAGGAGGATATGAGTGGGAGGGGATGCTTCCGGATGAAAGGGTACCCTTTGCCGAGAATCCATCAGCGGGATTTATAGCTACCGCCAATAACGACCCCTGTGGGATTACTACTGATAATGACCTTTTCAACGATACCTGGAAGGGAGAAGATCCATATTATCTTGGCTATGACTATTGCAGTGGATTTCGGGCGCAAAGGCCGACTGACCGAATTAAGGAGATTATAGATGGTGGCGCAAAGATGAGCTTTGAGGAGATGCAGTCTATCCAGGCAGACCATTATTCCCTCTATGCGGAGAGACTCCGGCCATTTATTCTGGAGGCAACCGGACCATCGACTGGCATCGTGGATGCGACCCTTAAGAAGGCAGTGGAATATCTTGAAGAATGGTCGCTTGATACCCCAGCCGGGACGGATGCCAGTGCTACCCAGGATGAGATCAATGATAGTATCGCTACCTCCATCTTTGAGACCTGGATTCATTTTATTATTGATAACACCTTTGGTGATGAATATGATGCCGCCAATCTTGGCTTTCCCTGGTCTGAGCAGGATATAAGGGCGTTGATCTACATCCTGGAGCTGGAGACTCCGGATAAGGACTACTATTTTAATGTGGTGAACTGTAGCACCAGGGATGGAGAGGGTATCTGCGTTACCTATGGTTCTCCAACGGTAAAATCCAGGGAGGAGGTAATATCGGAAAGCCTGGACCAGGCCCTTGATTATCTCCAGGGGGGAAATGGATTTAATGCCACTGATATGAGTCAGTGGCGGTGGGGGAAGCTTCATACCGTAACCTTTGAACACCCTGCACTTTCAATGTTTAATATCCCCCCGGAGGGAGGATTTCCGAGAGGGGGAACTAACTTCACGGTTGATCCTGGTGTGCATGGTAATCGACCACCTGACCAGGAAGGCAAGATAGATTTTTCTTATGGTGGTGGGCCAGTTATGCGCATGGTGGTGGAGCTTAGGCCCGGGGCTATCAAGGGAGAGAATGTGATCCCGGGAGGAGAAAGTGGAAATCCACCTCTTGTAGAAGAAAGCCCCCATTTTGATGATCAGGCAGAGCTGTGGGTAAATAACAAAACCCATCCCATGTGGTTTTATACTGAAGATGTAATTGAGAACGCTGAATCAAGGGAGGTATTCAAGCCATAAGATGGGGTTCATCCTACTTCGTAATATACTTCGTAGGACAGGAGGATTCAAGGAGTTAAGTCCTTCCGTCAGGCAGGACTTTTAAGATATTTTTAATAGGAAAATAAAAAAGATGAAAGGAGGAAGAATTATGAAAAGATCAGTTATGGTCCTTATCTTAGGCCTGAGCTTGGGAGTGGTAGCTTATTTAGGCTGTGGGGATGATGAGGGTGGGAAGGAGACAGTCTCTGGTCCCTGCTGGAGCGGGGCATGTCCTGACGGCTGGACGACAGCCTCTGGAGGTGAGGGATGTACCTATGACGGACCCACCACCTCTTTCGCAGGAGAGCTTATAGAGTTTTCTACTGATAATACAGTGGAGGCTGCTCGGCTTCAGGTATATGATAATGATACCGGGAATAAAATCCCGGTATGTGCCGACTCCGGAGCCGGGGGTGCGGTTAGTCTAAGTGGGATACCGGCAAGTATGGCAAAGATAGGGATAAAGGTCTCTAAAGAGAATTATAAGGACACCTATCAGTTTGATCTTGCTAACGGTACTACTGATGAAACCCTCTGGATCGTATCCGAAGTCCTATACGCAGCGGCTCCGACCATGGCGGGAGTAGTGATTGACCCAACAAAAGGGGTGGTTGCCGGTGCGCTCTACTTTATCAATGAGGCTGAGGAGGAGGAAGAGGTAGGTTGCGCTACGATAACTTCTGATAAAGGAGGAGATATAAGGTATTTCGGTGATACAGGTATGCCAACCACGATTGCAAGTAGGGCTACCACTCATCCTGATAACGCCTACTTTCTGGTGGGCAATGTGCCTGAGGGAAAAACCAAGATCACTGCTAAGGTTGAGACGACTGAGATAGGAAGTGTTTCCATCTTCACCTTTGCTGATAGCATCTGCATCAATAATATTTATGCTACTACTTCTGATAATCCTGAACCGGTTCCCTGCGAGTAGTGTGTTAATGTAGGGATTTAATTCCTTCGACAGATTCTTCGAGTTCGCCTTCGACAGGCTCAGGATGAACCTCCCCGCCCCAAGGGGCGGGGTATCATAAGGAATATATTCTACTCCCCCTCGCTTCACCCCGATGGACATCGGGGCAAGCCCTCTCACCCGGGGGAGAGGGGAATAAGAGGAAACCCTGTAGCAAGCTACCGGGAATAGTCAAGTTTAAAAAGAAGGAGGATAAGATGCAGAAGGGTTTTTTTCTGCTTACCACTGTAATAGTTTTTTTGGTGGGGGGTGGTGCTCTGCATGCCCAGCCGGAGTTCTCTTTCAACGGATACCTTCAGAACCAGACCGGGATATTCTTCTCCGGTGAAAAGGACAGGTTTGATGAAGAGGGTTATCCCACCGATCACGGTGATAAAGAGGGTGAGCTTTCCATGTTCAGGAATACCCTCCAGTTGGAGGGAGACTGGAGGCCCTCAGAGAAGGTCACCCTTCACGGTATCTTCCGGGGCGTTCGTTCTTCTCCCTTGGAGGCGGATAAATATGCCCAGGTGCCTGAGCCCGATGCCATCCCTGACCCCAAACAGTGGGCCCATGATAAATATTATGAAGAATCGGAGATGAGGGAGCTCTATCTGGATATCGATGCAACCCTCAGGTTAAGCTTCCGTATCGGCAGGCAGCAGGTGACCTGGGGGGATACCGGTCAGTATCGTCTCCTGGATGTAGTGAATCCCATTGATGGAACCTGGCATCTGAGCACATTCGAGAGCTTTGAGGACACCAGAATACCATTGTGGATTGTAAAGGGCCTATATGATATTCCCGCACTGAATGGCAACCTTGAGGTAGTCTGGGTTCCTGCAATTGATGAGGAGGAAGACCTGGTTACCGTTCCCCTCACCCTGGTTGGCGCCTGGGGGCTTCCCCTCCCACCAAGGCAGGAGCTGGAGCAGGATGGGCCCTCTCCTCTTGACATAAAAAAGAAGGTGTTTATGTATCCCGGGGATGACCTGGAGGACAGCAGAGGGGGAGTAAGATGGAAGGGAATAATCGGGAATATGACCTATACCGGGGTTTACTACTATACCCACATCCTCTCCCCTCCCATACCTGATTATTTCATTCAAAAATTTGAAACCACGGATATTGATGTATATTTAGACTTTCCCCGGCAGCATATTGCCGGTCTTTCCCTGGATTATACCTTCAACTACCCCATCGGCATGGTAGTAAGGCTGGAGGCGGCAGTAGAGCCCAATCGCACCTATCCGGTTAAATCATCGGTGGCAACAAAAAAACAGGAACAACTTCCTAACAGCGACATGAAGTATTATTTCGCCAGTAGAAAGAAAACCGCGGTAAGCTATGCCCTGGTATTAAGCCGCTCTGCCTTTCTCCGGTTTCTCAACCCCAAGGAGAGTTTTATGTTTGTTGCCCAGGTCTTCCAGACCATCATCCCGGATTTTAAAGAGGAAGATAACATTATCGAGGTACCGGGATACGATAGCACCGAGGCCAGCCAGGTATCAACCAAGGTAATCTTAGCAGTCCTGACCAATTATTTTCGTGGAGCGGTTAAACCGGTAGTTGTAGGGATATATGACCCGGGGGGAAGCGGGATCGTCAAGGGCGTTCTTAATTTTGTTATCGGTAATCACTGGCGAGTATCATTGGGAGCAAACGGAATATGGGGGCGTGACCCCTACAAGAGCATTGGTCTCTTTCGTGACCGGGACGAGGTCTTTACCAGAATTAGATATCAGTTTTAATGAGGAGGTACCAAGATGCGAAGGGTTATCATGATCATTTTAGCCGGGTTAATAACGGGAATCTTATTCTTTTATTCCACCCCGATTGAGTCAGGACTCGCTCCTGATCAGCTCCTGACCAAGGAGAACTGGACTGAGCTGGTGGGCTTCAAGCCCGACCTCACCTTAGGAGACTTTAAACCGGGAGACATAATAGATAAGACCAACTGGGAGAAAGCAAAGGATGTGATTCCTGAAACACTTCTAATCCTTATTAAGAAATACAATCTAAAGCTGAGGATCGGGGAATATAAACCCATTCATCCCTCCAAGGGATATATCGATGCTACCAATAAATACTACCGTCAGGTTGAGGTGTGGGACACCAAGGAGGAGGCTCGCAAGAAAGGGATAAAAAAATATGTGCCCGGTCTCCCCTTTCCCAATCCTCAGAATGGATTGGAGATTGCCTGGAATTACCATCTTTCTTACCAGGCCGATGATGCTGATAACCTTTTTCGGGTCTACTGGATCTCCGCTAAAACTGGGGTGGAGAGATGGGAGGAATGGAAGTGGCTCTATATTACCCGCACCATCAATAGAACCGACATCGAGCCTATACCCGCCATCCCGGAGTTCGCCCGGAAGGGGATACAGTATACCTCAATAACCTATGCCCTGAAACCTTACGACAAGAAGGGGTTGACTGCTCTCTACAATCGTTTTGAAGAACCCCGGGATCAGGAAGGGTGGCTGTATATCCCCACCATGAGGAGGGTGCTCCGGGCATCATTCGGCACCCGGGGTGATTCCTGGAACTCGACTGATCTGCTCTATGAGGATGTTCGAGGTTATATGGGGTACCCCGAATGGATGCACTGGAAATTAGTCGGGAAAAAGACCATTTTAGCCCCAATGCATGCGGGCATCCCTATCTCTCCGGAGGCTCTAAATAAGGTTTATGATTTTAAGAACTGGCCCTACTGGAACCCTAACCTGACCTGGGAAAGAAGGCCGGTATATGTGGTGGAAGTTACCCCCAAATTCCCTGACTATCCTTACAGCAAGATGGTTTTCTATTTTGACGCCGAGACCTTCTATATAACCCACAAGGAAGCCTATGATAAAAAGGGGGAGTTGTGGAAGGTTCTGATCAATGCCTCTAACTCCTCTCCTGATCTTGACCGGGAGCCTCCCCGGATCGCCACCTGTCTGGTGGTTGACCTGCAGGCAGAGCATGCCACTGCCTTTCCCTGGTTTGACCAGGTGGTCAATAGCAACCTTGACCCTTCATTATTTTCCATCACTAACTTAAGAAAGCTGGGTAAGTAGTCTCACCAGATGGGCAGTTTTGCGTTCCGGGAAAGTATTTAGTCCGCCTTGTAGGGGTGGAACTCTGTGTCCACCCTTATTAGGGGGCGACAGAGACGTCGCCCCCTACATTACGGGGCTCGAAAGCCCCGGCTATCCAATATAGAGAAGCTTGAACGGTTTTTAGAGGAAACTTCAAACCCTTTCTAATTGCTTTTTTCTCAACAATGTGATAACTGTCCTTCATGGTGGCTCTCCTTCGACCCCTGGAATCCTTGACCCCTTGAATCCTTTCTTTTTTCATAAAGGAGTGAATTTGGGTTACCTTAATAAATGGATGTTTGTCCTCCTTGTATTTCTTTTAGCGGTGGGTTTAACCTCGGCGGGTGAGGGATCTGATCCTGGGGAAAAGCCTTCAGCAGGAGTAGTAACTCCTCGGGATAAGTTTTATGATGTGGCTTTTGTTGGTAAAGACAATGTCTGGATAGTGGGTTATCCCGGGAAGATCCTGCATTCTCCTGATGGAGGAAAAACCTGGGAGCTTCAGCCCGGTGGTGTTGATGAAGCCCTATTTGCCGTTAGCTTTGTAGACACTTTCACTGGCTGGATTGTTGGAAGGTCAGGAATAGTGCTGCATACCGAGAACGGAGGAGATACCTGGCAGACTCAGAACAGCGGGATAAAAGAGCCTCTATTCGATGTGTATTTTGTTGATAAGAAGGAGGGATGGGCGGTGGGATACTTCGGCACCATTATCCATACCCAGGATGGGGGTAAGAGCTGGAGAAGGCAGCAGATTGAGGGTGATGCTTCACTAAATGGTGTTTCATTTGTAGGACGGCAGGAGGGCTGGATAGCAGGAGAATCCGGTTATATTTTACATACGGCGGACGGTGGAGAAAACTGGGTCAATCAGGAAAGTGGGGTAAAATCCACACTATTTGATATCTCATTTATTGATAAAATGAACGGGTGGGCGGTAGGCTCTAAGGGTGCTATTCTTCAGACCGAGGATGGTGGAAAAAGCTGGGAGGCAGAAGAAAGCGGGGTAGAGGATCATCTGCTGGGGATATTTTTCAGGGGAGACAAGCTCTGGCTGGTGGGTATGAACGGGACGGTCCTGAAAGGTAAGGGAGAGGGATATAAGCATTATTCCCTTGGGGTGTCCTGGCTATCCGGGATTGGCTTTGGCGATCCTGAGGCTGGGCTGATCGTAGGTGGGCGGGGCAATATTCTCCGCACCGAAGATGGTGGGGATACCTGGGAGATTCTATTTGGAACGACAAAAATAATTGTAGATAAATAGGATGATGGATAAATCCTAAGCACTAATAAGGTAAATCCTAAGCACTAAATTCTAAACAATTTCAAATGATCAAAAATCCAATCCGCCTAAGGCGGATCAAAACATTCCGATCTTATACCTATTTGATGTAGGGGCTTGATTTTCAGTAGGGGTCGGATTTATCCGACCCGCCATTGAACCCTTACATTAACGCATTATTTGGGTTTAAGACGCTTTATCTAAAGAGGGGGTGAGTATCATTTCCGAAAAGATTGGCAGATTTGCTATCAGGCATCGTGGTTTCATCTCAATAACTATTCTTCTGCTCACCGTATTCTTTTTCTTTCAGGCAAGAAAGGTGAGGATAGAAAGCCTCTCTATTGACCTGTTTCCTGAGGGTCATCCCTATGTGGAGACCTTTAAAGAATATCAGGATATCTTTGGAGGAGCTAATGCTGTCCTGATCGCGGTAGTGGTCAATGAGGGAGATATTTTCAACTATGAAACCCTGAGCAAGATAAAGCGGATCACCAAGGCAGTGGAGCTTCTTCCTGCTATCAATAACTATCAGGTATTTTCTATTGCCCAGAGAAAGGTTAAGAAGGTAGAGGTAGATGAGGTTGCCGGTTTCCGATCAGAGCCGGTAATGTGGCCAGATATCCCGGAGACCGAGGAGGAGATCGAAAGACTCAAGAAGACCATCCGCACCACGGGAAGGATTCAGGGGACCCTGGTTTCTCTGGATAGCAAGGCGGCGCTCATAGTTGCTGGTTTTTTTGAGAGGAATCTTGAACCCAAGATTATCTTTGAAAAAATAGAAGAAATAACTACCAAAGAGGAAGATGCTAATACCTCTATCCATCTTATTGGTAGACCGATACTTTTAGGCTGGATATTTCATCAATATCCCCAGTTGCTCTGGCTCTTTTCTCTTACTATTTTAACTATCGTAGCAGTTCTCTTCTTCTACTTCCGGGATATCAGGGGAGTCTTGATCCCTCTGACCACCGCAGTTATAAGTGCCATCTGGGGAATCGGATTTCTGGGCCTGTTCGGCTATAACTTTGATCCCTTGATTATCGTGGTTCCATTTGTAATCAGTGCCCGGGCCTTGAGCCATTCGGTTCAGTTGATCGAGCGATTTCTCGAAGAGCACGATAGGATTAAAGATAGGAAGAAGGCTTCGGTAGCAACATTTTCCGGTCTTTTTAAGCCAGCCATGCTTTCGATCTTAACCGATGCTGCTGGGGTCTTCCTTGTTATCATGACCCCCATGCCCCTAATGAGGAAGCTGGCATTGATGGGCGGATTCTGGGTGTTAAGTATTATCGTTACCGATCTGTTTTTTAATCCCATTCTCCTCACTTATCTTCCTTCTCCGAAATTAAGGGTTGAAAGAAAGTCTCCTTTAGACCGGCTTCTGTCCACGGTAGGAGGGTGGTGCTTCGGGAAGGGACAGTGGGTGATAATGGGGGTGACCCTGGTAGTGTTTATTGTTGGGTTTATCTATGCCAAGGAGGTGGTAGTTGGGGATGTTCATCCGGGTACCCCTCTGCTCTGGCCCGACTCCAGGTATAACCGGGATACCGCTAAGATAGGTGAGAAGTTTGGGAATACCGAGATCCTGAATATTATTGTGGAAGGGGAGGAGCGGGACACGATCAAATCCCCCGAGGTTCTCAGAAAAATGGAGTCCTTCCAGCGGGAGCTGGAAGAGCTGTCCGAGGTCTGGGTTACCACTTCCATCGCTGACATGGTTCCCGAAATTATCAGGGTAATGCACGGTGGCGATCCCAAGTGGGAGTTGATCCCTACTGACCGAAGGGAATCCGGATTCTTTCTGGGAATGATTTTTAATGCGGCCGAGCCCGGAGATTTAGCAAGATTTATTACCCCGGATAGCAGGAATGCTAACATCAGCGTTTACCTCAAGGATCATAAGGGTGATACCCTGAGGAGGGTGGTCAAAAAAGCAAAGGAGTTTATTGCGGCCAATCCGGTTGACGGTATTAAGTTCCGATTAGCCGGTGGTTTTGGGGGATTGCTGGCCGCGGTAAATGAGGTGATCGCCTCATCCCAGGCCAAAGTAACAACTTTAGCATTTGCTATTGTTTTTCTCTTCTGTGGAATCACCTTCCGCTCGATTACCGCCGGGATCCTGTTTATGATACCAATAGCTCTCTCAAACTACCTGACTTATGCTTTGATGGGTGCCAAGGGTATTGGGCTGGATGTCAATGTCTTACCGGTTGTCTCCTTAGGTGTTGGCTTGGGGGTGGACTATGGGCTCTATATCGTCAGCCGGATAGAGGAGGAATATAAAGAAAATAAAGACCTGAAGTCTGCTATTCTAACCAGCATATCTACGGCGGGTCGTGCCGTTACCTTTACTGCTACTACTATGGTAGTAGGGATTATCTTCTGGGCCTGGAGTTTTTTGAGGTTTCAGGCAGATATGGGACTCCTGTTAGCATTCTGGATGATCGTCAGTATGCTGGGGGGATTGCTCCTCCTTCCTACCATTATCTTCTTGATCAAACCCAAATTTGTGTGTTCTTAATACCGGAGTTTCCTCAAAAATCCTTCTAGTGCTCAGTAACATTAGTTTTTGCTCAATCCCCCCTCACCTTTACCCCGATGGACATCGGGGCAAGCCCTCTCCCCATTGGGGAGGGAACTTTTTACTGTTTACTCATTCCTCTCCCCTGGGGGGAGAGGAATGAGGTGAGGGGGGAGTCTTGAACGAGCAAGAATTAATGTCACAGAGCACTAGTAGGGGCAATTCATGAATTGCCCCTACTGGATAGCCGAGGCTTGTAGGGGTGGACCTCCGTGTCCGCCCTTATCCCTTCGACAAGCTCAGGACAGGCCCTTTCCCGAGTAAGGCCGGGGGGCTCAGGACAAGATTCCCCTCCCCTGCCTGTCCTGAGGAGCGAAGCGTCTCGAAGGAGTGGGAGGGGATTAAGGGGAGGGGGATAGAAAAAATGCTACAACGCAAATTCCTCAAGGATGGTTCTGATTGACAAAAGAAGGGATTTTAGTTAAATTTATGCTACCAAAAGAGATACCAAAATGAACAGGCTAAAGGAATTTGAACCTATATTTTATCCCCGGTCAATGGCGGTAATCGGGGCCTCAGCCACTGCCTCTCTTAAATTCGGCTCCTTGTTCTTAGCATCCCTGAAAGGCTTTGGTTTTAAGGGCAAGATCTATCCGGTTCATCCGAAAGCGGGTGAGATTTTGGAGCTGAAGGCATACGCAAATGTTAAGGATATTCCGGTAGATGTTGACTTTGCCAGTATTTCGGTTCCCGCTGAGGTTGTTCCCTCCGTCCTTGAGGATTGCGTTGAGAAAGGGGTAAAGGCTGTTGAGATCTTTACCGCTGGTTTCAGTGAAACCGGTGAGGAAAAGAAAGCCGGATTAGAAAATAAAATCAGTGCTATTGCTAAAGAGAGTGGTATTAAGGTGATAGGTCCGAACTGCTTTGGCGTTTATTGTCCCGCCAGCGGTTTAACCCTGCTTCCCGGTTATGATTTTCCCAAAGAAAGCGGGCCGGTAGCATTCATCGGACAGAGTGGGGGCTATGCGGTCAACTTCTGTGCGGAGGGAAAGGGTCTGGGGATCAGATTTAGCAAGGTCGTAAGTTACGGTAATGCCTGTGATCTAAATGAAGTAGATTTTTTGGAGTATCTTGCCGAGGATCCCGAGACAGAGATTGTTGCGGCATATATTGAAGGGGTCAAGGACGGAAGGGGATTCTTTCAGGCACTGAAGGACATTACCAGAGAGAAGCCGGTTATAATCTGGAAGGTAGGGTTTAGCGAGGCGGGCTCTCGGGCGGTAAGCTCACACACATCATCTCTTGCCGGGGAAGAGTCTATCTGGGATGCAGTGTTTAACCAGAGTGGCGCGGTTAGGGTGAACAGCATGGAAGAACTTATTGATACCACCATTGCTTTCCTTCATTTACCTAAAAATATTGGTAAAGGCATCTCTGTTGTCGGGGGTGGCGGAGGAATTGGCGCAGCGGGAGCGGATATATACGAAAAGGCCGGGTTTAGTCTTCCTACATTCAAACCGGAAACACAAAATAAGCTGAGAAAGATGTACCAACCGGCAGGGACCGGCATAAGAAACCCCCTGGATACCGGTGCACCTTTTCCCCCATCTAAGGAGAGCTTAGAAGCCATAGCGGAAGATCCCGCCATTGATATTTTGGTGTTATATCAGTTCATCCATTTCCTTGCCTCTGGAGGTTCTCCGGAAGCAGTTGAAGATACCATAGCCATGCAAGCAGGGATCAAGCAGACTTACGGGAAGCCGATTATTGCGGTGCTCCGTCCAACACCGACTGATGTTGAAATGTTAGAAACTGAGCAATTATGGAGAAAGGCCAAAGACCTGTATCTAAAAGCGGGCATCCCGGTTTATCTCACCTTGGAAAGATCGGCAAAAGCACTTTTTAACCTGAGAAAATATCAAAGGTACCTTAATGAAACGAAGACTAAAATTTAATCCCTAAAAGAGAAATGGAAGGAGGCCAAGTTATGAATAAAAATTCTTCGATGATAATTCACCGCGCCATATTTTCCGGGCTTTTAGCACTGTTCCTGGCCTCTTCCTGCCAGTCGGAGAATGGGGCGCAGGTTGTGAAGCTGGACTATATGATCATCGCGGCCGATGGGCTTGCAGCCGAGGCCGAAGAGATCCGCGCTTACCGCGAGAGCACCGGTCATGTCACCGAGCTTGTCACAATGTCCGAAATCCTCGCCGGGATGGAAGGCGAGGAGATCGAGGAAGAGCTGAAGATGCGGATTCGTTCTGGGTACGAGGAGCGAGACCCGGAACGCCCGTTCTTCGTGCTCCTCGTTGGTGACGCCGAGAAGTCACCGTCAATAGACCAGGAACTGATCCCCGCACCGATTATCGATATCGGGGGCATATCAATCGTGAGCGACAACTGGTATGCCGATGTTGATGGCGATGACATCCCGGATCTGGCCATCGGCAGACTGCCCTTCCGGGAGAGTGCCGAGGTGGAGCTTTACCTTGAAAAGCTCGCGGCCTACGAGGGCACCTACCTGCCGGGCGATTGGAACCGCCGACTCTCATTCTTCGCCGGGATCGGAGGCTTCGGTACTGAGATCGATGCCCTGATCGAGTACATGGCACTCCAGACCCTCGATCGCCTCCCTTACACCTACGATCTGAACATGACCTACGGTAACGAGAATTCCCCTTATTTCTATGTGCCCGCGGAGTTCAGCGACAAGATATACGAGCGGTTCAACGAGGGGGCCCTGGCTATGACCTATATCGGCCATGGAAGCGTGGATGGCCTGGATCAGGTAGTGGAAGAACTGATCCTGGATACGGCCAATCTCAGCGACCTGGATCCTGTGGGCAGGGCGCCAATCCTTACCATAATCGCCTGTTTCACCGGCGACTTCACTTCCCCCACCGACTCCCTGAGTGAGATGATCCTGAAAGGCGACAAGGGGATTGTCGCCATATTCTCCTCTACCGAGATATCGGACCCGGCGATTAATGCGATTGTCGCCATGGAGATGGGGGCGGCTATCTTCGAGGCACAGCCGGAGACACTTGGTGAAGGCCTGATGGCGGTAAAGGACGGTATTGTGAACCGTGAGGGGGATGATTTACGAGATATAATAATAGATTTCCGCAAAACAATGGGACCAGAAGAGTTAACTGAGGAACAGATCATTGATCTGCTCATCCAACACATTCATATGTACAACCTCTTCGGGGATCCCGCGCTCGTCATTCCCTTCCCGCGCGGCGAGGTTATTCTGACCCTCGACAAGCAGGAGTACTCCGCCGGCGAGACGGTCCTCGTTGAGGGGGCGGTCACCGGGGTTTCCGACGGGCAGGCGATCGTGAGCCTCGAGGTAGCCAGGCCGGTTCTGGCATATCCCATCGAGCCGATCGACTGGGGCGATCCGAATGTGAACGATACGATCCGGGCGAACTACGGGAACGCAAACAACAAGATGCTTAGCTCCGTCGTAGTTGATGTCTTCTCGGGCGCCTTCACCGCCTCGTTAGACCTGCCGGCAGAACTCAAGCCGGATACCTACCACATCAAGGCCTACGCCTACTCGAGCGATACGGACGCCGTCGGCTGCACAACGCTCGACCTGGTACCCTGAGTCCCGCCTTTGGCGGGGTCGAAGGAGAAGCCAAAGGGGATGGGATTTAACTGGCTAAGTATTGATAAACCCGATAAAATAGAATAAGATAAAGCAATCTGGGAAGAGGAGTTGAGTTAGGGGGGGGGAAGGGATAGGAAAATAAATGGTTGAAGAGAACGCTTCAAAAGATAATAAATGACAAATGAAGATGGTCGGGTAGAGCACTGGCGCAGTGGCTTTAGGCTCTCCTTGGCTATATCCGCCGTTTCCAGCTTCGTGCCCGTTTAGGTTTGCCTTGACTCTGTTTCCAATGCCCCCCCTAAAA
>SDBT01003987.1_pt1 | contig 25251 bp, 30 predicted proteins | sample 2277101 | NCBI WGS metagenome assembly SDBT01 (sample SAMN10404973, study PRJNA504765) | marine sediment metagenome | isolation source: marine sediment core GS10_PC15, 103 cmbsf | place: Arctic Ocean: Southern Knipovich Ridge | collected 2010 | reverse complement strand
CGCCACCCGCCGCGTGACCGGCGAGGACCTGTTCGACCACGCCGATTCGGTGCTCTACAAATCCACGTGCTTCACCGCCTACATGCTCATGCCGGATCGCAACGAACTGCTGGCCTACGGGGCCGTGGGGGCCGTATAGATGGGCGAAAGGATCAACCGGCGTGAAGATCAGGGATCGAATCAAGGAACTGCGGCGGGTGAAGGCGTCCACGCTGAAGCCGTCGCCCCGAAATTGGCGGACTCATCCGCAAGGCCAACAGGACGCCCTGCGTGGCGTGTTGGCGGAAGTGGGCTACAATCGGCGGAATTCCGAAAATAGTTCAGAGTACCCCGTTAGTAGGGCTATCCCCATGACCACCCCACTCCACCTCGGCCTGCTCCAAATGAAACTATCCGATGCTCCTCTTGTACGTGGGTTATTACGGGCAGCAGCAGCGGTGAAGAAATGGAGAAGAGCACAGCGAATAACCACTAGTTCAACTCGGCTCGGCCCGCCCCGCTACTACGCCCCGGTGTGCATCCAGTGGCCATGGGGATTCCAGTGCGGCCCGGCCGGGTACCGAGAAGTGACGGAAGTCGAGAAGGGGCGGGGGCCGATTGTTGTGGAACCGAAAGAAAGAGAGGCAAGATAACTATGGCGCAACGAAACGTGCGGTGGATATTCCTATGGTGGATATTTTTGGTAGGCGGCTGCCTGTGGGCCAACGTGAACATGTATCTTCAGTTATTTCGGTGTTGGGTAGGGGAATAGTAATATAGATGCCACCTGACCAACCCAACACCCCCGGCGACTCCAACCTGCCGATCGACCCGGCTGACGCCGGCGATATGCGAATCGTATCGCAGGCTGTGCGTCAGGGATGGGACGTACCGGAACAGGCTTATACGCTCATTCCCCGGCAGACCATATTGGTGGCGTTGGGGCGGGACAAGAACGGCAAGGCGACTGACCAGTATACCGAACGGCAGAAGGCGGCGGCGGCTCGGCTATTGCTGGCTATGGACAAGGCCAACGCGGGTAACGGCGCCGGCCGAATACCAGTCGGCAGCATCCACGCGGAGACGGTCAATCTCCAGCAGAACATCGGCCAGCCGCCGGGAACCGAGCAAGCTGTACCATGGATCGTGGCAAACCTGGAGTTGGTGGCGGACTTCTTTGGGAAGGCCCGGGAGACAATGAAGGAGTGGCGGGCGAAGGGGATGCCGGGTATTCGGGCCACGGCAACCATACCGGGCCGCTACGACCTTTCGGAAATCCTTCGGTGGAAAGAAGTCAACATCGGGTCCAGCGGCCGCAACGATGGCACGGCGGACGTGGCCCGGGCTGAAGCCGATCGACGCAAGGCGGTGGCTGAGGCGGAAATGAAGGAGTTGAAAACCGAGGAGTTCAAGGGGCAACTGATCGACTTGGATGATGTGGTTCGCGAGTTCAATCACGAAACCACTACCACTCGGGCGCACCTTGAGCAGATACCAGACCGTGCAACGGCGCAACTTCCGCCGTGCATCGAGTGTGGTGCGCAGCCGGGCGGCGATGATAAGCGGCGGTTTCGGACGCGGCTGGAGGAAATGGTGGATCAGATTACCGGCAGCCGGCATGAGGAGTTGATGGCGAGAGTGGGGCAATCGTAACCAACCAAAGGAGAACAGTGGTGCCGAAGTACGATGCGTTAACGGAAGCGGAAAAACGCCGGCTTATGAATTCAAATTATGCGGGTGCGGGTTATGCTACGGTGGCCACCAAAACACAAGAGCGGGTTGTTGTTTGCCTGGCTGCTTGCGAAGGCTATTCCACGGAGGCACTGACCGAGGCGGCTGCCGGCCGGGCCAAATTGGTGATCGGGGGTTACTGGTCATGCGGAGAGGATGAGCCGCATCCGCTGAGCTGTCTTTGTGCAGATGAAGAAATGGGGATTGCCAATCGCAAAGTAGACTGGCAAACCGGACCGGTTCCAGAATACGATGATGGCCACCCGATCATCGCCGTCTTGCGAGAAGATTGTGGGCTTGAGCATTTAGGCGACCCCGTGTTTCTCTGCGTCTGGTCAAGCAAGCTGAAAACCACCGTAGAGGCTATCAGGGTGGATCGCGAACAAGTTCTAAAGTGGATCGACGCCGCTGACTTTGATCAACGTAAGGCCGAGCCGGAAACGCTATTTGATCGCGGGGTAGAGCAGCGAGAGGATGGCTGGGCGGATTCATCTGGGCCGCCGCCCGCAGCCATCGACGTTGACCTCATCAAGCAAGACGTGGAAATCATTGAGGCATGGGGCAAGATAAGGGTTTCCGCGGCCGACAATAAATGGTCAATTGTCAAGGCCGCCATTGACCGCATGCCCGAGCACTTGCGGGCGTTGCTGGAGGCAGTGGAGAAACAATGATCAGTTTTGGTACCCGTATGAACAATATCGCCGCCTGGAGGTGGGGTTGTTGGTTCCGCATCTGTGGCTATGGACTCTGGTTGGCCCTGGATGACGGTACTAGATTATTTTCTGAACGACACGGTTTTCGCATAGTGCATTACGCCGGGCCATTTAGGTTTCAGGTTTTACAGAAAGCTAAGCCACAATGAGAGGAGACCGAGACTCCGCAGCAACCCCACTCCAGAAACTCCGCCAGGCCATGGCCACCGCCTGGGCCCCGCGCGAACGCACCTCCCTACCTGACTGGTGTGCTCGCGAACTGGAACTCCCTGCCGAGACCGGCCCCAACCCTGGGCGGATGAATTTCGACCGCTTCCCCTTCCACCGGGAAATTCTGGCCGCGGCCGAGGACCCGGAAGTGGAAGAGATTATCATCTGCACGGCCACGCAAGTCGGCAAGACGACGATACTCCAAGCCATCCTGGCCGGCCTGGACGCAAAACATCCGGCCCCGGCTATGCTTTGCGCCCCGGACCAAGACGCCACCAGGAAGTTGCGGAACAAGTTCTACGCGATGTGCGACGCCACGCCGGCGCTACGGAACAAGGTGCCGACGGAACACAAGCGGAATATGAGCCAGATTGATTTTGGATCCTCGCTTTGTCACCTGGCTTGGACCGGTAACCCGCAGCGGGTAGCGGCCGAATCGTGTCGGGTAGTGCTGGTGACTGAATGTGATCGGGCCCACAACGCGATTCGAGAGGGTGCCCTACACAAGCTGATCAGCGAACGGGTTAAGGCGTGGTTCAATTCACTGAAGGTTTTCGAGGGTACGCCCACCGATGCCGACTCGACGATCGTCGGGCTTTACGAACAAAGCGACAAGTGCCGGTTCTTGGTCCCTTGCCCGCATTGTGGCCACTTTCAGCCGCTTCGCTTCTTTCGCCACAAGGAAGACCCCTACGCCGGCTGCGGCGGTGTTGATGGCCTGAAAGACGACAAAGACAATTGGTTGCCGGCCGACAAGGCAGTGGATACGGCATTCTATCGTTGCGAAAAGGGCTGCCGGATCGAGAATCGCGACAAGGATGATATGGTTCGCAAGGGCGTGTGGTGCCCGGAAGGCTGCAAGATCGGCACCGACGGCGCCATGACCGGCACGCCCAACCGATCGAGACGCCGGCGGGGGTTCGGCGGCGGGTTCTGCTCGCTCTACAGCGACACGATCAGCATCGGGCGAATGGCGGCCGAGTACCTCGATAGCCGCGACAAAGATGATGAACTGCGGAACTTCATCAACAACTGGTGTGGCCTGAAGTACACCGTCAAAACCAAGACGCCCAAGGCATGGGTGATTCACCAGCGGTTGCGGGGCTCGCATCCCCGGGGTACGGTGCCGCCGGGGGCGGTGTTCTTGACGGCCGGCGGCGATGTGCATGATGACAACGCCTACTGGGTCGTGCGGGCCTGGGGCGAGGGCTGCACGTCCTGGTTGGTTGCCTGGGGCACGTGTCCCGTGGCCACCGACCCCAACGGCAAAACGATCCTCGGTAGCCAATTGATGCCACTGGACGGCCTGGTAATCGATCGGGATTGGCCGCTGGTGACTGAAAACATGAACGGTCTGTCTGAATTGCGCGTGGTGAAAATGGGAATCGATTGCGGTTGGGTTCCATTGTTGGTTCACAATTTCGCCCGGCAATACCACCCGGATTTGATGCTGACGGTGGCCGGTGACACCGCGCCGTCGGCCGGCGTGCCCTACAGTTTCAACATAGTTGACAAGAACACGCGAACCGGCAAGGCATACCCGGGCGGGCTGAAACGGTGGGCAATCAACACGGATTTCTACAAGACGGACATTATGGGCCGCTGGGATGCTCCCTTGAACGAACCGGGGGCCTGGTGGTTGAGCAACGCCACTTGGGAAGAATCCGAGACGCATTGCCGGCAAATCACCAACGAAGGAGTGGTCGTTACCACGAACCAGGCCGGGTATCCGGTACGAAAATGGCAGATGATCTTCCCTGGGGCGGGTAACCATTACCTTGATTGCTATGATTCACGGACTGAGGTGTTGACTCGCACGGGATGGAAATTTTTCCGTGACGTAACGATGGCGGATGAACTGGCTACGAATAATCTTGAGACCGACTTGCTGGAATACCAGAAGCCCAGCAAGGTAATCGAAAAAGATTACGCGGGCGAAATGGTGGCCATTGGCGGACTAAAGGGGTCACGACTTGATATGCTGGTGACACCCACGCATCGCATGGTTGTCTACGAGGGCCAATCGTCGCAAGGGCCGCGGATAAAGGAGGCGAACGATTTGACGATTTGGGACAAAATAAAAACGCGAGTTCAATGGCGTGGTGAAGATTCGACGGAATATGTGATTCCGGCAACGCAAGCCATGCCTGCTCGGATTGTCGATCGGGTGGACTTAGCTTATATGCTCGGGTGGTACGTTGCCGAGGGCTACTGTCAAGCTATTGAGCATCATTCCCAGCCGGGTAGTGTGAAACGTCGAATGATGATCTATCAGAACCCAGGGGAAAAACGAGAGAAACTACGAAATGGTCTCGCTAAACTCCCCTGGCGATTTCACGAAACAGACCGAGGTTTTGTGTATAGTAATCAGCAGGTGTACAATCTCGTGGCCGACTTAGGAAACACGTATACGAAGCATATTCCGGCGTGGATCAAGGAATCTTCTCCGGATGTGATTCGGGCATTTATTCGCGGAGCCGTTTTGGGTGATGGGTGGGTACAAAAGAATCAAGAAGCGTATGCTACAGTGAGTTCGCGGCTTGCAGGTGAGATGCAAGAGCTTTATCTCAAGTGCGGTTTTGGTACATCTATGCGGGTACGGGAAGGTATTCCGTATTGTATTCGCGGTCGTTCCGGAGCGAATACTCAACCACAGTATCACGTCTACCAAAAGCGGTCGCAGTATGGGCACCTCCGAGACTGGAAGAATCGGCCTAATTTTCGTTCTGCTCCGTATGCGGGGAAAGTGTATTGTGCGACGGTGCCTAATGGCACGTTAGTGACTCGTCGTAATGGAAAGGTGGCTGTTTGCGGCAATTGCGAGGTGTACGCCCGGGCCGTGGCCGATATGGTGGTCGTCGGCAACTGGGGGAACATCGCTGCTCGGTTCAAGGCCCCTCCGAAACGGCAGCCGACGCGAGAACAAGAGGAAAAGCAAGGGTTTATTCGCGGCGGAGGGGGTAGCATCATCCGCCGGTAGCCGGTAGGACTAGAATTGCACTTGACAAACCATGAAAGTAGGAACAAAATACATCAAGACTAAGGATGGGGAAGTTCTCCCCCTGCTGGCCGACAAGATGGGACAGGCCGAGGCGGGCGAGCTTTCCGGCGAGATTCTTTTGCGGTTGAGGTACCGAAAAGGGCAACACGAAGGAACCAAGTTCAACGTAGAGGAAAACTACCCGGCCCCGCAAAAGCGGTCCTAGGCCTCACCGACAGACTTTCGGGCAGAAAGTAATACCTACTGCGCCCGTATTTTGAGCGATTGTCGCTCGGAATACGGGCTTTTTTCGTTTCTTGGCGAGTTGACTGAATCATGGCATTCGAGCACGTAGCAAGCGGAACCGGGAGCGACCAGGACATGCTGGACGCGGTACGCGCGTCAATTCAGCAGGTGGTCGTCAACGGGCAAGAGTACCGCGATGCCAATGGTAACCGGCAGTTGCGGGCCGACTTGGGTGAGTTGCGGCAGCTAGAGCATGAGTTGCAATCGAAGGTTTCTGCGGTTGAAAATGGTCCGGCTACGAATCTAGTGGTGCTAGGTAGACGATAATGGGCAAACGGTTCAATCAATTCTGGGGACACACCACGGCCGCACTGAGCGCTGCCGAGTTCTGGTTACGGCCCGGGCCGGTGACCCGTCGCCGGTCGGCTGCCAACATGCTGCGAGCCCAAGAACAGATGCTTTCGAGCCGGGAGATTGCCGAGAACGACCGTACCCGCGGCGTCAAGTGGTTGACCTCTAGGTTGTCGCCCGACAGCGAGGCAGAGGCCGACCTGGAAACGATTCGGAACCGCTGCCGAGACCTTTATCTAAACAATCCCGTGGCGGCTGGCTATGTCAAGGACGGAGTTACCAAGGTAATTGGGACCGGGTTCACCTACAAATCGGGCATCCGCGACGATGCCGGGTTGCCGGCAAAACGAGTCAAGGCGCTCAATAATCAAAAGGAAACACTTTTCAAGCAATGGGCCAAGAAAGCGGACATTACCGGCCGCAAAAGCCTGTGGTCTCGATTGCGATTGGCCCAGCGGTGCTTTCGCCGCGACGGCGAGGCGATAGTCGTGTTGTCCGACAAACCGATGCCGGGCAAACCGATTCCATTGGCGATCGAGGTGATCGCCGTCAATCGGTTGGCCACGCCACCAGAATTGGAAGGCAAAAAGAACGTCCGTCTGGGAATCGAGAAGGAAGAGGACGGTACGCCGATCGCGTATTACTTCCGCACCAAGCCACCCGCCGACACCAAGGAAATCGAAGACAAGTACCAGCGGGTACTTGCCGACCGAGTGTGTCATCTTTACGAAGAAGAAGAGCCTGGCCAGAGCCGGGGGTTTCCTGGCATGTCGCCATCGGCTGGCCTGCTGAAAGATATCAACGATCTTGACCACGCAGAGGTGGTTGGCAAGCAGGTACGAGCTAGTTTCACGGTCTTTCTGCCCGAGGTCGACCCGTACAGGGCGGCAACCGCGGCGTCCCACGACACCAACGCCGCCGGCAAGCGGCTCGAAAGGATCGAACCCGGGTTGATCTATCGCTACGATCCGGTGGCTGGTGAAAAACCGTCGTTTGCCGATCCGGGCGGCGGCGACGGCGGTGATGCAGCAAGATACCAAGAACTTCAGCATCGCAAGATTGCGGCCGGGATGGAGCACCCATACGAGTCGCTGCTGAAAACGTACGGTCAAGCCAACTATTCATCGGCGCGTACCGTGCGACTCGACGGCGACGAGGTGACCAGCGTTTCTCAGAAGCGGATCGATGAGGAGTTGTTGTCGGTAATCATCGAACGGTTTACCAAGGAGGCCGTGATCGCCGGGCTGTTGGATATTTCGCCCCGGGAATACCTTGATCACCCGGAGGTGTTCGACGCCTACTCGATGATCCCCACCGGCCGACCGTGGGTCGATCCGCTCAAAGAAGCCAAGGCCGATACCGAGGCGGTTAACGAAGGCTTCAATAGTCGCACGCGAGTTGTGCGGGGCAAGGGCCATGAAGACGACGTGATCCAAGAAGAGCGACTGCGGGAATCCATGGCTGACGCCGACCGGGAACTAAAATTGCAAGAGTACCGCAAGAGCATCGGGCTGGACCAGGAACCGGAACCGCCGGATGACGACAAACCGGACGCCGGAAACTCACCCCCAGACAAGGCAAAGGGAAACTGATCATGCCGTTGCCCGAAATCCTGAAAACCAAACCGACTCGATTTCGTGCCAACCCGGCCCGGGGTGTCGAGTCGCAAGACGCAGTTGATCCGACCGGCGGCGACAACGGCGCGGGTATTATCCGAGGTGCAGCCATCGTCACCCGGGGCGAGGCCATCAGCCATGGCTATTGGTTAGATGCCACGTTTTTGAAACAGGTGGCAAATGGCATCAATACCGGCAAGGGTGGTAACAAAGCCGGCGTGAAGATGCGATTTACGCATCCCTCCCTGTCCGGCGATGGGTTGGGTAAGTATCTGGGCCGGGCGAAGAATGCCGTCATTGACGGTGACGTGGTACGTGCCGACCTGCATTTCTCCGAGACGGCCCACGAAGCACCGGACGGGGATTTGGCCGCCTATGTGATGAAGCTGGCCGATGACGATCCCGGCGCTTTTGGAACGTCGATCGTCTACGACCCGGACTACGGCGCTGAGGACAAATTCGAGGCCCAGCACGAAGATGAGAAGGGGCGATTCAGTAGCCCTGATCCAGACAACACCGACGACTTGATACACGCCCGCGTACATCAGTTGTTGGGTGCCGACGTAGTGGACGAACCGGCCGCCAACCCCGACGGCCTATTCCACCGCGAACAAGAAATAGCACAAGAGGCCGATGCCCTCTTCGCATACGCCGCGGGGCTTTCCTCGCAGGCTCCAACTACCGTACACCTCGGGCTCGATGCCGATCGAGTGAGCGGTTTCGTGAACCGCTTTCTCGAAAGACATGGACTTGAGATTTCTAAGCGTAGCGCCGGCAATTCCGACGGCGACACACCCTCAGTTCCCCCTAGCGGGGAAGAAAGGTCTCTAATGACCACCGACAATAAGGTCACGATGTCGCAGGCGGATTTCGACGCGGCACTGGCCAAAACAAGAGACGACGCCATTGCGGTGGCTGTCAAAGGACACGCCGACGCACTCAGCACAGCGGCGAAGGAAACCGAAACCAAGGTTACCGAAGCTACGGCCGCGGCGACCACGCTGGCCGCTACCACACACGCGGTTACGCAGGCCAAGGCGCTCAGCGCCCAGAAAGACAAACTGTTCGGTCAGGTGGCGGACATTCTCAACCGTTGCCAATTGGGCGAACAGGACTTGGAGTTCGCGGCCGGCATGATCGAACGCAAGCTGTCCGTCGAGGAAGTCAAGGACGAATTGATCACCACGCTGGCTAAGGCCCGCAAGCCGGTCGGCGACGGTGGCGGATCGGACCTAGGGGAAAAGCCCGATTCCGATGCGGTCTTCGGCAAGAAGTTCGACGCCGCCGGCGGCCAGAAGGAGTTGGGCATCACGCGAGACGAGTTCATCGCCAGTTGCAAGATCACGGCTGCCGGCGGGGCGATCGAGTAACCAACCAGCACGACGATAGATACCGCCAGAGCGGTTGTATTTACAGTCACGCATAACACAAAGGAAAGCCAGATATGGCAGTAACAGAAAACCAGTTGATTACGGCACAGAACCCGAGCCGTCGGCGCAGTTACCCCGTGGGGGGATCTGTGCATATTTACCAGGGCACGATCGTCTTCATCGAGCGCACCAGCGGTTCCGGTGAAGGCTACGCTTCGGACGTAAGCGATAGCGGGACCAATGACTTCGCTGGCATCGCCGTGGCCGAAGCGGATAACTCCGACGGAGACGCCGGGGATATCGACGTCGAGGTCTACACCATCGGTGGATTCATCCTGGTGGGTGTCGATTTTGCACAGTTCGTCGTCGGCGAGCTGATCTATGCCAGCGACAACAACACGGTAGACGATTCGTCTTCGAGTACGACCAAGATCGGCGCTTGCTCGGAATACGTCAGTGCTACCAAGATTCGCGTTGAAATCGACGCGATCCAAACGTAAGCAGTAAAGAAAACCCCGGCCGGGCACGCCAATGCCCGACCGAGCAGACCCGGGCGGCTTGCACCGTCGGTGGACCTGTATAGCAACAGCCATCGTAGCAAGCCGTCCTTTGAAAGACAAGGAGACTTGTACCATGGCACTAGATACAGCAAATGCCACTACCAAACTACGCGGGTTGACCGCGAAGTTCGACAACGCGGCCAGAGGTTACCAGCCGTTCTGGCCCGTTCTGGCTACGCCCACGCAAAGCAAGGGTGCCGACGAACGGTATACCATGCTCGGCCGTGTTCCTTCTGTAAGTGAATGGAAGGGCGATCGCAACTTCAAGGAACTGCGGGCCGCGAACTGGATAATGACGAATGTTCTGTACCAAGACAACATTCTGATCGACCAGACTGCTATCGACGATGACCGGCTCGGCCAGTATGACATCGTTATGCCTCAATTGGGCGTTCGCATGGCCGAGCACCCTGACATCCTGTTGTTCAATTTGATCAACAATGCCGAAACCGGGTTGTGCTACGATGAGGCGGAGTTCTTTGCCACCGATCACGAATGGGGCGATAGCGGTGCGCAGAGCAACCTGCTCAGCGCTACTGCCGTAGATGCCGAGGACCCGACTGCCGCCGAATTCAAGGTGGCGTTCAATGCCGCTGTGGCTGCGTTGTTCGGCTTCAAGGATGATCAAAACGAGTTTGCGAACGGGTTGATCATCCAGGGGTTGCAAAACCTGATCGTGTTGTGTCCCCTGCCATTTCGTCAGGCGGCCTATGACGCCCTAACCGCGATGTTGATTGCAACCGGCGGTAGCAACGTTGTCCTGGAGCAGCCGAAGATTTACGCCAGCCCGGCGTACACGAGCACGGATGCCTTTGACCTCTACAAAAACGACAAGCCGCTGAAGCCTTTCATCTTCCAGCAGCGCCGCGCGATTCGCCGGCAAATGAAGGGTATGGGCATGAATGACATCGAGTTCAAGGGTGTCAAGTTCATGTTCGATTCGCGGTACGTCGCTGGTTACGGCCAGTGGAATACGGCGATCCGTACGCGATTTGGGTAAAGGCTGCGTAACCTATGTCCAACACGCTCAAAGACGATATGACGGCCGACCTCTATGCGAACGCACTGGATACCAGTGCGTTCGCTGAGACGGTGACGTTCTACCCGGCTGGAGGTGGGTCGTCACGTCGTCTGCGAGCGAACATTACTGCGGCAGTCGAGGCTGTCGATGGCGCAATGGTCACTTTCAATACCGAGACGATCATCGTGTTGGTGGGCAATGATGAATCGCACGCGCGCGGTGGAATCGAACAACCGCAGTACGGAGCATCGGCGGCCGACATCGACGCGCTGACCCGCGACGATGATTCCAACACCAGGAAATTTGCATTCACCGGCAAGGTCGAGAGGATGCCGGGCGGCTGGAAACTAACCTATGACCGGCCGTCATTGGTATTGGCTGGAAAAAAGGCCCGCGGTCAGGCGTAACTGCCGGCGGCGACAACAAACAAGGGTAGAAAGACGTGTGGCCCCAGCCGTATTGTTATCCGACTGTCGAGGTAGTGTCTTCCTGGGGTACAACCTACGAATGGACCGCCCCGGAACCGGACGGCCCGCTGTTGCTGCCGTTGACGAAACTGGTGTCGCTGATTGCAGCCACGCCGACATTTCGGGTGCGGTGCGGGCTGGAGGCAGACGACGACGTAGGCGGTACGGCACTGATTACCGGCGTCGGCGGGACCAAGCGGCTATTTTATCCGGTGCTGGACATCACCAGCGTGCTCGATGCCGAGATATTCCCGTCCATCGTCGTTCAACTCGGGCCCAAGTGGGAATGGAGTGTCAAAGCTAGCGGCCACCGGAATTTCTTGCGGGCGTCCGGTGTGTTGCGAATGATAGTTCTTGATGTAGATCGCTATCCGAGCACGGAGAACACGGACAATACCGAACGCTCGTTGCGGGATTTTGCCAACTACATAGGGAATTTGTTCAAAGACTTGGCAACTGCCTTTGGTCTCAATGACGAATTGACGGCCAATATGATACGCCAAGACGAGAGCGTGGACGAAAACGGTAACCGGGTCGACACCGGGCCGCGGTTCTGCCCGGCGAAAGAGGAAAGGTCGCGTGGTACGGGCTACTGGCACGCAGCCTACTTAATTGATTGGGATGGATAAATGCCTGTTCTATTCGCATTTGTGCTCGAACACGACGCGCGCCCGGGATTCGGACGAAAGTCGAGCCGGGTTGCCAAGGCCTTGCTTGAGATTGTCGGCGAACACTGGCATGAACATATGCTGCCGAAGCATTTTGAGGAGGGCGCCCCGCAACGATACGGCTACCAGAAGCGAACTGCGGGACACATCAAACGACGGGCACAACGATGGGGGTGGGGCACAGAGCCGGCGGCCCTGGCAAGGTCGGCTCGCTACGCGCTGGCGTTCAAAGGTGACATGAGGGCCGACCTGAAACGCAACTACTCGGTTCGGGCCTTCCCGAGTCGGTTTTCGGTGGTAATGCCGTCGAAGGGCTACGTCGGCATGAGGCCAATGGGAACCAACATGCCGAACCTCGGTGAGGAAGCCACCATCGTGTTGCCCGAGGAAGAACGCGAACTGGCGGCGTTGGCCGAAGCACGGCTGCCGGACCTGATCGAAGCCGAAGGCGGCAAAGTACGAGTGACCATCAGATAAGGAGACATATTCATGGCCATGCAAGAACATTATCTTCATGGAATTTTGTTGCCCAGCGGAACATTCATTTCGCAGTTGACGGACGGGTCGCCGGCTACCAATACCGAGGAATTGGTTGGCCGGGCGGCCGGTTACCCCGATCCGCTGTTTCGTGGAATTCGCGGCCAGAAGCCGGAAGTGCCGTTTACCACCCCGGCCGTCGCCCAGATTCTCGGCGCCATTACTGGTGGTACCAATAACTTTGCCCTCGACTTGTCGGCCGGCAATACGGATATCGGCTACAAGCAGGGAAGGAATCTGGGCGTTCGCTACGACCCCGGTTCTTCTTTCCACGAGCGCTTGCGGATTGCCAAGGGCTTTCTGACGTGGAATACGATCAGCGTGCAGCAAGAGCAGGACGCCACGATCGCTTGTCGGTTGCTGGCCGTATACGACGGCACCAACACGCCGATCGTTCAACTTGGCACCGGCACACTTACCGGTACGCCCACGGCCGCCCAATGGTACACGCTGGGCCCGGTGGTGATCAACGGCAGCACGCAAGACGGATTGCAAGAATGGTCGCTTGAAAGCGGCGTGCAGATCAATCAGAAAGGCGACAAGGGCGCCCCGTGGCCAACGTACACCGGTGTCCGCAGCACCGAGCCGGTATTGACGCTCAAAGCCGAGGGCAAGCCGTGGGGCAACCTGGGCCTCGTGGGCGCGGCGATTACGTCGCTGAGTTTCTATCTGCGAAAGAAGTTGGGCAATGGGATCAACGTCCCCGATGGTTCACTTTCTCACATCAAGATCACGGCGACCAACGGACTCATTTTGCCAGAAGACGTTAGCGGCGTGGACGATTCGGCCGTCAGTACGTTGCGGATCGGGCTGCAAGCATCGGCGGCCGGCAGTGATATTATTACGATCACTACGGACGCCGCGATCACCTAACCAAGCACGCGACCCTAAGAAAAAGGAACCTATATCGTGAGTGAAACCATTAAGCATAACAGGGCGTGGAACCAAGTCGGCTTGGCACCGATCGTCGGCGAAAAAAAAATCGTCGTGGGGGCCGTATTGCTTCCGGTCAGTGAGGCGTTCGAGGATGGCACTCTTGATCGGATAGTTACTTGTGCTATCGACTATTCCGCCCTAAAGTCGCTGTTCGTGTTGTCCAATCAGGATATCACCATTGAACTGAACAACCCCGGGGGCGGTAGCGCGGCTGCGGATGAAACGTGGGCACTAAAGGCCAACCAGCCGATCGATTGGCAGATCAACGACGTAATGGACGCCCCGCTGTCTGCCGACGTGACAGTGATCTACGTCACCAACGCGAGCGGCGAGACCGCCAACCTCCAAATCCGCGTCGGACAAGATCCCACGCCGTAACTACAACTTTTCACCACCTTACCGAAAGGCACAACGCCGATGGCATCGCCGATCTATTTTTTCCCGAGGGTTCCGCTGGCCGAACTGTTTACAACCGAGGCCCTGAATAAATCTCGGTTGGGCAAGTACGATTTGGCCGATGTGATTGGCGACGTGGCCCCGGACGGCTTTACCAGGATGGACTTTACGGGCAAAGGGCCGGGCAATGCCAGCGGCGCGATGCTGATCGTGAATTCGCAGGGTAAGACGCCGCCGCACGCCGGGTACTATCCCGAATTCCAACAGTGGACGAAAGTACGCATCGATCCGGAATTGTGGATCGGCATCGACAACGAGTATCCTCCTGTGCCTGCCGACCTGGCCCGGCCGAACCAAGTGGAAGGCCATCTGGTTACGCTGGCCGATGGCCACGGTTGGCAGGTGCCGGTGATCCGCAATTGCATCGGCGATACGAAGTTGCCCTGTGATATGTACCGGGGGCCTGATGGCGAAATGCAGGGCGGCATCAAGCCGGCTTTTCAAGGGTTATGGGAAGACACCAGACCCGTTTGGGATATGCTTTTCGGTGGTGACGATAAGCCGGAAGATGACGGCGATGGTCTAAGTAACGCTAACAACCCGCAGACAATGCCGTTCGGCGAAATCCTCGACTTGTGTGTTCGGTTTTTGGGTGTCAACTATCGTTTCGGTCATGCCGAGCAGGCCGTGTTGCGACCGATCGATAGTATGCACGCTACCTGGCAGTCGATCTTCGTGGCCGTGGTCGATGGGCCGTTTCTGGAGGCCGTGATGGCCGCACAAAAAAAAAGAGACAACTCCGCAGTAGTCGATACTGCGAATTCAAAGCCTGGGCAGCCGGACACCTCCCCGGCTACCGACCCAGCAGAGCCGATCTCTGTTTGATTGCGGCCGGCGACGGGGAATCATCACCAAGGGGTACGACCAACTATTACCTTATGGGCAGCGGTTGGAAGATAAGGCGTTAGATTATGTCACCAGTAAAACTCGAAGGCGTCGCCAATTTTTCGGCGATGGAACGCGAATACGACAAGGTCGAGGCGAAGAATCGCCAGCTTCGTGGTGCGCTCCAGATGAATGCCGGCGAGTCAAAGAAGGGGGCGCTGGAGGCCAAGAAGGATCTGGATACATGGAAGCAAGGCATTGTGTCGTTGCACGGCGAGAACACCCGGCTACAGCAAAAAATCAAGGCGGTTGGCCAGACTTCTAAGGAGGCATCAGAAAAACAGAAGCAAGGTGCTCGTGAGGTAGCAGAAAAGCAGCGCGAAGTTGCCAAGGTAACTGATGCGGTAGCTCAGAAGCATCGCGTATTGGCTAAGGCGGCAAAGCAAGCTTATGCAGAGACGCGCACACCGCAAGAGCAATACAACGCCCGTATCAAGCGGCTAGATACGCTGTTGGCCAAAACGACGATGACCCAGCAGACTTACAATCGGGCAGTGGGTCAGGCGAAAGAAAAACTAGACAGCGCCGGCGGGGCTGGCAAGAAGGCGTTTGGGGCATCGGCGATTGCCCGAATTGCTCAGATGGCCGCAGGCTATCTAAGTGTTTCAACAGCTATTCGCGTGGTAATTGCCTCCATCAAGGACAAGGAAGAACAAGAACAGAAGGCACTGACGGCCAATATAAGTTTAGCGGGTTTGCAGGCACAGGCCCTTACTATGCTTGGCGCCGGTTCGGTTGCGGAGGTGGATGCGTTTGTCGAGCGAGTGGATGTCCTGGCCGCGAATGTCCTCCCCGTGGGCGGAAAAAAGGAAATCTATCGATCTTTGGCAGGTACCCTATCGGCAACGAAGGATATTGATTTAGCGTTTAGGGCTACGGGACTAGGGGCCCAGCTTGGAAAGGCATCGCCCGACGAGGCACAAGTAATCGCAAAAGGCATGATTAATCTTGCACAGGTGACCGGCGAAACCAAGGACTTAATGAAGAACGCCGGATTTTTACTTGCCGCTGTACCCCACTCCCTTGTTCAGACGCTTGCGGGATTATCTCAGTATGGAACTGTGGCCGTCAAGAGTGGCGCGTTCGCCGGGGGCACGCCCAAGGAAGGATTTGCACTATTTGGGGCCTTAAGCAAGGCGATGATCGATTCCGAAGGGCGGCGGACGAAAACGGCGTACATTAGCCTTGCAAAATCCTTAAATGAATTCTTGCCCGAGAAGGATATCACAGAAACAAAAAAAGGCAAAGAGATTGTAAAGACCGAAGCGACGGGGCTTAAAACAACGCGAGAGCGGTTGGAGATGTTGTGGAAAGATCCCGAAAAGCGAGCGGAGTTCCAGCGCGACTACGTGCTAAAGATGGAAAAAGGCGCAATCGGTGGCGTGATCTCACTCATCCAAGGGCCGCAGGCCGCCAAACTCGCAGACGCAATGGTTAGCAGGGATTACCTGGCAGCTATCGCGGATTTGCCGGATGTGCAAGACGCGGCACCCCGTGCCGAAGCAATGCTTAGGGCCCTAAACCGTCCAGTGGTTCAACAACTGGCTGGCGAAGAGCGTACCCGGAAATCGACAGTAGAGCAGCTACGAACGGAAACCGGCACCGGACAAGCGATGGCGAAAGCGGCCAATTTTAGCGCGAAGGCACTAGATGACGTTTTGGCAGCGAGTGGAATGGGTTACGTCGATCGGATGTTGGCTGTGACTGTGAGGTATCGTGGTAGTCTAACGTCATCAAACGAGGAGGCGTATCAGCGAGGGATTCGACAGCGAATGGCCACATTGTTATATCCGGATGTGGACAACCAGGCGAGGGCTAGCCTTGGAGTGCCAACGGTTGCTCCAAAGACACTTGCTCGGTTTGCCGCACAACGCACCACAGACCCAGAGCGGATTAAACGCGCACAGATACTCGAAAGGGACATTTCGGGTCCCGGAGCGCAATTGTCCCGCGGCGGCGGCGCTTTCGAGGATGTAGACAACCTCTTCTCGCTGATTACAACCACCGTAGAACCCGGTGCCGGCGGGTCGAAGGATATCTCGGCGCCGACCATGGAATCCCAGCTTACCGAAAGCAACCGGCTGCTCGGCATGTTGGTTGAGGGACTAGTCGGGCCGACTCCACCGCCCAACCGCCCGCGTAATCTTACCACGCACAGCGAGTAGTAACGCCCATGAACGCCATCCACAACTTTGCCTGCATTCAACTCGACGGGAACCCAATCCCGCCGATGCAAGATCGGAAGATCGTACAACGCGCCGGCGTAGACGGCACGGGCATCTGGCGAATGGGATCGCGTGGAAGGAAGTTCACCCTGCGGGCCGGCGTCGATGTACCGAACATGGCCGCCGGGCGGGTGGCGTTTGCGGCAGCGACCGCATTCACCAATGCTGATCCACTGGTATTGATCCAAGAGAACTATGACTTCGACCTCGAGCAGGACTGGAAGGTATCAGTATTGGGCGTCCGGCAAGTTGACTTGCGTGCCATATTGAACGCGATCGGTGGCTTGTTTCCACCAAGCTTGGCGTGGCTGGAAATAGATTTTGAGCTGATCGCAATCGCAAACCAATAGGAAGGGACCGTAATATGCCCAACATAGCAACCGTAAGCACGGCGCAGGTAACCGCTACCGCAAGCGTCACGGAACAATTACAGGGGTTGCCCGGTACGGGTCCCTACGAACAAAACTTGAATGTAGAGCCCGGTCCGAAACAGTATGGTCCCAACTCCACTCCGCCGGTGTTGTATCGGTCAGTAAAGACCTGGACGTTGGACGGCGCAGGCGAGGCGACTATCGATCTGACGGCCCTACCAGGGATGCAAGACGATATCGACGGCACGGGTCTAAAGGTACAGGTGTTTCGCGTTTGGGGCAGCGTTGGAAATGGCGCACTACGAATTGCCAATGGTGCCGCGAACCCCTACGATCTTACCGGCGAGGGCGATGCACTGATATACCCGGCCGACAATGTCCGGCCGTTTATCCTGGAGTATGGTGATGGTTCGCCGGAAATCACCGACGTGAGTGGCGTCGGGGCCAGCCAAATCGATCTTTCCGGCACGATAGGCGATGCGTTTACGGTCGACATTCTACTGGGCTAACCTAGATGACCACCGAACTCGGCACGGCCCTCGGCGAAATCCACGGCACGCATTTTCCACACGCAGTCTACGTGCGCCAGACGTGGGCCGGCGCGTGGCAAAGCGTAACGAATCTCTATGCCAATTCTGTATCCTGGGGCTCGGGTAGCACGATCGGCGAGGCATCTCTGGAGCGAGAGTACGGCGTCGGAATGCCCGCCGGCGAGAGCGTCGAGGCTGCCTATGCGCCGCTGGACGTGCTCCACTGGTACGTCAAGGTGGAAATCGAACAAGGTGACGATGATCAAGGCGCCCCGAATGCAACGTTGACCTGGTACGGGGTGATCGTCGAAGATGACCAAGACCGAGGCGGCGCCCTGTCGACGGATGCCGGGTTGGTACTTTCCGGCAACCAAATGCTACGTGCCGTCGGCCTGGAGTACCTCCTGACGAAAGCCGTTGTCAACACGTCGCACTATCGCCGAACGCAGGACAGTGACACGGAATTTGAATTGCGGCGGCCGTTGACGTTCAATGATGAGGGTATCGAAAACCGCACGGATACGGCCGGTAGTCACGGGGTGTTTTTGTTCACCGACGATATAGCAGAAGCCGGAGACAACGAACTGTGGAACACGCGGGAAATCGTACGGTATCTGCTGGAATACTACAAGCCGAAAGATGCGGACGGTACGCCGTGGCTGGACTTCCGCTTGACGGCCGCGGCACTTGCGGCGTTGCCCGATTGGGATACGCCGGAAATCGAGGCAGGTGGCCGCAATGTTTTCGAGTTGCTCAATGAACTGTGCGACCGGCGACGGAACCTATCCTGGAAGGCCAGCGTCAATGCAAGTTCGGAGGTGATTGACGTTGACGTGTTTACTTTCAACGCCGATGTGATTACGTTGCCCAGCGGCAACACCCACGCAGCGAACCCCAATACCATACAACTTGATTTCGATCGTGCGGTTGACGTGCGGGCAACGCTGACAGATTCGGCCAGCCACACCGTCGATCAGGTGATCGTGCGAGGCGGATTCAAGCGGTCATGTTTTTCGTTGTCGGAGACCGATGACGGTACGCTGGAGGCTGGTTGGGATTCGGCCGATAAGACAGACTACGATACCGGCCCTGGCGATATTGGCGACGTGGGCTTTGAAGAACTGGCGAGGCGCATAGCAGCCTACCGTAGCGCCGATCGGTTTGAGCGGGTCTATTCGTACTTCCGTATCCCGCCGGGTTGGGACGGCGAGGTGGGCAACGGAATCGGCGGCACGAAGAACCCGGTGTTCCCCGACGATTCTATCTACGGACAAGAACGCGTTTATCTACCGAGGTGGCAATTCGAGCGTTACTTGCCGGTCGGGCTGGTGGACACCGCACCTAACGATGATGCCGAAAAGCCGGTAGCACCGATCGCATTGTTTCGGACAGAGGAAGGCGCGGGTGAAGATCCAGACCGTTATCAGCACGCCGAAAAAGTGGCGTATATTCTTTCGGCATCCGACAAGGCGTGGGCGGCATCGTTACGAATGCAGGATGATGCGCCGGGAATCATCCTGAGAGTATCGGGGGCGCCACAGCATGTATTAGCGAGGCTCACTTTCCTGCCAACGGTAACTGACGACGTGCCGGAACTCAACTGGAAAACCGACCTGATCGTAACGGTGATGGCCCGAATGGATTCTCGCGTCGAGGTACCGTGGCCGAACGTCGTTGGGAGCGGTGCCGGTGATGTGGTACGGCGAGAATACATTGACTTGGGCGATGAGGCCCGGCTGGATTATGTGGTACCGGGAACGGTCAAGGGAATCGACGACGGCGAACTCCAGCACGTCGGCGCGGGCGAGTATATCGATTCAACGAACTACATCCGAGACGATCGTGATGCTATGCGTGATGTGGCCATGTTTGCCTCTCGGTGGTTCGGCGTGCCACGGCAGGCGTTTACTTTTGAGATTCGCCAATTGACCGCCGTATTGGAAGTCGGCGACTTGATTACTTCCGTCGGTACCGAGGACACGCAAGAAGACGTTAACTCGGTTGTCACCCGACACACGATCGACCTGCGAAGCGGCAAGACGACTTACGTTACCGCGTTTGCCGAGTTGGATTTCGGCGAGTTGCTTGTTACGACGTAACACCAAGGGAATAGCGATATGCCTACGGGACCACGGAGCACTTCACGGCGGGCGAGACTGGCCGAGCGAAAGGCCGAGCGTCTCAGCGAACAGCGCGACCGAGCACCGGAACGGGTGGCGATGGGGGCAAGTCCCCAATATACTCGGTGGTTTGAGGTTACGACCCATAACCCGTCTGCCCCGCTCGAGGCCAATAACATTTTCGTCCACGACCTACGGTGGGATTTCGCCGTAGACGAGTTCGACATGGACAGGTTCGTAGTGGATGAAGACTCCCATTTTGTTGCCTGGGATACGCTGCATCGGTATTACTATAAAGGAATAACCGACAACCAATGGTTCGTGCGGTTCACTGACCAGTTTCCGTCGCCGCACAACCAGGGAACTCGTGGGTACGCGACTTGGATAACACTGACCAAGCGGTGGGAGATTCAATGGATGCAGCCATCGGCAATAGTAATTGGTGGTGTCATGAGTAATCTGCTCGGTGTAGACGAAATGAACACCCTGCGAGTTATAAGTCCGATCGGCGCGATTCTCACCATTGTTGATCCAGCTGGGTCTGCCTCGGTAGCAAACCTGATTAACGCTGGGCTAGGCGATAACGTACTCGGCATGTATAACTCGGTTACCGACTTTTGGGACTTGTTTGCGGGGGACGGGACCCCATGACCTATCGCGATAAAGCAAACAACCCATGAAACCCAAACACATCTTCGTAATCGGTTACCCCGGCGACGTCAACGGGGCCTGCACCGAACTCTGGCACACGATTTGGTTATGGCGAACCCACGGCGTCGAGGTTACCTGCATCCCCACCTGGAAAGCCGACGGCCGTTGGCAACAACGTCTGGCCGCAATCGGTTGCAAGACGCTCGTTCAATCAGTCAGAAGCTTCTCGGTCCCGCCCGACTCGATCGCGGTCGCGTTTTGTAACACGCAGTTTCCGGTGGTGGCCGACCGATTGAAAGATTGCCGAATCGTGTGGGTACCGTGCATGGATTACTTGGGCGACCGCGAAAAAGCCTACTACGGATCACACGGACCGTTCGATGCCTACGTATTCCAAAGCCAATACCAACGCGGTGCGCTGTTGCCGCAACTAGCCGAATACGGCGTGACGTCGGGCCAGTGCCGACTGATTCACGGGGCGTTCGATGCCGAAGAATTCCCGTTTCAGCCTCGGTCGCACAAACCGGGCGAACCGTTTGTAGTTGGCCGTCTATCCCGGTCGGACCAGCGAAAATTCTCCCCCGACACATGGGAAGTCTACAGCGCGGTGCCCAACGTCCGGGCCCGGGTTATGGGCTGGTCGAATGTCATCCGGCAACGGCTGGGCAAGCCACCCGAATGGGCCGAGACACTGGAAGTCGGGGCCGAATCGTCGCTGGTCTTTCTCCGTTCGTTGCACGCCCTGGTAATCCCCGGTGGCGAAGCAATTGAGAACTGGCCGCGCGTCGGGCTGGAGGCCATGGCCGCCGGCGTGCCGGTCGTGGTCGAAGACAAGGGCGGCTGGCGGGAAATGATCGAACACGGGGCTACCGGGATGTTGGCGAAGACGCTGGGCGAAATGGCACGCCTGACGGCCGCTCTGGCCCGCGACGAGGGCCTGCGGCTGAATATCGCCTACCGGGCACGGACGGCCGTAGAACTCAATCTAGCGAATCCTAGGGCATTGTGGCGGCAGTGGGAGAAGCTATTCGGCAGTCTGTCGTGAGGTGGGCTTGATGGCAAGAACAGATAAGGCTAAAATAACGGGACGCTGGGGGTTGACCCAGCATCCCTGAACATCTCAAACTAACGGGAGTCTGAGAATGTCTGACACGAATTCTACCACATCGGCCAAACCGCTCCGAGTCCTCGTCTGTGGGGCCGGTGGATTTATCGGCGGGCATCTTGTTCGGCGGTTATTGAACGAGGGGCACGACGTGCGATGTGCCGATATCAAGCCGCTTGACAAATGGTGGCAAGTTCATCGGCGGCGCGACGCATGGGACGGCACCGACCTGCGAGATTTGGTGACTTGCCTAAATGCATGCGACAAGACCATCGACTACGTCTACAACCTCGCCTGCAATATGGGCGGCATGGGCTACATCGAGAGCCACAAAGCAGACTGTATGATATCGGTGCTGATCAACACCAACCTCTTGCGGGCTGCCAGGGAGGCCGGCGTCAAGAGGTACTTCTATTCCTCTTCGGCGTGCGTGTACGCCGCCGGCAAACAAGACCGTACCGACTTGCCGGCGCTCAAAGAATCCGACGCTTGGCCAGCCGAGCCGGAAGCTGGCTACGGCCTGGAAAAGCTCTTCAGTGAGGAAATATGTCGCTACGCCATGGAAGACTGGGGGGTGGAGACGCGGGTTGCTCGTTTCCACAACGTCTACGGACCGCACGGCAGTTGGAACGACGTGCGCACGAAGGCCCCCGCTGCGATCTGTCGGAAGGTGGCCAAAGCGAAGCTATCCGGCAACCACCTCATATCCATCTGGGGCGACGGTACTTGCACCCGTTCTTTCATGGAAATAGACGATTGTATTGAGGGTATTTGCAGGATCATGGATAGCGATATCCGGTATCCGGTCAACCTCGGCAGTTCGCAGGTGGTGTCGGTTGACCAGTTGGTTAGCATCGTTGAGGGCATCGCTGGGGTGAAATTGGAGCGACTCTACGACACCAGTCAGCCGCAAGGGGTTGTGGGGCGTAACAGCAACAATGATTTGATTCAAATTGAGTTGTCATGGGAGCCCAATACGCCGCTGGTTACTGGGCTTACGAAACTGTACGAATGGGTAGAATCCAAAGTAAAGGAGAATCGGGAATGAGTAAGTTTATCAATCGGTGTGTAGGTGTGTTAGTGCTGGTAATAATCAGTCTGACGGTCTGTGCATTTTATTTCGCTTTGAGGCGAGCAGAATGCTCCGTGAGGCAGTACGCCGAAGTCAACCAGATGTGCAGTGAATGCCCCTCGCTGCTGCCCATGGTGGATAGAGCAATGCGAGACGGGACAATGGTCATCCCTGAATACGGTGCAATTTGTCGCGAGTATCCGAGGCTTAAACTGGGCAAACTACTAAAGGAGGATCTGGAATGAAACGATGGCTTGCTCGAATTGGTTCATGGGTTCTGTTTGCCATCGGCGTGGTGCTCGGTTTGTTTACGTCCTGACAAAAGGAGAATCAATAATGGAAGCTCTGGCAAGCGCCGTGTTTTGTATGGTTTTTGTAGTTGTGGCTATGACCCTTATTCAAGTGATATTTTATTATACTTGCGGCCCGCCAATAGACACGACAGTATTGCACGAGCCCCCGAAGCCGGAAAACAGATCACTACCACCGGAGGAGTCGCTAAACCAACTGACAAGACAAGTGGCCTCATTGTCTGGCGAGGTGAATCGGCTGGAACACGCAACAAGAGATTCCGATGAAATGCTATTTGGCGATGGCTGGTAACTTTAGCGAGTAAAGGAGAATCGGGAATGAGCGACGGTTATTTAACAGACGACGAATACCGCGATGTATACAGCAAAGTACCGCGGTTATGCGTAGACCTCGTGATTCGCGACGAAGAAGAGTTTGTGTTGTTGACAAGACGCGAACAGAAACCACACGTTGGTTGTTGGCATTTGCCTGGAGGGCGAGTATGGAAGGGCGAAACGATCCACATGGCAGCCCGGCGAATTGCACAGCGTGAAGTTGGCAACCAGATAAACATCGGCGAGTGCTTGGGCTTTCTCGAAGTCCTTGATGATCCAGGGGACTTAGTGGTGTGCCATAGCACCAGCATTGTTTTAGCATGTACGCTGTGCCTGAATCTCATTGTGCCGGGTACCCGGCAGGGCTTTGCGTGGTTTAATAAAATCCCGGTAGGGGTGCATCCAGAACACGGGGACTTTTTACAGCAAGTAAGGGATCGCAGTGCAAGAATATAGACACGACTTGACGGCCGAAGAGATTCGCGACTTGGTGGGTGTTTCGCCGTTGATGCTGGAAATCGGCAGCCACGAAGGCACAGATTCAATAAAGTTTCTGCGGGCTATGCCGCGGATGTGGCTGCATTGTTTTGAGCCCGATCCGCGGCCCATCGCCCGTTGGCACGAACGGATCGGGAAATGGAACGCTACCGCGTTGACCGAAAAGATGGTGGCCGATGTTGACGGAGAAAAGCCGTTTTGGCAATCGACTGGCAAAGCAGGACACATGGATGATTGGGACTATTCCGGTGGCTGCTCTGAACCGACTGGCCACTACAAGCGATCCCCCGAAATTGCGTTTAAGCCGCCAGTGATGTTGCCGTCCATTCGGCTGGATACGTGGTACGGCAGGAAGATTGACCTGATTGACTTCATTTGGGCCGACGTACAGGGCGGGCAACGGGCATTGATTGCTGGTGGCCAAGAGGCGCTGAACGGTACTCGCTATCTCTACATAGAATGCCACCACCCATTCCCACTCTACGAAGGCGAACCTTCCCGCGACGAACTGATTGATTTGCTGCCGGGATTCGAGCCGCTGGCTATCTACGCTCAAGACAACATCCTTTTTAAGAGTAGGAGCCTTACTTGAATCAGTACGATATGGAGAAATTTGTTGCGGACGTGGATTTGTATCAGAACATTGTCGCTCAGTTTCGTCAGATGCTGACTAGGACGTTCCGGATTGTCGGCAAAAACGGTTCGCAGGGAGAAGAGGATAGCGTGCTTCGCGAGTTACTGCCGGGCAATACTGGCGTATACGTAGATATCGGTGCCGGTCATCCGTTCCACTTAAGCAATACAGGGGCCTTCTATGAGCGTGGATGGCGAGGGTTACTGGTCGAACCTCTTTATCAGTATTGGCCCTCAATCATTCACCATCGGCCCGGTGATCTTCTTTATGATTCGGCCGTACGCAACTACGATGGGTTCACGATGCTCCGGGTTCAGGGTACCGTAAGTTCGGTCCTGCCGAATTGGAATATCCAAGAGCACGCAAAAATGATGATTACGTGCGAAACTACTGCGACACTGCTGGCAAAGTTTCCTGCGATTCGGGATGCTTGCCGGCTTTGCTCGATCGACGTGGAGGGTGTCGAGCAGGAGGTACTGGAGACTATTGACTGGACAACTTTCCATCCCGAGGTGTTTGTCGTAGAGTATCGGGAATATGATCCACATAAACTAGGCAAGGATATATCTAGCGATTGGGCCAGGCTGCTTGACGCACAGGGCTACAAGGAAATTAAGCGCACGCCGATGAATATTATCTACCGGAGAGCAACTACAGAGGTGGTAGCATGATGCGCACGGCCGACGTACCGCC
>SDBT01003986.1_pt1 | contig 25253 bp, 20 predicted proteins | sample 2277101 | NCBI WGS metagenome assembly SDBT01 (sample SAMN10404973, study PRJNA504765) | marine sediment metagenome | isolation source: marine sediment core GS10_PC15, 103 cmbsf | place: Arctic Ocean: Southern Knipovich Ridge | collected 2010 | reverse complement strand
TTTATCACAGAGAACTTATAGATGCCCAGTGAAGAAAAACTATAAATCACAGGTTGAGAATATAGATAGGATCAGTAAATTGCAGTATATTTAAAATCACTCCTCATTTAGAATAGAGCCAAAACATTTTGATAATTTAAGGTTTTACCCTTATATTTGTGTTATTATTTTAAGGCCATAACCTTATGAAAAAACAAAAACTAATATTAGATCAGATTGATAGAAAAATACTTCAATTAAGAAATATTGAAGATTTATCTATTCCATCAACAGGATGGATCAAGGCTATCAGACAGTCATTAGGCATGTCTATGAGGCAACTTGGAATCAAGATGGGTATAACAGCACAAAGCGTCCGAGAAATTGAACAACGTGAACTTAATGATGCAATATCGTTAAGAGTACTAAGACAATTTGGTAAATCGCTTAATATGAAACTGGTATACGGATTCATTCCATTGAATGAAAGTCTTGAAAGTATAGTAGATCAAAGAGCTAAAGAAATAGCAAAGGAAATCGTCTATAGAACTTCTATTAGCATGATACTTGAGGATCAGGAAAACAATCCGGAAAGAATCAGCAAAGCTATAAGGGAGAAAGCAGAGGAAATAAAGCGGGAAATGCCTAAATATATATGGGATTAGAACTTGAATATATTGAAGGTCAAACACCTCTTGACGATGATGAGAAAGAAGGATTACTCATCGAAACAATATCAACTCGAGGGGAGCTTGATGAATTTGAACAAGCTAATATTCAACAGGCAATTGAATGGACAATAAAACATAAGTTTGGTCAGGGACAGATATTTTCTGAGAAGTTTCTACTCTGGTTCACAGAAAAATGTTAGGTGAAGTCTGGGAATGGGCCGGTACCAAAAGAAAAAGTAATAAAAATATTGGAGTAGATAAATTTCAAATTTCAGTTGCTTTACAGCAATTACTTGAGGATTGTAAATTTTGGCTCGAACATAAAACTTACGAAGCAGATGAAATCGCTATCAGATTCAGTCACAGGCTTGTAGAAATTCATGTTTTTCCAAATGGTAATGGAAGACATTCCAGATTAATTGCAGATATAATAATCTCACATATTTTTAATAAACCAGTCTTTACCTGGGGAAATTTTGATCTATCAAAAGCAGGACAAATAAGGAAAGAATATCTAAAAGCTATATACCATGCAGATAATGGTGAAATTGAATCATTATTAGAATTCTCAAGAAAATAAAATAATTGAAATCAACAGGAAAATATGCTTTGACGAAAAATATAATTGTATGAATAGGCAGGTTCATTTCAAAACCCGATCGTGAATGGAGCGATAGCCTCCGCCCATATTTCGGGCGAGCCACAGGCGATAGTCTAAATTCTCAGTCGCAGATATAAATTTTTTATCCATGGGTCCGGATGCAGTAACAACAGCAATCGCTTTTCCACCTTGTTCTGTTACGGTCATCAACACCAGTTCATCGCGAAAATCACCGTATAGATCGGCAACCATCAACAACCTGGCATCGGGAAAAGGATTCGGGTGCACTCCTGGCACTTCTAAGACTTCTTCTCCGTCAAAGTTAGCTATGGTATGGCCGTTATTACCCAGCAGTTCCCGGGTTAAATCACCATCCCATTCCACGGGAGTCAAACCGAAAGGAAAAGGCTCCAGCAAGATCCGTCCGTCTGCGGAAAAGAGAATCATATTCTGGTCACTATGTCCGGCCCGATTTGATATACATTCGATTCCCGCTGATCCACTCCAAATGTCTGATGTCCAGCCGTGATGCCCGTGAGTCCATCGGGGATCATCCTCCCGGTTCAATTTCCAGATGATCTCGCCTGTGTTGGCATCGACCATATATACACCTGCGTGCATACTTGACTCAACGATATAAAAAACCTCCAATCCTGGTCGCTCCGGCAAATAATCGTGAATGGACACGATGTCCGGATGTTGCTTATAAATAGACCATCGCAAAGAACCATCGTGATTGATGCACGTTGTACCGTCAAATACTTCCTGTTTACCGTCGCCATCCATGTCCCACAGATTGAATGGAACATTATTTGCACTTCCATAACAAAACTCATGATCGCAAATATCCCTTCGCCACAAAGAGCGTCCCCAGGAAGTAAAGGCTTCAAATTGGACCGGAATACCTGGATCCTGTGACATTTCGCTGTTTCCGTTATCCATCCGTACAAGACAGTCCAAAGTGCCATCACCGTTCAAATCCCCAAAAACAGGGACCAGGTTTCCCTGTTTATAAAGCGGTTCAAAAGTCATTGCCATGGATGAAGCCTCTTCTGTTGAAGTAACATTAACCCATTCGGAACGCCTGCCTGTTTTTCCATTAGTATCTACAGGACGAATGTAATAATGATATCTTTCTCCTGTCACCAGACCTTCATCGATAAAAGTCGTTGATTTTTTTATCTGCGCTTTTGTAACCCGAAACCCGGAGTGAAGCCTGGTCGATGCCCGGTAAATCTCAAATTCGGTTGACTTCATATCCGAAGCAAGCAGAGCCCAGCTTAACATGACTCTTCCCTCTCCCAGCGATATGGCGCACAGCTTGCGGTGTTGAATGTTCCAATCAGTGCCTTTGGGCTCTCGTACCGGACGAAATCCAACATCAGGATGCCGGATCCCGGGAGATAAACTGAGCTGATAACCACATTGAAGATATTCTTCACCCCTGGCCCAGGAACCACCCATAATGACGCCTACAAGAAAGTCCGGGTTTTCAAGGCGATAGATATATCGTGCCGTTGTCGGATCGTAGTTGTATACCGTCATATTCCAAACATTACCCGACATGCCATAAAGTCCGAAGCTATTTTCCGCTCCCCATGTGGCCGGCTTTAAGTATTCGTCCCATTGATCAAAGGATCGGTCGTTCCCGGAATCATAGTTTGTATTTCCCTCTGGGGGATCATCACCCCACGGATACTTCTGACCCGTGTTCCCACCCCGTGCCGCATATTCGAATTCGAATGTTGTGGGCAAGCGATACATCCGTCTATCCTTCTTTGACAGCCACCTTAAATACTCATTCACATCCTTGAAATTCACATAAATAACGGGGAAGTCCTCTTTGCCGGCAGGTATTTTACCATCCACCCAAAACAGAGGTGCGGGATACCCGGTTTCCTTAATGAAAATATCATATTCTGCATTTGTAACTGCATGGTCGAGGATTTCAAAATCTTCAATCCTGACTTTCAGGTGATTTTGATCTGAACTACCAACCCCGGGTGAAAAGGTATCTTCTGTAATTAGAACGAAACCTTGTGCAACAACATCGGTACTTGTCCACGGAATGGCAAGTGTTAGAAACAACATACAATAATAAAAGTGTTTCATTTTTTTAGTTTTCATTGATGCAAATTAATCTTTTTTGAGTGTATGCGATTTGTTGAGTCAAATAGTACAAAAGTAGGCTCATTTAAATGTATTGTCCCACTTGCATATAAATGCTAAATTTAGGTTGATTTCTTTTTGGACACTTCATTCTTAACTCTGAAAACTTAAACAGATGAAACGAATTGTATCAGTTACATTATTTGGTTTGCTGGTAATTAACTTATGTTTTGGTGGCGAAAAGCAGAAAATCATCCTGGATTGTGATCTCGGTGGGGATATTGATGATGCATTTGCTGTTGCAATGATACTGACTGCTCAGGATGAGTTTGATATACTTGGTATATGCATGGACTATGGCAATACAGAAGCTCGTGGCCGCATAGCACTACGAATGCTTTATGAGACAGGAATGGACGATATACCCGTATATATTGGAAGAAAAACCGGAGATGGTGAATCAGCGCAGTTTAAATATGGTCAGGGATTTGATATGTTGGAGCCTCAAGAGCAGGGTGCTGCCGAATTTATAGTAACAACCCTGAATGCATACCCTGGTGAAGTAATTCTGTTTACGGTTGGCCCTGTACCAAACATGAAGGATGTTATTGAGTTGGATAGTAAAGCATTATCCAATGCAAAGCATATCTATTCTATGTTTGGAGATTATCACTTCGGGGCAAAAGAGTGGAATGTTATAGCCGATATTAAAGCTTCACAGGCGTTTATATCCAATATCGATAATAATATAACCTTATCAGGAGTAAAGGTTGCAGGTGCGATTAAATGGGACGATGATCGGTGCCGGCAGGTAGAGGACAGAGATACACCTTTGACAGATGCTTTAACAGAACTACTTCGTCTGTGGAGATTAAAAGACCCGGAAGAATGGCATACACCTATTTTATGGGATTGTACAGCCATTGGCCTGGTTTTATGGCCTGAACTGTATGAAACACGGGAAGTATATATGTCTGTTGATGATAGTGGTCATAACATTATAGATGAAGGCAGAGATCCCAATTGTGAGATTGCTACAAATATTGATGTGGATGAATTCAGAAGACGCCTGATGGATTTGTATATGAAACAAAATTTTAAACGCAATTCATCAGGAGTTTTTGAAAAAAAGATTACGAACTAAATAATAAAGAAAACAATGCACTTGAAAAATGGTTTTATTTCGTCTTTCCTTTTAGCTATTATTTGTCACATAAGTCTTTACAGCCAGGAAAAAATCATCTTTGATACGGATTTTGATTCAGATATTGATGATGTTGGTGCACTCTATTTGCTGCATAACCTGGCTGACCAGGGCAAAGCCGAAATACTGGCTACAATCCTTTCTACCACGCATTTCTGGAGTCCGTTTGCCCTTGATGCAATCAATACATTCTGGGGTCGTCCTGATATTCCCATCGGTGCTCCGTTTATCGAGGGCGTGAACAAAGGATCGGTTTATGCTGAAACAATCGCAAAAACTTTTCCCAACGATATGGGAGAGAAAAAGAATATCGAGGAGGCAACCCTCCTGTACCGGCGAATCCTGGTCTCACAACCAGATTCAAGCGTCACTATGATAACTGTAGGCCATTTAACAAATATTGCAAAACTGTTGGAATCCGAACCGGATGAATTGAGTCCCCTGTCCGGGAAAGAGCTTGTCAGCAAAAAGGTGAGGAGGTGGGTGGCCATGCTTGGACAGGGCATGGATTGGAATATGAGATGGGACCGGGATGCATCCAAAACCGCGATCAATGAATTTCCCGTACCTGTTGTACTAACGGTGGACGGACAGGCAGTAAAAACCGGCAGGCGAACACAGGCGTTACCGGATATGAATCCCATAAAAACGGTGTATAAATTATGGGAGAAGCATTACAATGAGATTGACAGAAGCAGTTGGGATCAGATTTCCACACTGTTTGCCGTGGAAGGCGAAAGTGACTATTTCAGACTTGAGCGTGGGATCCTCTTGTTTACATTGGAGGACGGAGCGATTTGGGAGACCGATGACAATGGGAAGGACTACCGACTGTATAATAAAATCTCCAACGAAGAACTGGTTGAAGTAATTGAAAACTTAATGATTCAAACACCAGGGAAATGATAAAAACTGCAAAAAGAATTATTGTTCTATTGGGATTGGTGTTACTCTCATCCCAGGTTCTGTTGTATTCCCAGAAGGGGGAAAGCAAAGAGCTCTCCAAAGAAACTGTATTCATCACAGTTGAAGACTCCATAAAACTGGGGACCGACCTATATTTGCCTGAAGGAGACGGGCCTTTCCCCTGTATTCTTGTAAGGCTTCCATACAATATGAACGGAATAGGCGAAGGCGGAGAGAATTATATCAGGAGTTTTTTGAAGAATGGCTGGGTTACAGTCATGCAAGATACACGCGGAAAATTCGAGTCAAATGGAATATATCACCCTTTTAAACACGAAAGGAGTGATGGACTTGCCACGGTGAAGTGGATCCGGTCACAAGCCTGGAGCAACGGTAAAATTGCCGGCTGGGGTGGCAGCTATGTGGGCTACACACAATGGGCCATTGCCGATCAGCTGGATGTGATCACGCCAACCGTTACTTCGGCGAATATGTATGAAATGGTATACCCGGAAGGGATCTATTCCCTGGCCACCGCATTGAACTGGGGGCTTTCCAATGGGGCCAGGACCTATAATGCTGTTGACCCGGTGAAGATGAAGAATAGTTATTTCGTTTTGCCCCTGTCTGTTGCTGACGATTCTACTGTGAAGCAGATAGATTTCATGGATAGCTGGTTAGAGCATCCCTATGAGGATGCCTACTGGGGAATAATGAACCACCGTGCTGTTGTTACCTGTCCCGTCTTATCTATTGCCGGGTGGTATGATATTTTCTTAATGGCACAGATCCGTGATTTTGAAATGATGGAACCATACCGCCATACTGAAAGCAGACTGGTTATCGGTCCTTATGCACACGGACAAATAACCATTGAAACGGATTTCGGAGAAGACGGTAATCTCGCCAGTTTTGATGATGATATTGTTGCTTTTATCAAACGTCATCTGGAAGGTGATGAAGGTGAAACGGGGCTGTCCGGGCCCGGCAAACCTTACTCATTTTTTATTATGCACAGAAATGAATGGATTGATTGTGATCATTGGCCACCTCAAAATAGTAAAACGATTTCCTACTACCTGAATCCGGATGGTACAATGAGCCGGGTTCATGATCCCTCTGAGAAAGTGATCGAATATACTTATGATCCGTCTGATCCCTTCCCCTCCATTGGCGGAACCTTCCTGGGAGTGGGAGTGGGTCCGGCATTCCAGAATCCAAATACGGAGCGCAAAGACCAGGTCGTATTTGAAAGTGAAGTACTGGAAGAAGCGCTTGTCCTTCTGGGCCCTATTGACGCGACTATTTATGCCGCCACGGATGCCCCGTCAACCGATTTCTTTATCTCATTGCAGGAGGTCCGTGCTGACGGAAAGATTATAAACATACAGGAGGGAGGCAAGACTGTTTATTCCGAGGAGAGGGCAGATCCCTGGATAAAGAGAGTTGATATATCCGTTTGGGCTACAGGGTACCAGGTTGAGGCAGGCCATAAGCTGCGGGTTGTGATCACCTCATCCCTGTTTCCACGGTATAACCGCAACCTGAATTCGGGAGAGGATATTTTCAATGCCCAGAACCCAAGGATTGCCCGCCAGAAGTTATATTTCGGGGAAAAGTACCCCTCACATATCACTCTTCCGGTTATGGACCTTAACTAAATAACATATGAAAGACCATTTCCTTATCAGGCGTATAATTTTAATTATTCTGTTCATGTTTTCGGGGGTATTGTCAGTCTTCCCTCAAAAGGATTCCAATTTTATTCTGTGGCAGCTGTGCTCACAGATAAATACCATTGGTAATTCTTACGTTTTCCAGATGAAAAATGGGCAAGTTGTTGTTATGGATGGAGGAGTTAAGGAAGAATGCGATTACTTAAGGGGATTTCTTGCAGCTCTGGGGAATGAAGTTGAAGCCTGGTTTATCAGTCATCCACATTCCGATCACATGGGTGCATTGAATCAGATTCTGATGGATCCGGGCGAGATCGGGATAAAAACTGTTTATCATGCTGAATTTTCAAAAACGTTTTACCAGGAAAATGAAACTCAAAATGCCGAATTAACTGAAGAATTCTACGACAACCTGAGCAATTCTGAAATCCGGGTTGTGAATGTTACACAACCGGGAATGGTAGTTAAAATTGACCAGACAACATTCAAAATCCTGAGTGTGGCAAACGAGGACCTTACCAGTAATGCTTATAATAATTCATCCATGACCATAAGGGCATGGGATGCAGCAAAGTCAATGCTGTTTTTAGGAGACCTGGGCAGGGAAGGAGGGGACCGGTTACTGGCGGGGCCCTTCAGGGAAGAACTGGACTGTGATTACCTGCAAATGGCTCACCATGGTCAGAATGGAGTGCGGAAAGATTTTTACCGGAGTATTGATTTCAAGGCCTGTCTCTGGCCCACACCTTCATGGGTCTATCAAAACGACACAGGGGACGGATATAACACTGGCAATCTGGAAACGATTGAAATCAGGAATTTAATGGATTCACTTGGCATCAAAGAGCATTATCTGAGCTTTGAAGGACTCACTAAAATCAATTAATACCGATCTTATGAATAAATCAGTGATCATGACCTTCCTTATGATCTCGCTGGGAATGAACACAAATGCTTCCAACAACCCGGGTCCGTCCAATGATTCACTGTATGCTATTGTGCTTCCGCAACTGAATGGACCAAATTATGCGGTTGATTCAGCGGAACTGAAAATAATTGACGGAGTGGTTTTTTATCAGGGTCCAATGTGGAAGCCTGAGGAAGATTTTGAAGATACGGAAAAGTGGTCAGAATACCGGGATGAATATATACACCGAACTGGCAAATCCGATGCGTATCGCCTTCTGGATTTGAATATTGAGGCAAAGCACCTGTACCTTTCCGGTTGCCTTAATTCAGTTGATATCGGGAGTCCCATGTGGGGAGGAGGTGATGGATACAGAAACTTTTTTCTCGGTGACACTGCCGGGACCCTCAGCATTGGCTATCGTTCCGGCATCACCGATGTCATACCACTTGTTTTCGGGTATACTGCCTGGTGGCACGAAAATTATCAATCAAACTTCGAACCGTTTCGTTCTGATGCTGTGGCAAGAGATCAGCTGAACGAAGTTTTATGTGTGGTAAACGGACTCTCTTTCGGAAGCATCCGGGACCCGGAGGAGGTGGACAGGGGAACCTTCCTGATTAAAAATGGATTACCTGTTTCAAAAAGCAGGACCGATTCAATCAATGGTCTGCTGGTATATTCTTCAGATCCTTACCCGGAGCAACGGCAGCAGGCAATCGAATCATTGCGGAATACATTCTACACATCCCTGGAGGACATTAGCGATTCAATCATTAATAAGACTCCACCTGAAGTGCATCCCGCAGATTTTCCCGGCCCGAAAGTTACTTTTACCGGTTCACCCATTGCTACCCTGCTGACCAGGATTTATTATGAGAACTCCATGCAAATTCTGGGACGGATTGATGCAGACGGAATGGTGCATGAGTCAGAAAAGAGTGCTGATAATTACCAGGGATATGCAGAGATGGCCGATGCATCTGGCCGTACGGACAAAGCAGTGTACTGGCGGGAGCAGGCCGACAGGCTGAACGGAGCTATGGAAGCATATTACCCTGTTAACATCGAACCCTGGGGAGATGTCTGGGACCCAAAAAAGAATGCCATTTTCTCCTACGTCAACTCTACGCTGGCTCCTGCCTGTATTGGAATGGATTATTATGGTTTTGATGTGATGAACCTCCTTCCCAAAGAATGGGCCGATCGCACCCGCAGAACCTATCAAATGCAACTTATCAGGAACCGGCCTGAATTTGCAGCCTCTGCCGGTATTGGGTACGGACAGTGTTACATCACTCAGACAGGACTCTTAATGGATGAGATGAAGGATGCGGATAAAATGGTTGAATGGATGGTACGCCTCTGTTTCACACCCCGGCTAAAGCATCCTTACCGTGTGCCGGAAGCATCTGTAATATCAGAGGACGGATCAACCTGGCGGCGCTGGGGGGACCTGGGGAATCTTTATCAGATGGTGGATGTGGTGCATACCATTCACTTGATGATCGGGATTGATGATATTGATCCCTCACAACTGACATTAATGCCCAGGCTGACCAAAGATATTCATGAAATGGAGATCGAAGAGTGGCCGGTCAGGATCCAAAGCCATGATAAATCCTTACTGGCCGATATCAGCATGCAGATGGAAATTGATCCGGATGCAGGTGAGATAACCTGCCACCTGTCGTCCAGTCATCCCATTGACCAGGCCAGGATAAGGCTTGGTCCCTTCCCTGCCAGCACTGGTTCCCTGAAGGTTCTGCAAAATGAAAAGGATGTTCCCTTTACCAGGATCAATTCTGGAGATTCCGGGTGGGTCTGGATCAGGTTTGGAGGGGAGTCATTGATGGAATATGATTTTTGATTATACTTTAAATCAGGCGATAGCATTGAAACAGCTAACAATGAAATAGATAAAATTAAGTATGATTTATAATCCGATCAGAATAATCACATTTCTATTGATCATATTTGTCTCCTGTAATTCGCCGGAAAACTCACAGGAGAAGAGTATGGAGAATTCCCGGTCATTCTCTTTGGAACTCCAGAAGGATCTTCTCAATCTTCATCATCTGCAGCAGTTCAAAGCCTTTAAGAACTCCTTTGTACTTGGGCTTGAATCTATCAGCAACAGGCCACCGGCCATACCCGAAAATGGACGTAAAACAATCCTTGATGTGGAAGGCACAGGTAGCTTGCGCCATATATGGGAAACACACGGGCCCGGTAAATCTACGTTTATCCTTGAATTTTATGTTGATGGCGAAAAGGAGCCCAGTATCGCGGGACCTCTTGACGAACTTGTTGAGGCAGCGAAAGCCTGTATACAAACGTTTAGTCCGGTTGGAGGCACAACCATTGATTATGATTCATATAATTTTTATCTGCCGGTACCTTTTGAGAAATCATTGAAAGTTGATCTGATTGCAAATCCAAGGATAGGTTTGGTCTTTCTTCAGTTGGATTACCGGTTGGAAGACAAATCGATGACAGGTATAAAGCTGGTACAGGAAGAGGATGAAACCGGAAAAATAAAATTACTTTATAAGCCTGAACAGGAATCTGGAATCTTAGCCATGACAAAGATGCCTGAAACAAAAACAAATAGATGGCGTTTTTCGGGAGATAACAAAATTCGCATTGAGGGACCTGGTATCATCAGGCGTCTTGGTCTCAATTCAAAGCGCAGCGGTGTAAAACTTCTGATTCGTTTCGATGATGAACCTTCAACTGCTGTGAATGTAGATCTTGCCGATTTCTTCGGTCCTTACCGGGGTGTGGTTTTGAATAATAATCAATCCTACTTCCCTATGCCATTTGGTAAATCAGCTGAAATCGAGATCAGCGGTTCTCACCCCGGTGAAGAGTGGCAACTTGAACTGGATATTGAAGAGGTTGACAAATTTGAACCACACTGGGGTTATTTTCATGCCCTGCATACTCAGATCGACAGCAGCGTTGGGTACCTGCCATTCCAGGTTTTGTCAACAGGTGGGAACGGACACTGGGTAGGGATGAGTATTTACGACACACATCACGATCATGGCGGTGGTGATTTTACCGTCATTGATGCAAATACCGCTCAACCATCATTTCTTCATGGTATCAATGGAGAAGATTATTTCTCATTTGCTTTTTTTGGCAAAGGAGAAAACTTCCCTTACAGTGAAGCTTTCGACAACGATGAAGGCCGCATGAGGGTTCATTTCGAAAATCCATATCCGTTTAAGGAAACCATAGAAATAAACTGGGGAGTCACAGAGGGCCTCTCGCCACGTTCGGTAGCATTCTGGTACCAGGATTCCCCGAAAGACCAAACCATGACAGAAATTGAGGCAAGGGGCCGCGAATGGTCTGTATTCGGACCTGCAACTGTAAAATTACTTACCGGGGATGGAAATGCACCCGATGTTTCAGATCTTGATAGGTTATTTGAAGTGCTGCCAGATGTGGAGACGCTTGATGCCGGACGAGCAGTCCAGGCTGAACACATCATATTTAACAAAGAATTGAAAGGCACATACCATGGTTGGGCAACACAATATGCTTCCGGCCCTTATCTCAATCTGATGTATGCATATGGCCATGTGATGGCCGACCTTGGTGGCAATCACCACATGGGTTACTATGCACGATGTATGATGGCTCGCACTTATCTACAAAGCGACAGCGACCGGAAAGTCACGCTACAGTTATCATTTGATGATCCTGTCCAGGTCTTTCTGAACGGTACAAAAATCTATTCAAATGCTGAGCTCAGGGATGGTTTTGTTACCCAGAATATTAAAGCTGATTTAGTTAAGGGAGAAAACAGTCTGCTTATAAAAATGCTTGATACACCAAACAACAATACAATGTGGGCCGGAATTAGTTTGATGGTCCTTGACAAGAACGGAGATGGCATGTAATTAGCGCCTGCAAGAAGTAGGGATTTGGTGTTGTGGGCTATTGACTACCTGTTCTTTTATAGCCTATGGGTTTCCTATTTTTCTGCTCCAGTTCCTGCTGCCTGGTCTGCTCTAACTGTTTCAGGTATTCGAAGAACACCAGGATTTGATTATCGTGCTCGGCCATCTTGTGCTCAATCTTATCTAACTTGTGTAATATCTCTTTGTGCGAGGCCAACATCTCACGCATCTTGATGAAAATCCTTACAATTTGGACATTCACCTGGATGGCTCTTTCACTGTTCAATATACTAGCCAGCGAAATAACTCCATGTTCAGTGAAAGCCATCGGTACATACCTGGCCCCTCCCCAACTTGAGGTGCCAAATTGGCTCCTCAAGTCACTAAACTCCTCTAAGGTCAGTTCGAACATAAAATCTTCCGGGAACCTTTTAATATTACGCTTTACCGCTCTTTTTAATTGTTTGGTCTCCACTTCATATAATTCTGCCAGGTCCCGGTCAAACATTACTTTCTTGCCCCTAATCAGGTAGATCTTATTCATGATCACTTCATTCGGGATCAATATTTCAGATTCTTTCTTTGCCATGATGTTACATTATCTGCTCTGCACTTAACCTTAATGTTCTGGACATGGTTATTATCGTATCTTGGATTTCATTTCACCTCATATTTCAGGTAAAGAAAATCAGCAGGTTTATCAATCGTGAAATCTGCAAATCCGTCCTGATCTGTTCTCACAGTACTTGATTTTCCTGTTACCAGGTTGGTCATATTAATTGTTTTTCCGGAAATAAACCACATTTACCAGCAAGGATAAGACGGCATGGTACTGGGATCCTCATACCGGCAAACGTTATATCTTACCCGTTCAGCACCAGGGGAAGGTGGAGATCCGGCTTCAGCCCCTTGAATCGATCTTGATTGTGCTTGAAGAAAATGACACAGGAGAACCAGCTTCAAATTACCTATACAGGCATACTGGCGAATTATACCAACTCTTTATCTGACAATGATGTAGTTAAGTATTGGATTAACCTGGAAAAGCCCGATCCAATGGGACTTAAGGGTGATGTAAAGTTGTTAACAGATAGAATATTGTTTTCATAACTGTAATCTCTTATTTTTAATAAGTCCTTCCCAAAAATAAGTTGATATGACAAAATAACAAAAGGTTCAATAGATCATTTTATGCAAATCATAGTCCGGTTTGTGTATTGTTCTGCATTTTCCATTGATGTATATTTATTAACTCTGCATGATAAAAGAGAGCAAAGATATATGAAGAAAAATGCAATCCATTTCATTCAGCGCGCAGACCTATTAGCCTGGCCTTTAATTTTCTTTCTCCTGCTCATTGGCTGCAAGGGTGAAAAACGTGAGAAGCAATCTTCGGATAAGCATAATATCGTTCAATTGCTTCTTGATCCGGATGCTTTCATCGATTTCGGCAGCCTGCCATTGATTCCTTCTAAAACCAGCACTGTGTACCGCGCCACTGGAGGTGACTGGCAGTTTAACCTGCATTCCTACCTGATCCGTTATGATGATAAATTCTGGGCCATGTGGTCTTCAGGACGAGTCAACGAGAGCGATCGGGACCAGGTCATTCATTATGCCACCTCCATAGATGGCCATAACTGGGATCGTCCCGGAATTATCACGGATTCGCCCATAGCTTCTGATGGAAAACCCGGATTGGTGGTTGCACGCAGTCTTTTTGAACTCAACGGCAAACTCACTGCACTTGTGGGGTACATGGATAGTATAATAGGTTCCCAGGATGTATATAAAAGAGCCTGGGCGAATCTTAGTCTGTTGCGCTTTGAATGGGACGGAGAAAAATGGATTGATCGTGGTGTCTTTCTCGATGATTTTATGAACAATTATCCTCCACGTCCCATTAAGAACAGGTTGTTCATGACACGGCGAGACGGACCTCAACGTAAGGTTTACACAGTACTATCCAATACATTGAAGGGTGAGGTGTGGACCTCAACTCCATTGCCGGAGGAACCACCTGTCGCCCGCATGAGCGAACCAACCTGGTACATTGGCCCTGATGAGGTTGTACATCTTATCTTTCGTGATAAGGCGCGTGAAGGATTTTTATTTCATTCTATTAGTCTTGACGATGGAGTAACCTTTACTGCACCCGCTCAAACTAACTACCCCGACACACCCGGGAAAAGTTATACGGGCCGCCTGTCAAGCAGTGACTATTATTTGATCAACAATCCAGGAAAGACACGGGATCCACTGGCGATCACGTTCAGCCGTGACGGATGGACTTTTTCGAATGCTGCCCTGCTCCGCCACAATGCACCTGAACTGCGTTACCCGGGAAGCGCCAAGAACAGCCGAACTTTTCAGTATCCGCATTCCATTGAGCACAATGGTTCGCTCTTGGTTATATATGCGACGAATAAGGAAGATATCGAGATTTCAGAATATAACCTGAGTGAATTGCAAAAGGCAGCAGCTCGCAATATGGATAACCATATGAATTATGAAAACAGATAGATTTACATTTGCCCTTATCCTGGCTCTGATTTTGATTCTGGCAAGCTGTTCCGAATCAATCAAGGAAAAACAGCCCAATTTCATTATCATCATTGATGATCAGCATAACTCAAAATATATGGGTTGGACCGGTGAAGGGGAGGGCATCAGGACACCTGGATTGGACAGGCTGGCTTCCCAGAGTGTTACTTTTACCAATGCTTATGCCAACTGTCCGGTTTGCGCACCTTCCCGGCATTCAATGTATACCGGTCTCTACCCATCTGAACACGGGGTCATTCTTAACGATATGAAACTCCGGGACGATTTACCGACCCTGATGACCTTGCTGGCAGAGGCCGGATATACCACTGCCAACATTGGGAAAATGCATTTCGGACCCTACAATGAAAGGCATGGATTCCAGTATGTACTGAATCATGAATTTTTTGATAATGACGCGGGAATATCCCATTTCCGTCCCTGGCTGGATAAGCAGATTGAAGAGCGAGGTATAACCGCCGAACGATTCCCTCAATGGAACCATGCAGAACCCCCGGAATCGTGGGCATATCAATTGGAAAACCTGGGATTTGAATATGATCTGCCCGTAGACCTTACTTCGGAGCATTGGGTAACAGATAATTCCATACGTTTTATCGAGGAGCAGCTGAAAGAGAGGTCAGACCAACCCTTTTTCCTTCACGCCAGTTATTTCGCTCCGCATCATCCTTATGGTGTGGTGGAGGAATTCAATACTTATAAAGCGGAGGATATGGTCATTCCACCAAGTTGGACCAGTGAGAATGCGGGTGTGTTTCGCAAGGTTCAAAGGGAAAAACTGAATCGTCCTGCCTTTACCAGGGAGGAATACCAGCAACTTAAGGCTTATTATTTTGGATTCATCACCCAGCTTGATTTCGAGATCGGACGCCTGCTGAATTACATTGACAGCAATCCCGAACTGGCCCGCAACACGGTAATCGTATTTCTCAGCGACCACGGCGACCGGATGGGTGAACATGGGATGCTTTACAAAGGCGGTAATGGCGCCATGTTCGAAGGATCTGTGGGTATACCCTTTATGATCCGGTGGCCCGAACAGGAACCAAGGATTGAGAAGACCCCGGTTACCCCTCTTGACATTATGCCTACATTCCTGAAGGCAGCCGGAGTTGACCCGGGTCTGGACCTCCCCGGAATGGATTTGAAAGGCCTGCTGGAATCGGGGGAAACAGAATCGACATGGCAGGAGCGCAGGGTATTTTCTGAATGGCTGGATCCCCTGCCTTTCAGATACCTGATGGCCAGAAAGGGAAAATATAAATTCATTGCCGACAACAGTAAAGGTAATTTTCCTGAAATGGATTATGAATTGTACAACATGGATTTGGACAAGTGGGAGATGAAGAATCTTGCATATGATCCTGAGTATGAATCAACAGTGAATGATTTTAAGAACGCCACCCTTGATCACTATTCCAGGCAGAAAGAGTTTCTGCCCCGGGAAAAACCTGCCATAGTTCCAAGAAGTGTGTGGGACATAACATTTCCTTTTCAACCCTGGGAAAAAACAGGCAGTTGGTAAATATACTGGATACTCAAATTATGAATAAGCTAAATCTATTTAAGTCAATCGCGGCTTTTGCCTTTATTGCTTTTTGTGCAGAATTCGCTACGGCACAGCCGGTGTCGAGCGACCAGTGGGCAGCTACAGATGCCCTTGGGCGAAAAGTCCGTGATTACAACTTCGCGGGAGAGAAGAAAAAGGAGAAGTTTATTGCCATGTTTTACTGGACCTGGCACCAGGGAGATGACGACATCACCTATCAGGTAAAAAACATCACCGAGATCGTCCGGAAATATCCCGAGGCGATGAAAGATTACCATCATCCGGCATGGGGAAACAAGAAACCCGGGTTTTTCTTCTGGGAGCAGCCCCTGCTGGGGTATTATAAAACAACTGATCCCTGGGTATTACGCAAGCATGCCGAAATGCTGGCCGATGCCGGAGTTGATGCCGTTTTTTTCGACTGCACCAATGGCAGTATTACCTGGCAGGAATCTTACGAAGCGCTAATGAAAACGTGGGACCAGGCGCAGAAAGACGGCGTTAATGTTCCGAAAATTGCCTATATGCTGCCATTTAGCCCGGTACCCAATTCTCTGGTTTCACTCAGACAGCTTTATCGGGATGTTTACAAACCGGGCCTGTACAAGAACCTGTGGTTTATCTGGAAAGGAAAACCCTGCATCATGGGCTATCCAGATAATCTCACCAATTCGGCAGAAGACAAGGAGATTGCAGATTTCTTCACCTTCCGTCCGGGCCAACCCGATTATGTGGATGGTCCTAAACGAAATGACCAATGGGGCTGGTTGGAAAACTATCCTCAACATGGCTATGTACAAGGTGAAAACAACCATTATGAGCAGGTTACTGTTGGTGTGGCACAAAATGCCTGTCCGGCTACAAACGGGCATTGTAGCGCCTTTAACCTGCCGGGGGCATACGGACGGAGTTTCAGCAAAAAAGACGGGTTTGATCCCAGGGTGGATGGATATCTTTACGGATGGAATTTTCAGGAGCAGTGGGACCGCGCCTTCGAAGTTGACCCTGAGCTGGTTTTCATCACCGGATGGAACGAATATATTGCCGGTCAATGGCTACCTGAAGATAGTTGGACAGGCGATCCCTTTTCATTTGTCGATCAGTTTGACTGGGAGCACAGCAGGGATATTGAACCCAACTCAGGATGGGGGGATAAAGGTGATGTGTATTATATGCAACTCATTGACAATGTGAGGAAATTCAAGGGGATGGATGCTCCGGTAAAAGTTTCGGATCCAAAAACCATCAGGATCGGCAATGCAAACGATTGGGCTGATGTTGCACCTGATTACAAACACTATAAAGGAAATACCATACACCGTGATCACAGAGGACGGTATGACCAATACTATACCAATAACACGGGCAGAAATGACATCACCGGTGCAAAAGTGGCCCGCGATGCGGATAAAATCTATTTCTACGCAGAAACTGCAGAAAAACTGTCAGCCAGCAACGACCGACACTGGATGATGCTCTTTATCGATATCGACCGTGATAGATCAACCGGTTGGAACGGCTATGATTTTATCATCAACCGTGTTAGTCCGACGGGCAGCAAAGCAGTTGTTGAGAAAAATGTTGGTAACCGCTGGGAATGGGAACCGGTCGCTCAGACTTTATTCGCAGTCAGCAACAACAAACTTGAACTGGAGGTCAGCCGGAGTGTATTGGATATCAAAGGAAAAGCGATTGATATCGAGTTTAAATGGAACGACAACATGCAGGAGAATGGGAATATTATGGACTTCTATGTCAACGGTGATACAGCACCCGGCGGACGATTCAATTTTGTTTACACAATCAAACAAAACAAAACAAAATGAATATAAATCTCAAAAATAATGATAATCATGTGAGATTCACTTTATTCTTCATTACCATCTGTATATTCCTGCTAATACCTGTTATTAGCCAGGCGCAGCAGAAATACCCGGGTGCTTCCACATTAGCCAGCCCCGGTGAGGTTTCCATTCGTCTTCCCGACAATGTAATGCCTGTTCTGGGTTGCTGGTTCTGGAGGGAAGAACAGCTTGAACCCTCAGGTTATCAGAAATATCTTGACCGGGTGAGCAAGCATTCTCCCTACAATTTATTAACCACTACTTTCAGGATTTCTGAGAAGGAAATTACAGATCCCGGTTTCCATAACCAGATCAAACTTGCTGCACAATATGCCATGCAAAAAGGCATCCCGTTGGTGGTAGATCTGGATGTTCGCCTTGCACGAAGAGCCTTCGAAGAAAAATATCCCGATGAGCTACAGGAGATGCTGATTCTGCAGGAGGTCGGATTTTCAGGGATTGATACTGCTGAAACAGTTGTTTACAGCCAGGATCTTACCGACCATTATACAGGCAGGACAACGCACTACATTCCCCTGGACGGTTCACTCCTGAGGGTCTACTCTTACAACAGGACTCCCGATGGTATAGAATTACATTCACTTAAGGATATTACCAGTGATTGTAACCTGGTGTCCTGCACAAAGGATTCAGTTCGAGTTCACATTCCCCGGAATGAAAAAGCCACCCAAAGTCATGCCTGTGTTATGGTTTCCTTTACACATCTGGCGCCCGATGTATTTGCTCCGCATTTGATCGCATTTCAACGCGAACTCATTCATCAATATGCTGATGTTCCATTGGCAGGAGTATGCAAGGACGAATGGGGATTTCCTCCCTGTTATGACGGTAATCCTGAAAAAAATCAATTCTGGTATTCAAAACACCGTGCACTGGCTTATTCTGAGAGAACCGGGGGACGGGAACTGCTGGAAGATTGTCTGATGATGTATCTTGGAATTAAAGGAAAGGAAAACGAACGCCGGATGGCGATCAATCATTTCATGGAGATGTCATGGCAGCGAAACAGTGAACTGGAGGATGATTTCTACAAAGCAGTAAAAGAAATCATTGGTCCCCTGGCGGTCGTAGCCACGCATCCTACCTGGTGGCCCTACCCCGATTTAAATGAATATAAAAAGAATGGGCTGGATTGGTGGGCATCAACACGTGATTGGGCACAAACAGATGAGCATACCCCTTTTCCCGTACGCACAGCACTGGCAAAGAAATGGGGTAGCCCGGTCTGGTATAACATGTATTACGCAGATAATAAGCATGACTATGAAACTTCGATCTGGAGTCATGCCCTTGCCGGTGGAAGGATCAATTATCACAGGATCTATCCCTCCCGGGAAAATGACCTGGGGCTGAATGAGCAGCTGGAACTCTTACGCGGAGATCTGATGCGTGCAGAAAGCAGGATCCGTATGCTGAACTATATCAGCAAGAGTGCTTTGGATTGTCCGGTTGCCATAATATTCGGACATGCCTGTACCATGAACTGGGCGGGACCTGCCTACGATGATGTGGGGATGGACCTGGCCGATAGTCTGTGGAGAGCGGGTATACCGGCCGACTTGATTCCTACCAGCGAGATCGAAAAAGGCAACCTTCAGATTGATGAAGATGGATGGATAAGCTATGGCGAACAGCGGTATGCGGCTGTAGTACTGTACCATCCGGAATTTGCAAAGGGATCCATTGCCGAATTCTTCATGAGAGCATCAAAAGGGAATACAGGTTTGTTTCGGGTTGGGGAATGGACACAGGATTTTGACGGCAAACCCTTTAAGGGGAATAAGGCACTACCTGAAACTATGATGGCCGAGGACGATATTGCATTCATATTGCAGGGGATCCATCGGGTTCTTCATAAAAACAGTATTGCTGCGCAAACTCCTGCCACGGGTACTCTCAAATACTCAACCCACATTTTCAGTGCTCCTCCCACGACCGGGTTTTGCCGCCTCATTGATGGCACGGTTATCCAGGTTGCCGGGACCAAAAATGTCAAAGGTGATCCGATTCAATCAGATATGTTGATCCAAAACCACATGGTCTCATTTGATGCCATTGGCGTAGCAGCAGTGCGTCTGGATGAGGAAGGACAAGTCCAGGCTCTGGTTGCCGGTGGCTTGAAATCATTTAAGGCAGGGGATCTTGAGATTTTATTGGATGAGCGGGCAGACCTGGCACTATGGATCAATCAAAGCGGGGAATTTGAAGGTGTTATCCAGGGGTGGAAAGGGGATATCCCTCCGCAATTAATGGGGATTACAGGAAACTGGACACGCCTGGGTGTTCCTGTTCCATATTCGGACCATAAACCCTGATAAATTATTATCTGCCCGAAATCAAAGGGGAATGCATGTCAATCTGTCGGTTAAGTAAATAGGTCATTTAATGCAAATCATTTCCCGAATAGTGCATTGTCTTGCATTGTATCTTAGCGTATTTTTAGTAGTTGGGATTATAAATAGTGCCAACTGAAAATAGAATAGTTAAACCATGGGAAATCAATTATTAAAAGCAACATTTCTCTGCTCTGGATTAGTTCTCCTGGCAGGTACTGTGCAATCACAGGACTGGAAAGTAAACAGTGATCAATGGTCGGCCACCGATGCGCTTGGCCGTTCAACTCCGGATGCGAGCGATGCCGGACCTGTAAGAGACGGAAAGTATGTTGGTATGTTTTATTGGACCTGGCATACGGACGGATTGGCCGAGTTTGATCCTGTGATGAACCTGACAGACATACTGGCCGAGAACCCTGAAGCGATTGACGATTTTGACCATCCGGCCTGGCAGGGAATTGCCCCCGGGGTTTTCTTTTGGGATGAGCCCCTGTTCGGATATTACAGAACCACAGATGAATGGATCTTGCGTAAACATGCTGAAATGCTTGCAGATGCGGGTGTTGATGTGGTTTTCTGTGATGCCACCAACGGAAATTACACCTGGAAAAGTTCCTATACCAAACTGTTACAAGTCTGGGACCAGGCCAGGAAAGATGGTGTGAAAACCCCCCGGTTTGCCTTCCTTCTCCCGTTTGGAGCCACTGAAGGCGGACTTGAATCATTGTATGAAATATACACTGAGCTCTATGAGCCCGGACTTTACAATGATCTGTGGTTTATGTGGAAAGGGAAGCCACTGATTATGGCCTATCCTGAAACAACTGACCTTCCAGTGTCCAGTGATGCAGCAGGGCTGAAATTTTCAGCAAGCTCTGCATTTACCAATATCGCAGTTTCCTGTCCAAGCTGGAGCAATGACATTGGGAATCTGACCCTTTCGGTTTATGAATGGAACGGTGATTATACCACCTCGGTGTTCCATGAACCTTTGTATACAGAAACCTTTGTTGACTTTCCTGACAATACATACCTGGACATGGAATTTGACACCCTTGATGCCGGTGATTATGTATGGGAATTGAATGAGGGAACGGAGATGGTTGGCGTCTGGAAATTTGTTGAAAATACGGATTCAACCTTCAGTTATTTTAATTCCGCCCTGGTGGACGGTGACTATGATTGTGGGATTAAATATACCTCCCAGCCTGACTTCACCCCATTGACCACCGGTAGCAATGTTGATCATGTTCCCATTCAAATTAAAAGTTTAAGTATGGATCCGGTCAAACTGACGGCTATCAAAGACTTTTTTACATTCCGTCCAGGGCAGGGTGACTATGTGTCGGGTCCCACCCGGGCTGATCAGTGGGGCTGGCTTGAATCCTATCCCCAGCACGGTTTTAAAGGGAATTCTTCTTCAGGCTATGAACAGGTCACCGTGGGAATTGCCCAGAATGCCAATAATGTCAGCGGCGGAATGTGCACATCATTCAATGCTCCGAATACCTATGGCAGAAGCTATACGAAAACCAACGGTTGGGATACCAGGGAAGATTCTTACCTCTGGGGAGCGAACTTTGAAGAACAATGGGGGCGGGCATATGAGCTTGATCCTGAACTGGTATGGATCACCGGATGGAATGAATGGATCATGGGCAGGCATAAGGACTGGCCGGGTTGCTCTGGAGGTTCACAGGTATTGAACGGATTCCCGGATGCGTTCGATGCTGAAAGGAGCAGGGATATTGAACCGGTTAAATCATGGGGTCGTTATGGGGATGTATATTATATGCAACTGGTCAACCAGGTGAGGAAGTTTAAAGGAATGGCAAAACAGGACCCGGTATCCGATGTGACAACCATTCAGATAGGATCTTTTGACAGCTGGAATGAGGTTCAACCGGAATTCTGGCATTACAGTGGAAATACCATGGAAAGGAACCATAAAGGGCACGGACAGACCCTGGTCTATACAAATACCACCGGCAGGAATGATATTGTACTTGCAAAAGTGGCCAGAGACAATGAATTTGTATATTTCTATGTTGAAACGGCCGAAGATATCTCTCCAGCAGGTGATCCAAAATGGATGCGCCTGTTTATTGATATTGACCGGGACAAGGAGACCGGATGGGAGGGGTACGACTATGTATTGAACAGAGTAAGCCCGGGAAATCAGGCATTACTTGAGAGCAGCAGTGGTGAGTGGGTTTGGATTGAAGTGGATTCAGTGGAATTTGCTGCTGTTGGGAAAGCGCTGGAGTTGAAGATACCCAGGTCCTCGCTCGGTATTTCCCCGGAAGCTGAACTGGATTTTGAATTCAAATGGAGTGATAACATGCAGGAGGACGGGAATATTATGGATTTCTATGTGAATGGTGATGCAGCTCCGGGAGGAAGGTTTAATTTCGTTTACAATACGAATCAGACAACTGGACTGGAACCTTCCACTGACCTGACCGGAAAAGATCCTCTTATGCAAAACTACCCTAATCCCTTTAGCGATGAAACAACCATCGAGTTTCATTTGCAGACAAACATGAACGTTGGGCTGTCGGTATTCAACAGTATGGGGCAGCAGATCAATATCCTCACACAGGGACCCAGGTCCGGAGGAATACACAGGATACGCTGGAGCGGTGGTGACGACAAAGGAAATCAGGTGGGCCCGGGTGTCTATTTTTACAGGCTGACCTCTGACAGTGGTACTTTGGGAAGCGGTTCAATGTTAAAAATGAAATAATATCTGTAACCATAAAAACTAAAAAAATGTCCAATGTTATGAAGCGAAGAAATTTCATGAGAAGAATTCTGGCCGGTGCCGGCGGAGGACTTCTTCTCGGTTTACCGGGAATCAGCAGTGCCTGTACCCGGACCATTGCTCCTGCGGGTATGATCCTTATCCCTGCCGGGAAGTTCCTTATGGGTACTACAACTGAACAGGTGCATAAGCTGGCTGCTGAGTACGGATATCATCCGTCCTGGCTGGAAAGTGAAGCTCCACAACGGGAAATCAATCTTCCTGATTTCAGCATTGACAGGTATCCGGTTACAAATAAGCAATACCATGAATTCTGTCTGGAGACCGGCCACGCCTCTCCGAAGCATTGGACGGATTCCACTCCAGGAACTGAAATTCTGAATCATCCGGTAAGCAGTGTGAATCAGGAGGATGCCATGGCCTGTGCAGAATGGATGGGTAAGCGACTGCCTACTGAAGCTGAATGGGAAAAGGCAGCACGCGGGACTGATGGAAGGCTCTTTCCCTGGGGAGATGAATTCAATCCCGAGGCATGCTGCTGGAACCGTGCAGAGACCAATGTACTGACAACAGACCCTGTAGATGCACACCCTTCCGGGGCTAGTCCCTATGGGGTTATGGATATGGCCGGGAACCTTTTCGAATGGTGCGGTGATGGACCAGCCGATGACTCGCAGCTTGATCGGGCAGTTAAATTTTCAGCTTACCTGAAGGGTGGCGCATGGATAACAACAGAGATCCTGGATCTGCGACCGGCTGCACGTGGCAATAGCGGTCATATAAATAACCCAAGTTCTTTTTACGGTTTTCGATGTGTAATATAAACTGACTATGGATAAAATAAAATTTATTGCTCCTCCCGATCAAATGGGTGCACAGATTATTAATGTTCCGGGATTCGAGGGGGAGATTTTCAAAGTGAACTTTCCTGAAAGTATCGGCGCCACCGATCAATCCAGCTGGTTTGATGTGATCAAATGCACCTGGCAGGAGCTTGAAAATGGAAACTGGACCGGCTTTGGCTGGGTGGAAGAGGTGCTTGAGTACACCATTGAAGTGAATGTTCATGCTGACTATGTTGATTTTGTTATTCGACTTACCAACAAGAGTGCTGAAATATGGAATGAGACCCAGGCTTTTAATTGTTTCAACAATGCTGACGCTGTTTCGATACGTGACCATGAAGGCAAGCGACACTGGGTAAGATCAGATGGAGAGTTCAAACGGCTGACCGAGATTCCTCGGGTCTTCGGACCCCGTCCTGCCTTGCAGCTATACAGCGTTGAGGGAGCACCCGAGGGCAAAGATATTCCATTCGTAGATGCATTCAAGTCAACACCCGAAGATGTGGCTATTGAGGGCTGGATGGCTATCCGGTCCAGGGACGACAAGCACATGGTTGCGGTGGTTTCCAAACCTGCGCTCTATACGTTTCAGAACCGGGAGTATTCATGCATACACAGTGCCCCGACTTTTGGTCCGTTAAAGCCAGGAGAGACAGCTGCAGCCCTTACACGTATATACTTTGTGGAGGCTACCCTGGAGGATTGGTACAAGCGGATGACAAAGGAATTCGAGGGCATTGATCTTGCTGAATTATAAAACGATTGTAATGAAAGAAATAATGAAAATTGTTATCCCCGGTATTCTGTTTGCATTTATAATCACAGGTTGTGCATCAGACAAAAATGCCAAGAATCAAATTGAAGGAGCGGATCGGTCCGGATTGTTAAACGAATTTGTAATCATGGCCTATTCCGGTCCTCCCCCTGCAGAGGTCACCCTTGAACGATACCAGGAGATTGCAGAAGCCGGGATTGAATTCCTGGTGCCGGGTAACGGAACCTTCAATGAGGAACAAAACCTGAAAGCAATGGACCTTGGTGCAAAGACCGGAGTCAGGATCATTCCTGTTGATTTAAGGTTATTTCCGTTTGCACTGACCCCGGATATTGCAATTGATACCGACGCAATCAAGGAGATTGTGAATACCTACAAGGATCATCCTGCATTGGCAGCTTATGTGATCAAGAATGAACCCGTTGGTGCTTTATTCCCGTCCCTGAGAGTAATCTCTTATTTTCTTCGTGCTTAAGATCCGGAACATTAAGCTATAACTAACCCCTGCCCCAATTATGGAACCATTCATCACTTTAGTGTTGCTGATTACCAGACCTATAGCAGTACTTTTATTGAAACCTTAGAAC
>SDBT01003985.1_pt1 | contig 25261 bp, 22 predicted proteins | sample 2277101 | NCBI WGS metagenome assembly SDBT01 (sample SAMN10404973, study PRJNA504765) | marine sediment metagenome | isolation source: marine sediment core GS10_PC15, 103 cmbsf | place: Arctic Ocean: Southern Knipovich Ridge | collected 2010 | reverse complement strand
GATATTTATAATAATAAACTGATCTATGATTTAAATCATTTTGATCATATAATTCTTTGTGCTTTAGGGTTTGAGCCTATCCAATTAGGCTATATAAACTATAAAATAATAAAAGAATTAATATTCTTAATAATCGGAATTTTTTCAACAAACTGAGATATTAAATTTATGATTATGTTATTCCTATCGACTAAAATTAAATTTTTATTCATTTTAATATTCAAATATAGATAAAAGCTTAAAAATCATTATAATTATTTTATCAAACTCTAAGAAAAAAGAGGAAAATTCTCTTTTTTAATAATTTAATTAGATAGTGTATTAGAATAGTTAACGAATAAATTTTAATTTTAGTTAAGTTCAGGATAAATTAAGATAAAAAAATTTTTTATGGGAAAGGAATTATTAAATATATAGTCATATAATAATTTTTTATCTATTCCTTCTTTAGGTATTTTATTATAATAGAATTTATTATGATAGCTTAATGGATAAAGAAGCAAAAAAAGTATTAGAATATAGCAAGAAAATTTTATCAGGTAAAGAAAACCATTCTTTTTCAAAATATTTAGGAAAAAACTTTTCTGAACGCTCTATTGAAACACCTTGGGTTGCCTCAACAATTAACAAGTATAATATCAAATCAATCTTAGATATAGGATTTACTATGTCAAGTCTTGATTATTTGGGATTGCTATTAGAACTTAATAAGAAATATGGTGTTCAAATTGAAGCTGTTGACATAGTTAAGCCAGAACGGGTTAGGACTAGATATCCAAAAGAATGGTTAGATGAAATATTTTCGATTTCTATTACAGTTGGAGATATGAGGAAAATTAATGTTCAAGAAGGCAAATATGATGCAGTAACGTGTATATCTACGATTGAACATATTGGATTTGATAAAGCTACCATCGGTAATTTAAAGACTGCCTTTGATAGAAAACTAAAACCTAAAGAAGTTAACATTTATCGTCCTTCTGACATTAATCAAATGGTTTTAAACAAATTTTATAGGACAATGAAGCGATCTGGAAAATTATTAATTTCTGTTCCGATGGGAAAAGGTGGTGCGATTGTACTACAAGATAGCTTAGGATATTATACTGCTGAATGGGAATATAATGAAAATAGTTGGAATGAAATAATATTACATCCTAAATTCAAATTAATTGAGCAACATTTCTTTAAATTTACAGATACCGGTTTTTGGGAGCAAGTAGATAATACAAACGATTTATCAAATCGATCATCTTCATTACAAAAATTTGCACTAGGTTGTGCAATTGCTTTACTAAAGAAGATTTAAAATAGTGTTTTTATTAGAAAAACAAAAAATAGCAGTATAGTAAATTTTATTTCATTCTATCAAGTGTATTAGATGATTTTATTTTTTAGAAAACTCATCATTTTTACGATAACATTTCTCAAATATATTTTACTATAAAATGATCCAAAGAAATTTTCTAAGAATTTATTGATATGATAATTCTTTCTCAATCCATTTTTTTCTTCATTAAGTAATTTTTCAAGAGATCTTTTTAACTTTATTAAATTCTTATCAGATAATTCACTGAAATTTATCCTAATTAATTCAGAGTCTTCTTTTCTAAAAGATCTTATTAGTTTGAGATTATTTTTTATCATCCCATTTTTTTTTGCATATTCATAAATTTCAGTTTTAGGGAATGGAATAGGTAAAAAAAACCGGAATGCATGTTCAATTTTTACTTCTTTTATAAATTTATAAGTCTCCATTGCGGTGTGATAATTTTCACCTCGATTTCCTAACATATATGAAGTGAGTGTCTTCATTCCATGTTTATGGCAAATTTGTATAGCATTTTTTGCTTGTTCTACTCTTACATTTTTTTTAATATTATCCAAAATTGTCTGACTACCTGATTCAATACCAAACCCTACTGAAACGCATCCCATTTCTTTCATTCGTTTTACTAATTCTTCGTCAATTACATCAACTCTTGATGCAGCAGCCCATTTAATGTCTAAATTCTCTTTTTCGAGAGCATCACAAAATTCTAAAACAGATTTTTTTTTAAATGTAAAATTATCGTCAACAAAACTAAACATAATATTTTCATAATTCTTTAATGCTCTTTTAATTTCTCTAATAATTCTTTCAGTAGAATGCCGTCTCACCTTATACCCTTGATAAGCGTGATAACAATAGGTACAATTAAAGGGACACCCTCTTGTTGATGATAAGGGATAAAAAGACAGATCAGGGTATAGTTGATTTTTATTTGATGCTAAATATAACTCCATTGAATATAAATTTATTGCTGGCATAGATAATAAATCAAGATCCTTAACGGGAGGTCTATCTTCTGTTTTAATTATTTTATTATTTTTTTTAAAATATATACCAGCGATTTGAGAGTAATCCTTATCTTGTATGAATTTTTGAACGATTTCTTTAATTGTTATTTCCCCTTCCCCAATGACTGCAATATCGACATTGGTAGTTTTTAATAACACTTCAGGTATACTAGATGCAATACTATTCCCTGCAACAATTAAAGAATCTGAATAATACTTTTTAATAGTTTTACTTAAAAATTTTACATAATCATAAGCTACAATCATACAGCCTATTCCATATATGTCGTATTTATTTTTTTTAAGATAATTTTTAACAACACGTTTAGAATATCGAATTGCATTTAGATCTAATATCCTTACTCTTACACCTTCATCTATTAAGCTAGCTCCAATATATGCTAATCCCATGTTAGGACTTTCAATAATCGTTCTTCTAAGAGCAACAGGAGGATCAATTAATAATACTCTCAAATTTTTAAGATTTGTTTTCATGTATTTAAATATAATTGAAATAGCCTTAAATTTTTTTTGATAATTTTCTCAATTTTTATGGAAAAAGGATTCAGGAATCTTTTTTGATAAGTAAATTTCGTTTCAGTAGATTGATTTTATGGAAAAGCTAATTTCTTCTTAAGTGAAAGCATGATATATTAAATCTTCATCCTTACTTATCTTTATATAAAAAATCTATGCCTCTTTTATTCATAAATATAATTTCAAGTTAATAATAGATATTGGATTATTTGGAAAAAGGTTAGCAAAATTCATACATAAATTGATTCTTCCTTTAAAAGATATGCTCAAGTTTGTGGTATAGCTCTTTTTATGAAAAAATTACAGCTAAAATATTACCAAAAAGAATATTTTTTTGATTTCTGATAATATTATTGTCCAAAAAATAGTCTAATATAAATATTTTAATCTATTTTAATATAGGAAGAATAAAGAGTCTCCATTATTATTTCTAATTCATCAGCTCCAATAAAAATTCAGTAATTCAAACCTTTAATATATGTTCTAAACTTTTACTTAATTAAAGGAAAAAAGAGAGCCAAAAAATTGAAATTAATAATAATCAAAATAATGAAATAATATTTATGAAAGAGAGAGAAAAAAATATAATTGACTGCCTCAAGATAATTAAAAAAAATAATACAAAGGGAATTCAATATTAAAAGAACATGCTCAAGGATGTAGTTTAGCACTTCTAGAGAATTAATAAAACAAATTCAATTAATAAGTTAAGAAAGATTAGATTGAAAAATTTAATACTTAAAAATTCTAGTAATAAAGACATCACTGTAATAGTTTGCACCAAGAATTGTGAAGAAACTATTGAAGATGTACTTCTTTCGGTTATAAAAAACAATCCGTCAGAAATTATTATGGTTGATGCCAGTTCATCTGATAAAACGAGGGAGATCGCAAAAAAGTATATGACACAAATTTTAACAGATCCAGGAAAAGGTTTAGCAATTGCTAGGAATATAGGTATTAAAGAAGTAAAAACTGAATATATTTTTTTTATAGGGTCGGATAATGTTATTGGAATGAATACATTAAGCAAAATTAAGAAATACATGAATAAAGCAAAATATGTTGGAGCTGCATGTCTCACCCGAGTTAAGCAAAACCGTTATAATTATTTTTCTAGAGGTTTAGATATGAGATGGCGTATGAGATTTTATGAGGGTCCCAGAGAAGTTATTGGAACCCCATACATATTCAAAACAGAAATCTTAAAAAAATATCAATTTGATCCTAAGATGAGTTGGAGCGACGATTCTGATTTAGCAGTTAAATTATTAAAAGATGGGCATAAAGTTGGATATTCAAATATTATTAGTTGGGAAATAGGATTCGAAAATTTAAAATCTATTTTATTTCGTTTTAGAATGTATGGAAAAAGTGATTATGAATACTATAAAAAGTACTCTCCTAGTTGGACTTTAAGACGTAAAATTAGATCAATATTACATCCCCTAAAGGCCGAGTTCATAGATCCGATAAAAGGAATGAAATCTTTAAAAGGTTTATATTATCTTCCTTTTCTCTTTCTTATTACAATATATAGATGTAGAGGATATATTGGATTCGCAATTAGAAAAGGAAATGAACGTCCGAGGTGAATTATTCTTTTTAAACCGTAATTAGAAATCTAAATATTATTTATATTGTAAAAATTAAATCAAAATAAAGAATATAAAAGATTCAAAAAAGTAATATGAAAAAATTAAATGTTCTTTTAATTAATCCAATCTGCTTATCAAGTATATCAGAATTTGTAAAAGAAGTAAGAATTCGGAAAATAAATGCGGATGAACCCTTAGGCTTAGGTTACATTTCTGCTTGGATAAAAAAAACTTTATCAGAGATTAACATAGAAATCTATGACCATCATATAGAATGCTTACGTATTGCCTATGAAAATGATGGGATAAGTGAAGAACAGATAATAGAATGTCTTAAAAAAAAGATTTTAGCTTTTATTCCAGACATAGTTGGTATAAGTGCTCTTTATCATTTTAATGCTGAATTTGCACACTTAACGGCAAAAATTACTAAAGAAATTGATAAGAAGATAACCGTTATTATGGGAGGTATTTATCCCACCTCATCACCAAAAGAGGTCTTAAAGGATAAAAATATTGATTTTATAATACCAGGAGAAGCTGAGATCGCGTTTCAAGAATTTTTAGAGTATCAACTCAAGAATAAGAATCTTAGTGACCTTAAATCAATTGGTTATCGATTAAATAATTCAGAGGAAATCTATTATCAAAAAGAAAGTGAAGTTATTAGAAATCTTGATGAATTGGGATTACCAGATCGAACAGATTTACTGATTGGAAAATATTCAATATGGGGGCGTACGCTTGTTGATCGCTTTTATAAAAAGAACTGTTCCGTTGCTGCGATTCAACCAAGTAGAGGTTGTCCATTTAGGTGCACCTATTGCTCAGGTCATGTCATCACGGATAGATTCTTCCGAACTCGCAGTATTAAGCAGGTCATAAATGAAATGAAATTTTTACGTGATCAATATAATGTTGATGTAATTACTTTCAATGATGAAAATGCAACTGCAAAAAGGAAATGGAGTCTAGATTTATATGATGGAATTATTAAAAGTGAAATTGGGGTAAAATGGATTCATTCTGGGGGCTTTTATGTAGATGTTTTGAATGAAGAGCTAATTGCTAAAGCTATTGAAAGTGGAATAATAATGTTTAATTTAGCTATAGAATCAGGAAGTATAAAAACATTAAAAAGAGTAAAAAAATCAGAAAATATTGTTAAAAAAGCTCCAGAAGCTATTAAAATCATGAGAAAGTATAAACCTGATATTTATATTATGTGCTTTTTCATATGCGGTTTTCCTTTTGAAACGTATGAAGATTTAGAAGAAACTATAAATTTTGCTAAATCGTTAGATCTGGACTGGGCTTTATTTAATCTATTCCAACCATTTCCAGGTTCAGAATTATATGATTATTGCATTGATAATGGTCATCTACCCAAAAATGCATTTATGAGAGAAAATTTAGATCATTATATTTCTACACAATTGGATAATATGCTGATTCCCTCTGATGATTTAGAAAGACTCACATATTTGGCAAATCTTGAAATTAATTTCGTAAATTCTCGAACACTTCGAACTAAAAATTATAAACAAGCTAGGAGAGATTTTAAACATATAGTATCAATAGCGCCTGAACACGCTTTAGCCAACCTTTGCTTATCTAAAGCATATAAAGGTTTGGGAAAAAATGAAAAGGCTCGAATTTATAAAGAAAGAGTAAAACAAATTATTAACACAAATCAAACTCAAGCAAATTATTTAAAACAGTTCAATATTAAATTAGATTAAAGAAAAATAAAAATTGCATTTTCTTTAAAATTGATAAAAATATCTAAAATTTCTTTAGGTACTGCTCAATTAGGAATGGATTATGGTATTTCTAATAAGAATGGGAAGCCTAATATAAATTCAGCAATTAATATTCTAAATTATGCTTGGAAATCAGGAATAAATACATTTGACACCGCTCCAATATATGGAAGTAGTGAAAAAATACTAGGAACGTTTATTTCTTCTAATGTTAAAAATAAGGATAATCTGATAATAAGTTCAAAATTACCCGAAATTAAAATTAATGAGAAATTTACATTAGAAAAACTAACAAATTATATTAAATCTCAAATAAATCAATCATTACAGAATTTGCATATTAAAACGATCCCAATTTATTTGTTGCATCATGCTTCTGATATTGATAAGACCGAAGGACTTATTATTGAATGTTTAAATCAAATAAAGAAAGAAGGTTTAATTAAAAGATTTGGAATTTCTGCATATCATCCAAGAGAAGTTGAATTATCCTTGAATTTCAAGGAAATTGATGTTATTCAAGTACCTATCAATATTTTTGATCAAAGATTAATTCAAGAAGGGTTATTAAAAAGACTAAGAAGGAAAGATTATACTATTTTTGCTCGAAGTATATATTTACAAGGTCTTTTTTTTCTTGACCCTAATAACTTACCAACTAGTTTAAAAGTTGCTAAAGAGCCATTACTGAAATTATTGAAAATTTCGAAAAAACATCAAATCGATATTCAAAAATTAGCATTTCTATTTATAAGGGATTTATTTGAAATATCAAGTCTAATAATAGGAATTGAGAAATTAGATCAATTAAAGGCCAATTTAAGCATATTAAATGAAAAATCCTTATCTACCGAAATTTATGAAGAGATTAGAGAAGATTTTTTTGATTTACCTGAAAAACTCATAAATCCTTCTTTATGGAAAACTAAAAAAAATTAAAAAATAATATTACTATTACATAAATAAATTCTAAGATCACGAATGTAATTTATTTTGAAAAATATTTTAATTATTGTTCAAGCTCGTTTTAGCTCTACTCGATTGCCTGGTAAGGTTTTAAAGAAGATACGAGATAAACCCCTATTATGGTTTGTTAAAAATAAAGTTAAACAAATTCAAACAGAACATAAAATAATAATTGCAACGGGACATTTAAGAGCAAATCAACCTATTATTGAATTTGCAAAAAAAAATAATATCGATTTTTTTATTGGTGATGAGTATGATGTACTTGATCGATATTACCAGACTGCTAAACATTTTAAAGGGGATATAATTGTTCGAATTACAAGCGATTGTCCATTAATTGATCCTAAAATAATTGACCAATTATTAGCAATATTCTTAGATGGAAATTATGATTATATATCAAACGTTCATCCTCCAACATACCCTGATGGATATGATACAGAAGTTTTCTCTTTTAAAGCACTAGAAACGGCTTGGAAAAAAGCTAGACTTGCATCTGAGAGAGAACATGTAACACCTTATATTTGGAAAAATATATCTAAGGAATTTAAAATAAAGAATGTTGAAAATGAAGTTGATTATTCTAGTTATCGTTTAACAGTTGATACCCAAGATGACTTTAATTTACTTTCATTAATTATTGAACATTTTTATGACAGATGGGATAATTTTTATATGGAGGATGTTATTAAATTTTTAGAGAATAATTCGGAAATGTTAAAGATTAATGCGCAATATAAACGAGATGAAGGATATTTAAAATCTTTAGAAGAAGATAAAAAATCTCAAAGTGAATTTTAATATGAATTGTCATAAAGGTATAAACTTATGGAATAAAGCAAAGAAATTAATTCCGGGAGGCTCCCAATTATTAAGTAAACGTTCAGAAATGTTTTTACCCGATCATTGGCCCTCGTATTATGAGAGGGCAAAAGGTGTAGAAATTTGGGATTTAGATAATAATAAATTTATTGACATGTCATATATGGGATTTGGGGCTTGCACTCTTGGGTATGCTGATAATGACGTTGATAAAGCTGTAAAAGATGTAATTGAAGCAGGTTCAATGGCAACATTAAACTCACCAGAAGAAGTTGAATTAGCAGAATTACTACTAAAGATACATCCTTGGGCCAGTGCTGTCCGATACGCTAGGACAGGGGGTGAAACTGCAACTATAGCTATAAGAATAGCACGTGCTCATACTAAAAAAGATAAAATTGCATTTTGTGGATATCATGGATGGCATGACTGGTATCTTTCTAGTAATCTTGCAGATAATGCAAATCTCGATGGGCACCTCTTGCCGGGACTAGATCCAAATGGAGTCCCTAGATGTCTATTAAAAACTGCATTTCCATTTGAATATAATGATATAAATAAACTGGAATCCATTGTAAAAGAAAATGAGGTTGGTGCAATCATTATGGAACCAATGAGACACACAGAACCTAAGAATAATTTTCTTAAGAAAGTGAGAAATATTGCTAATGAAATTGGAGCGGTATTAATATTTGATGAAATTAGTTCAGGCTGGAGGATGAATGTTGGAGGATATCATTTAATTTTAGATGTGAACCCCGATTTAGCGATATTTGCTAAGGCAATGAGTAATGGATATCCAATGGGTTCAGTAATAGGTAAAGAAGAGGTTATGGACTCTGCTCAAACTAGTTTTATTAGTAGTACATACTGGACAGAACGAATTGGTCCTACAGCAGCATTAGCTACAATAAATAAAATGCTAAATAAGAATGTGCCTGCACATTTAGACAAAATTGGCAATTTAATTAAAAATGGTTGGACAAAACTAATCAATGAATATAATTTGGACTTTGAAATATTACCTCCTAATCCATTAATAACCCTAAATTTTAATTATGAAAATGCTCTTGAAATAAAAACATTACTCATACAAGAGATGCTTAAGAGAGGCTATCTAACATCTGTAAGTGTGTATACAAATTATAGCCATACTAAAGAACATGTTGATAATTATCTCTCCAATCTCAATGATGTTTTCGCTTTAATAAAAAAAGCTTTAGATAATAATAATATTTCACATTTTCTAGATGGCCCTATTGTTCATAAAGGATTTCAAAGATTAACATAAAATATTAATTACTTAAAAATAATTTTTATTATTATTATTTGATTCATCCCTATAATAAATTGAAAGTTTTCAAATTTAATAAAAGTAAAAATCTAATGAAGAGCATTACAATTGGAAATAAAAAAGTAGGAAAAAATAATCCTGTCTTTATTATTGCAGAAGTTGGTTCAAATTTTAATGGGAGTTTAGAAAAAGCGAAAGAGTTATGTGATTTAGCTTTAGAGGCAGGAGCTGATGCGGTAAAGTTTCAAAGTTTTTTAGCTGAAAAGATTATATGTAAGGAGGCTTTTGATGGGTTACAATTATCCTTTCAGGCAAAATGGGGTAAATCTGTGTGGGAAGTGTATAAGGCAGCAGAATTTCCACGAGAGTGGCATGAAGAGCTTAATAATTATTGTAAAAAAAAGGGAATTATCTTTTTTTTAAGCCCGTATGATAAAGAAGCGGTTGATCTTCTTATTAAAATTGATAGCCCATGTATAAAATTGGGATCAGGTGAAATTTCAAATTTAGAGTTTCTAAAATATGTTGCGGCAAAAGGAAAACCAATTATTCTAGGTTGTGGTTCAACAAACTTATCAGAAATTGAAGAAGCAGTAACTGCAATTCGATCTACAGGAAATAAAGACTTAATATTATTACAATGTATCACAAATTATCCATCTCCTATTGATCAAGCAAATATTAGAGCTATGTTATCAATTAAAAAAGCATTCGGGACCATTGTCGGTTATAGTGATCATTCATTGGGAGATACAGTTGCTTGTGCTGCTGTTGCTTTAGGTGCTAAAGTTATTGAGAAACATTTCACATTTGATAAGACAAGTGAGGGACCAGACCATCCTCATTCCCTAGATGTTGCGGAATTTAAAGCAATGGTACAACATATTAGGGATATTGAGGCTGCTTTAGGAAGCTATGTAAAGTTTGTTGTAGAAGCTGAAAAGGATACTGTTTTTCTTCAGCGAAGGAGTCTGTTCGCAGCAAAAGAGATCAATAAAGGAACAAAATTAACAGGAGATATGATATCGATTCTTAGACCTCAAGCAGGTTTACTTCCTAAGTATAAAAAAGACATTATTGGTCTAACTACTACAAGATCCTTAAAAAAAGGGGACCCTATAGATTGGGAAATTTTTAAATAAACTATAAAACGAGTGATACTTATGGTAAAGTTTTTAATTCTCGGTGCGGGGATAACTGGTTTAGCTACTGCTTATAATCTGAAAAAAGATTATTTCCTCGCTGAAAAAGAGGAAAAAGTAGGCGGTTTAGCTAAATCTATTGAAAAAAATGGATTTATATTTGATTTTGCAGAACATTTTTTTAGGATACCAAATAATAAAGTAAAATTGCTTTTTGATAAAATTTTAGAAGATAATCTTTTCTACCAAGAATTAAATAGTGCGATTTACCTAAAAGGAAAATATATCACCTACCCTTTTCAAGAAAATTTACGAGATTTACCTATTATTGAATTAAAAAAGTGTGCAAAATCGATAATTTCAAACCATTTTTTAAAGGATCCTAATAAAAAAGAATTCGAGAATTTTGAAGAATATATTTATTATAATTATGGAGAATATATAGCTGAAGAATTTTTAATTCCTTATAACTCGAAAATATGGTGTATTAGTCCAAAAGAGATGGATACTTCATGGTTTTTATCCCCTAATTTCATACCTTCTTTTAAATTAGAACAAATATTAAATAGCATTTTACCTTTACCAAAAAATTATGAGAAAAAATCGAATCTTAGATGGTATCCAAAAAAAGGAGGTTCTCAAGAACTTGCCAATTCTTTTTTACCTTATTTATCTCATTTAGCCTTAAATCATAATGCAAATCTTATAGATATAAATGAAAAAATAGTCACGTTTAAAGAAAACCACTTAGAACATTATGAAAAACTCGTTTCAACAATTCCCCTTCCTGAATTATTAAAAATTATAGAGCCACTCCCATTTGAAATAAAGAAATTAATTCCTGAACTTAAATTTAATTCAGTTTATTGTATGAATTTATGTTTAAATCAAGAAAAAATTAATAATTATCATTGGCTTTATTTTCCACAAAAAGAAATTCCTTTCTCTCGTTTATTTTTTTCAAATAATTTCAGTAAAAATAATGTCCCCGAAGGAAAAAGTTCTTGTTCCGCTGTTATTACCTATTTATTAAACTCTGATTTTAACTCTAAAGATATTGATAAGAAAAGTATTGAATCACTAATCGAAATTGGTATTTTAAAGGATGATACGGGAATTATTGAAAAATTTCCTTTGAATATTAAATATGGTTTTACAATTCCTACAATTGGTTTATCTAATCATTTAGCAAAGATTCAAGAATTTTTAAAAAGTAATGATATTTATTCAATTGGACGTTATGGTGAATGGAAATATTCCGGAATTGAACATGCAATTGAGGATGGAGAAAAAATATCAAAAGAGCTATTAAAATATGGATAAAATGAAGATTTTAATAACTGGTGCTACTGGGATGTTAGGTTCAAGTATAATGCTTACTAAAACTAATCATGATTTCTGGGGGACATATTTTTCAGAGAAACCTCTCTCGAATAAGATTTTGGAATTAGATATCACTAAAAAAGAGCAAGTAAGGAATTTTTTAAAATGTAATAATCCTGATGCAATCATTCATACCGCAGCAATAACAAATGTAGATTTATGTGAGAAAGATCCCAGATATGCTAAAGAAGTTCATGTGCTTGGAACTCGTAACTTAGTTGAATTTTCGAAAGAAAATGATATCTATTTTTTATATGTATCAACGGACTCAGTTTTTGATGGAACTAAGGGAAATTATATGGAGGAAGATGCTCCAAATCCTCTAAATATATATGCAAAAACAAAATATGAAGGTGAACTTGAAGCATTAAAAAATAATAATTCAAGTGTAATACGTATAAATATTTATGGTTATAATTGGCTACCAAAGCAGAGTATTGCAGAATGGATAGTGAACACATTACGGAAAGAAGAGAAAATGAATTTATTTAAAGATGTATTTTTTTCACCAATTTTAACAAATTATCTTGCTGAGATCTTATTAAAGATTATAGAAAGAAAGTTAACGGGGATTTATCATGTTGCTTGTCAAGAGAGTGTTTCAAAATTAGAATTTGGAAAAAAAATTGCCCAAATTTATAATTTAAGGGAAGATTTAATAAATTCCATTTCAATTTCAGATTTAAATTTAGCTGCGCCGCGACCATTATACCCTACCTTAAATTGCTTGAAAATACAAGATGAGATAGGAATTAAATTATTAAATATTCATGAGGGTTTAGTTCATTTTAAATATCTAGAGTCTGCTGGGTACTTAGAATTATTGAAAAATCTTTAATTCAATCCATATTTACTTATCCATTCCTCTAATAAAACAATACCTTGCTCCAACGAGATTTTTGGTTCCCAATTTAATAGTCTCTTTGCCTTAGTGTTATCACATACTAGTTTCATAATTTCACTTTGTGGATGAGGATGTTCAACATATTCTATACGATTTTCATCCTTAATGATCAATTTCGCTAAGTCATTAATTGAAACATCTTTACCTGTTCCAGCATTAATAACTTCTCCAATACAGCTTTCGCATTCTGATGCTTTTAAAATGAATTCAACGCAATCTTCAACATATAATAAGTCTCTTGTTTGATTTCCAGTTCCAAAGATTTTCAATTTCTCATTTTTTAATTTAATTTTCACAAAAATAGAAACAACTCCTCCCTCCATGTTTGTTTTTTGAAAAGGACCATAAACATTAAATGGTCGTACTATTAATATAGGTAAATTCAACCCATAATAATATGATAAAGCTAGTTCTTCAGCAGCTACTTTAGATCCTGCATATGGAGATGCTGATTTAATTCTGTGGTCTTCAGAAATTGGAATATTTGAATCTGCCAAATCATAAACCATGCAAGTGCCCATTAATACAATTTTTGTTTTAGGTTTACGAGCAGCTTCTAATATATTATATGTTCCAAGAACATTATTCTCATAAGCTCGCTCTGGATGATCTAAACTCTCTTGAACATTTATTTGAGCAGCAAGATGAAAACAAGTATCAAAATTATATTTATTAAATAAATTATAAATTGTTTCAAAATTTCTAATATCTCCTATGACTATTTCTTTTAAATTATGATTATTCTGAAATTCTTCTAAATTTTCCTTTTGTCCATTGGATAAATTATCAATAACTACTACTTCTTTTCCATCAGATAAGAGTCTTTTGACAAGCCACCTTCCAATAAAACCCGCTCCTCCTGTAATTAAAACGACCATTCTTAAAACTCAGATGTGTTAGTAAATTATTTTATTATCTTTTAAAAATTTCATTATTTCATCTTTTGAAAGAAATGGACCATCTTTCGAATTAAATGGTTTTTTTATATCAAATTTTTTAATATTCGGAAATTTCCCTAAATCAATCTTAGTAGAAACCTCTGATAATTGAGGAGAAATAATATACATATTATCCATTTCATAAGTTCTCTCAGATTCCTCTATTGAAAACAACTCTTCATATAATTTTTCACCAGCAAACATTCCAATTTCTTGAATTTGGATTTCATCAAAAGGTTTATTATGTTTTTTAGCAAAATACCTAATTAGAATTTCAAATAAATCAGGTATATATACTACATTCATTTTAAGCACAAAAACTTCTCCACCTTGTGCCAGTTCTAAAGTATTTAAAAGTAAATTTAAAGCAGATTCTTTACTCATTATATATCTAGTCATATCTCTATGTGTAAGTGTGACATTTTGTCCTTTTTTTACTTGCTCTTCAATAACATGAATTAAGGAGCCTCTAGAGCCGATTACATTTCCAAGTCTTACAGAGTAAAAAATTGTTTTTTTTTTTCCTTTATAATAGTTTGCTGTTGTGATCAATTTTTCACCTAGTAATTTTGTAACTCCCATTGTATTAGATGGTGTTGCGGCTTTATCTGTACTAGTAAATACAACCTTTTCCACATTATGGTCAATACAAATATCTGTTAAATTTTGAATTCCAATTATATTTGTTTTTATTGCTTCAAATGGATTGTATTCACAGGCTACTACATGTTTTAATGCGGCTAAATGAAATACTATGTCAATTTCTTCCATTGCTCTATTTAATCTTTCTTTATCTCTGATGTCTCCAATAAAAAACCGTAAAACTTCTTCATATTGTCTTAAATTATTTTTTAGCACATTTTGTTTTGTCTCATCTCTACTAAGGATTCTAATAACGTTTGGAGTATAATTCTTTAAAATGTGCTTAATTAGGGCCTTTCCAATTGTTCCAGTTCCCCCAGTAATTAAAATATTCTTATGGTCAAGCATATTACTACATTAATTTAATTTTCAAATAGTTATCATACATAATAATATTATTTAATATTATAAGTTGATTTTTTAAGATAAATAAAATAAAGACATCTATTCACTTTGATAGGTTCTTACGATATTAAATATAAATATTTTTTTTAGAGAATTCATGGATCCTTCGGTGAGTTGACACAATTACTAACACTGGTGAATTTTCACAACTAAATGTGAGAATTATAAATAGCAATAAATCTTAACTTTTTAATACAATGAGGCTAAGTGTATTAGTAATGTAATTTATGAAAGAAAAGATTAAATTTTATAACATCTTAGAATTCATATACATGCACAAATCAAAAAAATTAGAAATGAGAGAACAAAAACAAGTTATTGAATCATTTAATAAACTTATTCTTGAAAAAAATGTTAAAGAAGACCTTGAATATATTCAAACATCAAAAGTAAAAACAGATTATAATTTCTTCAGATTCATTCCAGGTGGGCTAAGAAATAAAATTGTTTTAGATGTAGGAGCATTTATTCCATTTGATGCTATATATTGGGGGAGTGTTGTGAAAGAGTTTCATGCTATCGATTATTCTCAAGAAGTAGTAGATAGTGGAAACGAGCTAATTAAAAGAGAATTATCAGAAGAGGTAGCTAAAAAAATTAAATATATTCAAGCTAATGCTATTGATCTTCCTTATCCAGATAATCATTTTGATGTTTCGTTTTCATTTTCATCAATAGAACATATTCCCGGAAAGAAAAATCGTGATAAAGCATTTTCAGAGATAGCACGAGTCACTAAGAGAAGAGGTTATGTAGTTCTCACACTTCCTAATAAATTATATATTTATGGATATCTTAAAAGTACAAATTTACAAAAGAAAGGAATAAGTCCTTATGGATTGGAAGTGTGGTACACCCCTAGACAATTAAAAAAAATAATGATAAAAAACAATCTAAAACCTATATATTTTTACTCTTCTGCTGGAGATTTAGATGGATTTTTTCCATTTAATAGAATATATAATCTTATCAGCAGAAAACTTGGAGGCAGAATGGGCTGGTTAGCTCAAAAATACTAAAAAAATTTCTAATTATATTTTACTATTAATGGACTCCAAACAAGCAGAGGGATAAAAGTCAAGATTCTATTTCAGATTATTATAACAATGGATTAATAATATAAATCTTTATAAATTAATAAAATTATAATTAAACTTCGGTTTTCAAAATCAGGCGTCTAGAAAAGTTAAAAGAAAAAATTGCACCTTATTCAATTTTCATATTATTACTTAGTTGTATATCATTTTCTTTTTTGATTATGTTCTTTTATGAAACTCCTAATTATGAATTAGCAAATAAATCATATGAGGAAAAAATGGAAATTTTGGATTTTCCTTATATTGACATTTTTATTTTTATTAATGAATCAACAGAAGATGAATCCACAATATTATTTTTTGATGGAACAATGCACATATTAGCTAAGTCTTTTTTATATCCTCATAGGATATGTGAAAATTTCTATTATTTAGGAGATGATGATAATAGTGAACTTTTTGATTTTATAGTGGATAAAGAATGTGATTATATTTACTATTACGACCAAAATTTTACATTATTTAGTAGAAATCCATCAATATTTGAAAGAATTGAGTCGAGGACCCATGATGACTATTTTCTTTTTGAAATTAACAGAACAAGATTGTGATGTAGATGATTCAATTAATTTGGTTAATTTTTGCTTCGTTCCTCGGACAAATAATTAGTATATTAATAGGATATGTGTTTTTAAGATTTTTACCTAAAAGTGAAAAATTTCCATTTTTACAAAAAATTGCCACTTCTTATGGTTTAGGAACTGGTTTGCTTGCGCTCTCAATGTTTTTGAGTATATTAATTGGTATGCATCCAATATTCTCTTTTTACCCACTTTTAATTATTACTATTGCTATCGCGGTTGTTTTTAAGATTCCTAAAAATTTTCTTAGTGATATTAGAGATTTTTATAACCTCATTAAACATTTAAGGGTGAATAAAGTTGAGCTTTTTTGCTTCTTTCTTTTATTCATTGAATTAATTTATCTCTTCTCTTATTGGTTTATGTATCCCGTATTTTGGTGGGACGCTATTACATATTGGGACGGAGCTGCAAAAGTTATGTTCTATGATGGAAATTTTTCTCCAAATACTTATCCTGTTCTAGTACCCTTAAATTATTGTTTTTATTTTTCTCTGTTTGGCCAATATCACTATTTTTCAAAAATCTTGATCGTCGGATATTTTATTCATTTACACATTTTTCTATTTTACTCATTACGATTTTTCAAATTAGATAGAACTTATTCTATATTAATTACTACAACATTAGCTTTATTAGGATTTATGTTTGTATTAGCAACAACAGCAGTAGCAGATCTTCCACTGACTTTTTTTTATACCATTGCTTCTATTTTTTTGTTTTATTATGTATCTACAAAAAAAAAACATTATCTGCTATATTCTTCCGTTTTTATGGGTTTTAGTGTTTGGGTTAAACCAGAAGGATTTTATTTATTTATTATAAACGCATCAGTGTTCGTACTTTATCAGTTATATTTCCTAGTAATAAAAAAAAAGAATCTTAACCATGCTTTTAGAGAATTTTTATCATTTATTATCCTTGGAATCCTTATATTATTACCATGGAGGATATTCTATGCCATAGAAGGATTTGAAAATTACTATACCCCCCATCTTTTTGAAGTTTTAAATTATAAAAGAGTTCTAACAAGACTCCGTGTAATTTTACCACGGATTCTTTACAGAAGCACAAGTCCATTCCGGTGGGGGCTTTTCTTCTGGTTTATATTTTATCTTATTCTTATTTTAAATATTAGGATTTTATTTAAAGAAGATATGATGGTTCTTCTATTACTTATAAGTTTACATTTTTTATTATATATTGTAGTATATCTTATTACACCTTTAGAGCTTAAATTACATATTAGACAGTCATTTGATCGAATGCTTTTACATTTAACTCCTTTATGCTGCTTTTTAATGGGTATCTTATTATCAAATAATAAGAAATTATTAGTTAATTTTAAGGAGGATTCAAATTACATTCCTATATTAAAGGTTATTATCATTTTATTTATATGCGTAGCCATTATTTTCTCGATCTTTTACGATGAAATTTATGATTCTTTAAAAGCGTTTGAGTTATTTAAATTTTTTAAAGGACATTATTAAATATGATTATATCTCTTTATTATGGAAATCTGTTAATTCTATTAAAGTTCTAAAATAATCCAATATTTAAATAAAATTTAAGTCCAATTAATAATTTTGATAATTATTTTATGATAGAGGAAAAGAGTAATAATTTATTTTCATGGTTAAAAGAGAAAAAACGGTTACTTATAGGAATAGGCACGATCTTATTAATCGTTTTTATGATGTATATAGTCGATTTCTCTAGAATAATTAATAATTTGTTCATTATCGGTATATTTGGTATTTTAATCTTTATTTTTTTGTATACAATTACATTTTTTTTGCGAAGTTATAAACTAATCTTAATATTTAAAGAATTTGAGCAAAAAATATTATTCTCCAGTTCATTTTTTTCTATTGGGACATCTTTTGTCATTAATGATTCAACACCAGCAAAAGTTGGCGAGTTAGCAAAAATTGCATTCTTAAAAGAGCAAGAGGACATTAAATTAAGCGTGGCAATTAGTGGAACAGCAATAGAAAGAGCCCTAAACGTTATAATTTTATTTTCTATTACTTGTTTCGCATTAGTATATCTTTATTTTATTGATGTAAGTGAAGGTGGAACAAAAAAACTTTTAGGATTAAATCTCCAATTTTATATAATAATTGCCGCATTGCTTTTAATAGGTTTAATAATATCACTAATTTTAATTTATTACCGAAATCAGTTCTTTTTAAAAATTATAAGAAAAATAAGTCCCTCATTAGCTAGTGGTATTTTAAGAATTATGATAAATCTTAAGGAATCCCTATTGAACTTTAAAAATCATAAAAAAGAATTAATACTAATAATACTTATAGAAGTTGCAATTTGGACATTTGAATCTTTGATTGGGGTTATATTCTTTTATCTGTTAGGATATAGGCTCAATATATTTATAATCATTTTAGCAGAAATAATTACATTTTTTAGTAAAATTTTTCCATTAACACCAGGAGGATGGGGTGTTTCGGAAAACTTGGGAGCAATTTTCATTATATTATTTTATCCTAATCTTTCATATTTTGAAATATTAGCTGTTTTTATTATAGATCATTTATTTAGAAGTGTTTATCTTTTATTTTACGGAGGATATTCCATTTTTCGCTACAACTTCAAATTAAAAAACATAGATAAAATTAAAAGTCAATTACCTTAATTTTTTTAAATATCATTTTCGCCGTCCAAGAGCTAATAAAAAGAGAGGTCGGAAAATACTCCACCATCCAATAAAAGGTTTCATTTTCGTATATCCCAATTCTTTAGGAGGATAAATTTTTGAAACAGGAACTTCTTTGGTTTTATATCCGAGTTTTATTACTTTATAATACAAATATGGTTCAAGTTCATATTTATCAAGCCATTTTTGATCAATTTTAATTCTTTTATCATTAAACAGAGATGTTGTTAATGCTCGAAATCCATTAGTGCTTTCTGTAATCTTTTTTCCAGATACAATAGAAAATAGCCAAGAATGTAATTTGGTTGCTACTAATCTATAAAAAGGCATCTTACCATACTCTCCACCTTTTTTAAACCTAGAACCTTGGACAAAATGATAACCTTCTTTAGTTATTGGATTTAAAAGTCTTACAATTTCCTTAGGATTATCCTTATTATTTCCAGCTATAATTACAATAATATCAAATCTTTTTTTTATAGCATATTTAATTCCACTTCGGAGAGCAAATCCTACACCATGCTGTTTCCCTAAAGAAAGAATTGTAGCTCCTCTTGATTTTGCAGTTTCTGGAGATCCGTCTGTAGAGCCATCATCAACTATAAGAACTTCATCCACGATTTTATTATCCATTCTTGATACAACTTTATCGATTTTATGAAGTTCATTATAGCATGGTGCTATGCAGATAATTCTTTTATTATCAAACAAAGTCTATAAGCTCCAGGATGTATATTTTTTCCATGTTATCACTAAAGAAAAGCATTGAAGTAATATTGATAATATGATTTCTAATAAAAAGGATATTTTTTTCAAAAGATTTAATAAATAAATAGACAAGTTTAGTCAATATAGAAAAATTCAAAATGGATTTTAGATTTAGAATTTTCAATCTAAATAATAATTTAATAACTTATAAAAATCTGAAATTTTATAGAGTTTTTAAAATAATAAGAGTATAAATTAATATTTATAATTTTAAATAGAGATTTGCCTGTTAAAGATTGTGATATTGGGGAAAATGTAAAAATAATTGAACCAGTTAACTTATATGGTTGTAAAATCGGGAATGATTGTTTTATTGGCCCATTTGTAGAAATTCAGAAAGATGTTTTAATTGGCGACAGAACCAGAGTTCAGAGTCATTGTTTCATTTGTAGTGGTGTAATAGTTGGAGAACATTGCTTTATTGGGCATGGAACTATGTTTACAAATGATCTCTTTATCGATTCACTCAACTTTGAAAATTGGAAAAAAAAAGAAACCAAGATTGGTGATAACGTTCGAATTGGTTCTAATGCTACTCTTTTGCCAGTGAAAGTAGGAAATAACTGTATTATTGGAGCAGGGGCAGTTGTGACAAAAGATATACCTGCAAATTGCGTTACTGCGGGAAATCCTGCAAAAATTATAAAAAAATTAGAGGATTAATTATATGAAGATAGGTATAGTTGGTTTAGGATATTGGGGAAAAATAATTCTTAAGAATTTGGAAAATATGAACTATGAAAATGTAATATTATGTGATAACTCACAGAAAAACAATTCTGATTTTAATAAATATCAGATTATTAATGATTATAGGAATTTAAATTGTGATACTGTCTTTATTTCTACACCTACTAGTACACATTTTGAAATATGTAAATACTTTCTTAAACAAAACACCAAAATCTTCTGTGAAAAACCTCTTACATCATCATCATCAGAAGCAGAGGAGTTATATAATTATGCAATCAAAAATAATTTAATTCTTTTTACAGATTGGATTTTCACATTTAATTCTCAAATAGAACAAATGAAGAAGGATTATGAAAATGGTAAACTTGGAAAAATACATAGTATTTTTATGAATAGATTAAATTTTGGACCTGAAAGAAATGATATAAATGCTAAATGGGATTTGGCAGCACATGATGTATCAATAATCCAATACATTTTTTCAGAAAAACCTAAAAAAGTAAAATGGACGGATTATAAAAGAAATAAAAGCTCTAAACAAAATGATAGCAGCCTTGGTCTAATTGAATTCGAAAATTTTACTGCATGTATTAATGTTAGTTGGTATTATAGGAAGAAAGTAAGAGAGTGTGTTTTTGAATTTGAGAAATTTTTTGTTACATGGGATGATTATAGAAGAGTTTTAGAATATGAAGATTCTAATATTAAGTTTCCAGTCTATTCTGGTAATATCAGTTATCCGTGCTCAGAATACTCATCACCATTAGTAAATTCTATAAAATCCTTCTTTTCTTTTACAACGGAGGATCTTATTAAACAAAAACAATTAACTTTAGAAACGATAAAAATATTAGAAGCGTAGACTATGAATGTGTTATTTAATGATTTAGGAAAACAATGGGAAATTATTAAGGATGATGTCAACCCGAGGCTAGATGAGCTTTTCAAGAAATCTAATTTTATTGGTGGAGCACCGATAACTGAATTTGAGGAACATTTTGCAAATTATATAGGGACAAAATACTCTATTGGTACTTCAAATGGAACTGATGCGTTAAAAATCTCATTAGAATCATTAGGTTGTAAGTCTCTGTGTGGAGTAATTATCCCCGGGAACACTTTTATTGCAACAATATTGGCAGTGACTTACATTAATGATATTAAATTTGATATTCAATTAATTGATTGTAATGAATATTTTCAAATTGATACTCAAAAGTTGGAAGAATGCTTAAAGAAAAATCGTAATAAATGGAACTCTTGTGTTATTTTGCCAGTCCATTTATTTGGCCATCCTGCAGATATTGAGCGTATTATTGAATTAGCAGAAAGATATGAATGTACTATTCTGGAGGATTCCTCTCAAGCCCATGGAGCAATTGTATTAAAAAAGAAAGTTGGATCATTTGGAGAGATTTCAGCTTTTTCTTTATATCCTGGTAAGAATCTAGGTGCCGCGGGAGATGCGGGAATAATTACCACAAATAATGATGAATTGTATGCAAAATGTAAATCACTAAGAAATTATGGTTCAAGTGTAAAATACTCTTATGATTTTAAAGGATATAATCATAGGCTTGATACAATTCAGGCTATTATTGTTGATGAAAAATTAAAATACCTAGATCAATGGAATGATATGAGAAACAAAGTTGCAAGAAAGTACGACGACCAATTAAAAGATAACGATAATATAATCTTACCTAAAACGGCTTCCTATGTAGATAAGAATGTTTATCATATATATGCTGTACGGATAAAGAATAGAGATGCGCTTAAAAAATATCTAAATAATAAGGGGATACAAACTGGAATACATTATCCTATCGCAATTCAGAAAACTAAGCCATTTCAACATCTCGGTCATTTTGAAAATAGCAATGCATTATTATATGCTGATAAAATGCTAAGTTTACCTATGCATCCATTTTTAACTGATGCAGAAATAGAATATGTTACAAGCGCTATCAATAATTTTATCTAATGAAATAGATTTCATTTATATTTTTTCAATTCTCACGCCAATTTTAATTAAAACATCAATTTTTCCATTTTCATCAAAGTAAATCATTAGCTTTTATATTACATTTTATCCATCTAAATTTTCCACTTGGATCTACAGGAATTTCATCAACAAAATGTATTTTAAATAAAGCTTCTTCACCATATATCTTTTTTAAATCGTTAACAATATTATTGGCTTCAATAATTGCAGATTCCCTCTCATCAGTTTCAATGATTAATTCTAATTCAGAAATAGAATTTTGAATAATTTGACAAGCTTTAATAAATTTTAACTTTTTAAAAGGAAAAGTAACTACTGCTGGAGGTATCATTTCATTTTTCAAATTATAAGTATAATCCTCAATTCTACCATGGATTGTATCGATTATTGGAAAAAGAGTTTTACCAGACGAGAGAGGTTTTTCTTGAAAACCCTGGACTGTATCTGTCATTGTATGACGAATGATAGGCATAATATCATTTATAAACCCAGTAGCTATAATTTCATTGTTAATTTCATCAGTTTCAACTAGGCCATAAGAAGGAATAAAGTAATATTTCCTATTATTATCCCATGCCCCTAGGGCTATTTTTTCTGCTTGTCCATAATGAATTATTTTTTTACTATTAGGAAAAACTTTATCAATTGTTTCCATTTGCCAATCATATAAAACTTCAGAGGCAAGTAATATTCCTTTAGGGTTAAGTTGAATATGCTTCTTTTCGAGAATTTTTGCAAATTTGAATAAGGCTGAAGGATAACCATGATAAAAAAGATATCTTTTTCTTTTTATCTTTTTTACAATAGAGTCAATATTTCTTTCACTCATTTTAATTATATTAATTCTTAAAACTCTATGATCTGGAAAATAAATAAAATCAACATCTTTCTCAATAAAGCCTCTAAATTCAACTCGCCCATCTGTTGGTTTATATCCTACTCGTTCCCATTGATAACAACCAGACGCCCATTCTCGAGAATCGATTCTTTTATTAAGGGCGAATTTTAATGGTTTTCCAGTTGTTCCACTTGAATAACCATAATAAATCTTTCCTTTATAATTGTTTACAACCATGAATTTTGAATTTTTTCTTAATTCATCTTTAGTAAGGATTGGAATTTCTTGGAGATCACTTAAATTTTTTAAATCTTTTGGATGGAACCCAAAATCATCATATTTTTTTTTATAGAAATCTGTATGATAGTAAGCAATGTCTACTTGCTTTTTTAACATCATAAATTGATATTTTCTTATTTCTTCGTAAGATTTTGTTTCATTTTCTTTCAATAATGATGAAAAGCTTCTAAATTCCTTATTCAATTTTCTTATTCTAAATGGGATCAGAGATCTTCCAAATCTAAGGAATTTTTCAAGAAACATTTTAATTAATCTTTGGATTGATACTGTAATTACATAATTTACAAAATCAGTATGATGTTAATAAAAATATCACTTTTATAAAAAAATGTTTCGATGATCTCAAAGATTGTTAATTTCTTCATTAAATTTTTAATATTAAATGTAATGTTATTTATGATAAAAACTCATATTCAAAGTTGTATCTCAATTTTTCTTTAAAATATCTAACCAGCCTGTAGGAGGTATAAAATTTAATGATAGATTTAAGCTATTATAATTAATATTATCAAGTTGTTCGTTATTTGAGATAATAGATATTCTATCTATATCATTTTTATTGATAAAATCATAATTTTTTAAAGAAAGAGCATTCTTTAATGAGGGAATCTTCATATAATCAAATCCCATTATTTTTGTTGCAACTAAATCTGTTAAGAGGAGATTATTTCCGATTAAAATAACTCCTTCATTTCTTGGATTAGGATTTAATGGTCCATCCCTTTCACCCCCAATTATCCCATCTATTACAGAGAATAATTTCCTTTGTGGAGTCTTCTTTATATTTCCATTTTTATTTGTAAATCTTAATATAATATTTAAATCTAAAATTGTTCGCCATACTGTATCGTTTCCACTCCAATTGCCATCATTCATATAATAATAATGATAGCGAAAACGTGGAAAAAATAGTCTTACAATAAAATATTCAATTATAACTCTTGATCTCAAAAATAAATAAATCCACTTTCCCAATCTTGAACGATGATTAGACAAAAATATATCCCTAAAGTGGTAGAGTAGAAATCTCGAAGAATTTAAAAATGAATTCATGTTTGGAAATGAATCGCCATTTTGTTTCGGACATCCTATGCGATAATGCGGTAAATAATTTTTATGGATGTTAATTCCAACAAAATTCTTCAAATTTAATGTGACACCTGCTTTTTTATGTGTTTTAAGTTTAGGGACACTAATTACAACATCAGAATCTAAGAATACTTTACTAATATTATACAAATTTCTGTGAATGTTATGGTTTGAATTCACTATTTTTCTATCATAATCAGCCCCGTAAAAATTACCATCGTTATTTTTTTCAAGTTCAAATAGTAGGCTATTTTTTTTTAAATCGATTATTATACCATTTACTTGATCACTACTAACTTTTTTTCTTTTTAATGGAATGCGTTTTTTTTCTTCTATAATTTCAGCTCTAAAATCCATGAATTTTAAAGGTATTTTTTTTTTTCTTAATAATTCAACCAGTTTTTTAATTTTAGTAATTTTTTTTTTTTAATGTATATCCTCATACATTTGAGTTGTTTCTCCACAAATATGTT
>SDBT01003984.1_pt1 | contig 25261 bp, 47 predicted proteins | sample 2277101 | NCBI WGS metagenome assembly SDBT01 (sample SAMN10404973, study PRJNA504765) | marine sediment metagenome | isolation source: marine sediment core GS10_PC15, 103 cmbsf | place: Arctic Ocean: Southern Knipovich Ridge | collected 2010 | reverse complement strand
ACATAAGCCTCATTAGGTAATAAATCACCACATACAATACACATATAAGTCCTGCTTAACTTTGCTAATCTTTTCAAGGATATACTATTCCCCATGTTCTTTATCCTCCGTATTATTTAGATTTGGCGAAATTAATTTCATTTTGATTGCTTTTGCAAAGACTTCCGCACATTGCGGTACGACTGCGTTTCCGAGGCATTTAATTCTGTCCATCCTATTGGGAATCCCATTAGCCACTCTACCCAATTCGGGTTCAGTGGTCCAATACCCTTCTTGTCTGAATTGGGGAAGTTCTGGCTGTCGAATTTGAATTTCCCCTTCCCCCTTTGATCCTTGGTGGTTGGTGTGGGAAACATCCCCCACGAAGCCATCCTGGACAAATTCAGTGGTTGGTTGTATCCCTTTGGATGATATTGTCTGTAACTCTGATTCTTTGTCATTTTGAACTGTCCCTCCGCCTTGTCGGAATGAATGCTGTCCATACAGGTTGGGGTAGGTAAGGATGAAAATCCTCCTTCTTTTGTGAAACGCACCAACTGAGGAAGCTGATACACAATACCATTCCGCATCATACCCGATTTTGGCAAGGTCTGCAAGGACAACATCGAGTCCCCTATCAAGCAATGCTGATACGTTTTCAATGAATGCGATTTTTGGTCGTAGAATCCTAATCGCTTCAAGGTAATATTTCCAGAGTGAAGAACGACTCCCCTCAATACCAGCCCTCTTTCCTGCATTGCTGATGTCTTGACATGGGAATCCTCCAGTGAGTATGTCAATTTTTGGAACTGTTCTAAAATCAATTTTGGTAATATCTCCATAAATCTTGGTGTTGGGAAATCTTTTTTGGAGGACTGCTTGGGCGTAGGGTTCTTTTTCGACAAACCATCTTGTTTTGAATCCTTGTTTTTCAAATCCAATTTCAACTCCTCCGACTCCACTAAAGAGGCTTCCGACTGTGAGTTCATTTTGCATCTTTCCCTCCCTTGTAAGTTTCAACAAAAACCCTAAAATATCCATCTTTGTGGAATTCTCTGAAAGCTTTTAATCCAGTATCTTTATATTTATTAACTTCTAATTTAGATTCCTTATCATTGGTTTTACTATCGCAAAAATCTCCTATAGATTTGTAATAAACTCCTTCCTTGTTCCTAAAACTATTATTCATATTCTTAATTGGCATTTTCAACCTCCTTCGCTTTGTGGACATTCTTGGAACATTTGTTACATAAAACTATTTTACCATCCAACATATCTCCACACTTATCCCATTCCTCTTTTGGAAGAGGACTTATAAGAGATTTCCCACATCCTTTCTTTTGTTGGACAATATAGGAAATCATGTTCTTGCTATGAAAAGTTCTCCACACTTCCATACCCAACATTTATTTTGACCACCATAACATGAACGAGGAGGGTAATCTTTCTCCCTGTATTCTATTTCTGTTGTAGAACATTTTGAATTACTCTTGCATTCACAATTAAGATTCAAATATTCCGTATTTGTAAAATAACTTGGAAATTCTTCTATCCTAGTGTATTCTTGTTTTGTCCAATTCTCTTCAGTGGTTTTATTTTTTATCAGATAGTATGCTGTAGAATTAATTATAACCTCTTCCAATATTGTTTCCACAAAAGTATTTGCCATATCTGTTTCATTAACTGTATAAACATCCACATTTATCTCTTGGTTTATTTTAATAATGAAGTTTACAGATGTCAATAATATTATTCCAGCAAAAATTCCAATAACTATTCCCAATAATAATATTCTCTCAGTGTGTTTTTTTAGTTCTTTTTTATTCATTATTCCCCTCCAACTTTTTATTTAGATTGAGCGTCTCTTCCAATTTATCTTCACATTCACTACACATTATTTCTCCATTAACAATAGAGATCATATAATCATCACTTCCACACTTAGGACATTCAGAACCATAAATGTAATGATAAATACCTTCCTTCAATCCTAGGATAAAATCATCAACCTCCCCTATTTCCATATTCTGTAGATTAACATTTTGGAAATCCTTTTTCCATTTGCATCTAAAATCTGTGAACTCACATTCACATCCTTGATTTCTTAAATATCTCCTTCCATTTATGATTGCCTTTCTTGAATTATGATTTACAACAGCTATATTTCCACCTTCATCGCATTCACAAGTTACATAATATAATTTCTTCTTATCCATTTTTCCCCTCCAAGTTCGCTTTATTGTGATTGTAAGTATAATGTATCATCCCAAATCCTATAGATGTAAGCATTGCTCCAGAGACAGTATAGGCTAATAAAATTGGATCTCTTGAAAGACCCCCCCATAAAAATGCCATCCCAGATAGTAGGAACCAAAAAGAAATAATATTGTATATCATCGCCTTAATCATTCTTCACCTCTTTCGTATTTGATTGTTTCTCGGTATCTGTGTAGCCTAAGTCATTTAAGAATTTATCACCTTTGATAGTATTGTTTTTAACTTCCATATACATAACATTTAGGCTCATGGGTCTTACTCCATAAGGATCAAATACTAAATTCCTTCTAGCCTTCTCAGGCAATTTAGAGAACATCTTTATAAATCTTGTTTTAGCTTTCATGTTTATCCTCCTTCGTATTTTCTTGCTTTGACGTAGATTCTTCATATAAATCTCTATCAAATTCATCTTTGAAATATTTTATAGCTAGGTCTTTAAATCCAAATTCATTTACAAATTCCTTAAATAAATATCTTGCACAGTTAGGACAAGTGCCATCAGCCCAACTCATTATCTTTAATATCTTACTTGCTTCTACATTATTTACCATCTTCATCCTCCGACGTATTATCTGCATTATAAGTAATCATCTTCCGCTAACCAACCATATGGAAATAAACTTCCACATCATTTAATTTAAAAAAGCCATCTACACTATCTTTATTATAACCATATCTCCCACTCACAATAGCATCTGGAGTTCTTGCATTTCTAAATGATTCTAAGTAATCAAGAGGAACCGAATCCTCAAATACTAAATCCATATCCATCTCTTCGAGTAGGGATAATCTTACAGCCTCATAGGTGAGGTTTATTATTCTATGTGATTCCATTTTTGAGTATAACTCCCGAAGGAGGCCCTGCTCATCACAGGGACTTTGTGGAGGGAGAAAAAGGAGGTTACCTAAAACGCCCTAAAATCTTAAAGGTTATGGGCCCCAAGATTCCGATGAGTGTAATTTAATAAATAAAATTTGGTTTTTTGTTTGTTGGAATTAGTAAGCTTTTAGGCAAAGATAGGCACTCTCTTTACTTTCTTCAACAGTATCAATTTCTTTATCTGTACATTCCTTTAAAGTCTTACATCCTAAGACCTTCAAAATTCTATCTACTGAAGAACCTTTGTAGAACTTTCCATCTGCATCAGTCTGAATCCAAAATCCTACAACTTTAACATCGTCTCCATCAAGATACTTTACTTTTGTTATTTTCATAAGATCCCCTTCATCTTTGTCTGGATGTTGTACATGAAATTCAAGTAATGGAGTTTCCATTTTCTTTTCATTTTTATCATGGGTTTTTTCAGTTATATTTTTGATTACGACTCTTTTTGGATCTACTGTATTTTTTGGGACTTCATTGTCGCCACTTGTTGTGTCCATGATATTTGGTGTTTCTTCTATTTTTTTTACCTCCTGGGTTTCATTTAGATTGTTAATCTTCTCAACATTTTCTGAGGTTATTGTTTCACCTTGTCCAGGTTCTTTCATCATTGGTTTCATGCTCCAACCCCCTGAGATCTTCTAGATTTTATTATATCCTTTATATATATAACAGCCATTATTATAAAGATTATTAAATAGAAAACTGGTTTGATTAATAAAGAGATGATGGTTAACCAAACAATTAATCTTGCTAGATTTATTAGATAGTCTGGCTCAAAATATCCAGGATTCTCACTTCCAAAAGTTGCTCCCATCCTCATAAATTCAACAAATCCAACACCCACAAAATGAACAAATTCTTCTATAACTGTGAAGGCCCCATCCATATAATAATTATCTCCCTTCTCTAAGGTTATATTCTTTAAAGATAAAGAGGCATTATCTAAAACTGCATTTAGGTGATTAGTATCTTCTCCCCATGCAACTCCTAATGCAACAGCACTTAAAATAAATACTAAAACAAAGATATGGGTTATCCTCATTTGTCCACCTCTCCATAAAAGGTTATTGATAAAGCCCCGTTTCCTAATTGAGTTATCTCATATCTATACCATTTTAATTTTAGATCTTTAACTTCTTCTTGAATTTGTTCCATTCCCTTATCTACCATCTTTTCATAACTAGTAAGATTCATTCCAAAGAAGTTTTGCATGTTGGCCACAATATCCATTATAAAATTCCTTGTTACTGTTTTGTTAATATGTATCTGATCAATCATGCTGCAACCTCCTGAGATCCTTGGAAACATTCAGATCTTATAACGCCGAAGGTTTGATTTCCAATTGGTAACTGGATTACTGAGCAATCTTTTCCTTGTTCTAGAATTTGATATATTACTGCTTGTGCCCCGTAGATTGTTCCGTTGTTGAAATAATCTACTTTACTTTGTTCTAGGTTAGTTCTAACTTCTTTTTGTATAATGTATCCTCCAGTAATTAATATGATTAATGATAGGATTATTATTATTGAGATTAGTATTTTATTGCTCATAGGTATTGACTCCTTTCATTTAAATCATTATGGATGATAAATCCTGTTTTATCTTCTGGGAGATCCACTAATTCTTTATCTATTAGTTCGATTGAGACTCCGAAGTTTAGGTCTTGTTTCATTGTCCACTCCCATCAGGATATTCTAATAATGCTTCTCTAAGGATCTCATCAAAGGTATGACTAGGCCTTTTCTTTCTCGCTATAATCCTCTGCCATGTTTCTTCTGAAACATTTATTGTGATTTGTTTTTTGCTTTCCATGATTTATCTTAAACTTATAAGTATATAAACTTATGGTATTTGGTTTGTTATTCTTGAGGGACAACCCTTTTTACAGGTTTAACATTAAAATATCTTAACTTCCTAGATTTCCAACACTTCTTAGCAAATTGACATTTCTTACACTCAGGGTTTTTATGATTGAAGAATGGGGTATCAAAGCAGGACTTTATTTTCTTCATTTGTAATCTATTCATTTTTTAAATTTCCTTTTATAAAACATAATATTAAACTTCCAATATATAATTGAGAGAATTATAGTTCCAACTCCAATTATTATAAAATAGATATTGGAAGTCCCATATAGAAGAACTTCTAAAAGACCCCAAAAGATAACAAGAACTCCAAAGTATTGCCATACCCAGTAGACTAATTCTGTGTAGTCCTTCTTAGGCGATTGGGGAGCTTCTAAGCTACTTTTCTTTGTTTCCCTCATATTGCCTCATCTCCCTCCTTTTCCTCTTACAATCATCACAGTAACCCTTAGTATATTTTCCTAGGGGTTGATAGGTTTTCTCACATCTTTTGCAAGGTTTAGGATATACCATCTTTGAGTTCCTTATATTTATTTCCTTTTGCTGACCAGTCTTGTTGGATTATCTTCTTTTCTTTTAAACATTCTATTAATATATCTCTAGGGGCCTTGTTGATGAAAGATTTAATCATTTGTTTTAGTGATGCTTCATAGTAGACTCTAAGTTCTTTGTCTAGGTTTTTGTTTAGATTGTCTGCTGGATCATTCATTGGACACCCCTTTGCTTCCACTGCACAGAGCAGCAAATTTAGTTAATCCCCCACCTTTCTTACAGGTCTTACAATAATACATTCCAAACTTATCTTTAAATGTGAATGCATACATACACTCAGGACAATTTTCTAAATTATACTTTTTAGCTAGGTTTACTATTGAAACAGAGTTGGCCCAACCTCTTACTTCTAATTTCTCTTTAGGTTCTGGGGTTCTTAACCCATAATTCTTTCTAGCCAATTCTATAACCTGCTTAGCTTGATCTGAAGAATAACAAGAACCACCTGCTTCAGAGCAACTTATAACTCCTTCCATTACTCCTATTAGCTCTGAAGGGCCCCCCCCTGAAGTACACCTAAAGCAATACCACACATTGTTTAAGGAGTCTACTCTAAAATTCATACCACCTGAAGATCCGTGTTCTGGGTGTTCTCCTTGATAACAAGAATTACCCATACTCTTGAGTGATGCTAGTGATATTATAGAGGAGATTGTTATATTTGAGATATTATCTCCCTCCCATTTAGTTTTACCTTCATATTCATTTTTTCTTTTTTCTTTTGGAATAAGATCTTTAAAACAAGACTTAAAGTTCTCGAAATGAATTTCCTTTATTGGAATATCTTTTATTAATGTGTAAGTATCTCCTGAAGGATGAATACTTCCAGGACCTACAACCATCTGGCCTAAGCCTTGTAGTTCACCTAAATGTTTACCTCCATCATCAAAGAATATAATCTTCTTCCCATCCCATCCAATTAGATTGATATAGTAGTGATCCCTTACTCTAAATGATTCTTTGAAGAGTTCCTCAAACATCTTTATCAATATCTTATCCTCTGAGTCATCATCAAGAACTCCTAGATTATTAATCCCAGTCATAACTCCATAATTTTCATTAGGGAAGTATTGATTAATTTGTTGGTAAGTGTAGGGCTTATTAGTCCAATCTAACTCAAAAGGTTTCTTTGTTCTTTTAAGGACCCTATTAAAGCTGCAGTCTTTTAGTTGTAAGGGTATCATTAGGATTTACCTCCAGTTTCAGCCAAAGACGGGTTGGACAAGATAAAAACCCACAACACCCTATAAGGTAATAATATAAAATAAATATTTAATTTAGTGGTTTTAATAAATAAATAACTATTTTTTTTATATAAATACATAATCTTATTTTTCTTTATGTTGTTTTGAGTATAGCAAGAGACCTTTTTATCTTGTCCAACCTGACTATTTAATATATTTACACGTAACATTTTATCAATTAATAACCTCTGTAGATTTAGATAGAGAATCTAAAGATTTTAACTTCACGCCTTTTATGAATCTTACTTGATATCCTAAATCATCTTTTGGCTTATGTTCAATATAATCTACTACCTCTTTGAATCTTCCCCAGAACTTATTTGACTCTTCAGCAGGATATCCTTGTAGTGTACAATAACTTTCATAAGTATTATATATCAATACCTTATTAGTTTCTCCTTGAGAATCTTGTTCAACAATATCTAATATGAATGCAGCAACTGAATCACTTTGCCTTATCCAGAAACTTTCAATCTCCCTCATATCCATATGATTTGTAAATGCTTTTTGACTAAGTAATCTTTCCAAACCCTCTAATGCAAATATTAATATCCCCTCCATTTCCTTATCCTCCTTTAACTTATCAAATAGGTTTTCATCCCTTCTAGGATCTCCTTCAGGGAAATGTTGATTAAACTTTAAAATAATCCATCTCCTAAAAAATCCCCTAGTCCTATCAGGGGTTCTTGGAACTTCATTACAACTAAACATCATTTTAGCATGAGGTGTAAATTCAAAGCTATCCTTCCCTTTCTTTTCTCCTGTTAAGTCATCACCAGCAACTGCCATCTTGAAAACAGAAGTTTGTCCTAAAGCCTTCTTTGGAAGGTCTGCAAAGATATTAGCTATCTTTCCAAATAACCTAACTGGTGCAAAAGGATTACTTTCTAAATATTGTAATGAAATACTCGTAACATTATTATTTCCTAGAAAGTGTTTAATACATTTTAGAAGGACTGATTTACCATTTTCTCCATCTCCAAATAATAATAATGCTTTAGAAAACCTCACATCATTTAACAAACAGTAACCTAACCATTCTTGTAGAACTAATCTTTCTTCCTCAGTATCTAAAACCTCCTTTAGAAATCTCTTAAAGTTTTCGCACTGGGCCCCATTTACATAATTAGCATTTATCTTATTCAAGAATACATACTTTGGAGTAAAATCTAATAAACATTTTCCCTTAATATCCCAGAGTCCATTTCCAATAGGTCTTAGACATTTTGGCTGGGTTTCTAATTCTTCCCTATCATAATATGTTTGTCTTTTAATTGAAGATACTATCTCCTTCACTTGCATATTCGTAGACTTCTCACCAAACCTTCTTTCTATTTCTGATGAGATATGGATCTCTGCATCTTGTATGTAAATCCCTTCTTTTTCAGAATATATTATAATATCCTCATTATCTTTAAATGTTTTGATACCTACAATATCTTCATCAGAGTTAATTGAATAAGTGTTCTCTTTTAAAAATCTCTTAACAAAATAATATTTAGCTTTTTTCCAGTCTTCTTCACTAACAAACTGGAAGAGATCATCTGTACAATTTTCCCAGGTAGCATCCAATTCTTCTATCCTTTCTTTCTTGAGTATCTTTTGTGCGTCTTCTTCTAACTTTCTCTCAGCCCTTTTTTCTTCCTTGAATTCTCTACGTCTAATCTTTAATTTTTCATCCTTTTCTTTTCTAATTACACTTTCTTTTGATCTTATTTTCTGGACTTTTTCATTAAGTATATCTTTTGCAGCAGTCTTAGTTATATTAAATTTATTAGATCCTTCTTCTATTGCTTGTAGTTTTTCTGTGGAACTTTTATCTACATAGTCTGAGATGAATGAATCATAACCTTGATAGTCTGGTTCTTGTTTTGATTTTGTTTCTGATTTTTTATTCTTAAGTCCTTTCTCAATCTTATTATTTCTCTCCTTTAATATCTCCACCACTCCTTCCTTAGCCCAAATCTCTGCATCTTTTAAACTCCAATTTTCTATGTCTCCTTTTTTTGCTCCATCTCTTGGAAAGTCTTTGAGTAATTTAACCTTAGTTGTTTTCTTCTTCATATTTTTCACCTAAAGATTTTTGTTGATAAACTTCCGACTTAGATTTTTCAATTAAGAATCTTTCCTTAGGATTCTTAATATCCTCTTCATTATTTATAGAGTCTAGTCTTGTCTTTATGTCCCCCCATCTATCTTCCTTCATATCTAATAACATCTTATCAAATCTTTGCATAAAGAACTCTCTTACATGGAAAGGAAACTGATCTTCAACACTTTTCATTAACTCCCTTATTTTTAATTTTGTAAATATATCTTTAAAATCTTCAATAAATTTAGGATCCTCTTTTGATTGATTGATGAGACTTGTTTTTAATTCTTCCATATCAATATTCCCTAACTCATTTTTTTTGATATTAAAATTATTCTTTAATTCTTCTAGTAATTTGTTATGTGTGTTTTGTAATTCTCCTATTTTTAAATCTAATTTTTCAACTCCCTCCCTAATTTCCTTAGATATTTCTCTCTTAGATAAAATAATATCTTCCCCACAATCAACTAATTTATTTTTATAACATTCACTTTTATGGGATATCTCTTCTAAAGCTAAATTTTTTATTCTAAGAGTTTCTTTAAAAAATATGTTTTCAGACTCTACTATTTTTGTATCAATAAATTTTCCAATTGAATTCATTTTATCTAAAAATATATTATATTCATTATCTCTTAAATTTTTTAGTTGTTCTTCTCTAGACCTTATTTTTAGGTTTTTAATTTTTAATTGACCATCTTTAAAATCTTCTTTCCATAACCAATAAACACTCCAACCATCTCTTAATCTTGATAAGGTTCTCTCTCCTGTTTTTGAATCATTTTGTGGGCTAAATTGGACTTCAATACATATTCCCAATCCATAATAGGGGTGGGGGGACAATTTATCAAATTCAATTAAAACATCAGCTATAGAGTTTCCAGAATAAGAAATGCCCTCTTCCTTAATTTTCATATCTTTAGCAATCTTATTTACATCTTCACCATTTATTAAGAGTTCTGCATTAAATAGTTTTGTGTAGATTTCATTCTTAGCTAATTTGTGGGCTTTACTTTCTGATTCTCTTTTTCTTTCACTTAGAGTTTCTGATTCTCCCGACAATCTTCTAAAGAAAGGAGTTATTATTTGTTCTTTTGAAGTTCCCTTATATCTTTTAAATCTATTTACAAAAGTCATTTTAATTTCTGAAACATTTTCTGGAGTTTCCGCAGGTAATGCAATTAATTTGTCCTTCTCTTTTCCAATCCAAGTGGCATCATTTACCATTTGGAATATTGAGACTATTTTATTTGAGGGTTTATGAACCACTATAAAATGTTTATAGTCTAACATCTTTCAACCCCCTCATCACCAAATCCCCTTGAGATCCTATCAATCTCACAATCCATTAAATCTTTAGAATTTTCTCCCTCATCCCATTCTCTTAGTTTTGAATAGTTAAAGAATGCAACTCTCATCTCCTAACCTCCATATCCTTTATTTGGTTAAGTTCAATTATCTTATAAGAATTAGTTTTGAAATCTAACATCTCTAAATATGTTTCATCAATATTTGTTAGCTTTCCCTCAAATCTAAAATTATTTAATGTAAAAACTAGAATCACTTTTCCTAAGCTTTCTCTCAATCTCTCTTTTATTATCTCACTCATTGAATATCCTTCATCCCCCAAGGGTTCCAGACAAGTTTACCGAAGCAGACTAAATCCTTCCCCCTAAAGGGAGTAAACATATAACCCTTTCCATATATAAATATGTATATTAACTCAAAAAGGACAAAATAAAAAACGAACATTTATATACTTTAATCTTCTTCATTTGTCCCTATCTCATCTAACAATATTCGCATTATTGATACTGGACGTCTTCATTCCCCACACCAATATAATTTATTACTTTCACATGGAAGGAACTCTTCATCACATAACTTTTCATAAAGAGCATCGGTAAGTTTTTCTGATCCTTGTGCGGACATATGAACTCCATCACTATAATTATCTCCATCTAAATTCCATCCCTCTTCTCTCCATCTTGTATCATTATCAATAATTGGAGTATCTCCTAATAATGGAAAAAGAGTATTATAAAATATTGTAGTGTCAGGATTATAATATGACTTCCATGCTCCATGGGTTGCAAATATAAATTTTGCACCAGTCTCTTTGACAATATCTTTCATATCTAAAACTGCATCAACTGTATCTTCTAGGGAAGTAATATTAAAATTTGGAGTGAAACACATTAATACTACAATGTCTCCTTCCCTATATTCAGTTGCTTCAAATTCAGGGATTAGTTTTCTATCTCTTGCATAAGGACAAGTTGTTCCTCTAAGTCCAAATTCTTCAACAGAATAATGAGGTGCTAATTCATCTCGAAGATTAAGAATATAGGAAACATTATATCTCCCATCAGGTTCAGACCATTCGGCGGTGATACTATCCCCAAATCCAACTAAGGCATGTGGATCATTAATATTGGGTCTTTCAATACAAGGTTTAACTTCTTGATATTTTGTTTCTTCAGGACATCCAGTTAAGCTTAATGTTAATGCTGTTAATCCAGTTAGTATTTTATTTCTCATTTTAAGGACATGCCCCCTCTGAAGAAAATAAAGATCCATTATTAAAAACACAAACGTGTGCAGAACCACCAGTATAACTTCCAGATAATCCAGTAATATTCATATTCTCAAAAAATCCATCCACCCCCCAAACTTCACTCCATCGGTTAAGACCATTTCCATTCATTATAAGGTTATCTCCTGTTGGGACAAATCCTGTTGAAAATGTTGAGGTTACAAATGTTGAACCAATTCCAGTTAGAAGAAGTCCATCAATCACAAAGTTAAAAAATGGAGCATTTGCACCTGAATCTAAAGTTAATAAATTTGGGGCAACTATAACCTCATCAACACCATTAATTCTTGAGACTATCTCCGATGGAGCCTGTAAAGTTAATTCACTTAAAACTCTTGAATTAATTTTGGTGTTATCATTTCTAAAAGTTACTGGCAAAGTCCCCATCATATTTATATCCACAAAATAGTCTGCCATTTGAGTATCTGGATCAAAGACTATTTTTTTTCCTGTCTTGGATGTCCAAGTGAATCTACCCGCAATATCATTCCTTTGATTATTATTAACAGTTAATCCACCCCCCAATATCTGACTATGTGTTGAACTGTCATATGTAAAATTCCCAATATCCTCACTCACCAATCCATTAGCACCTATGAATGGAACTGATCCTTCTGTAAAACTACTCAAAAATAAACTGTCTGTGATATTTAATGTCTGTTCAACAATATTTTCAAAGGTTGCATTTCCTCTAATAACAATAGTTTGATTTGGAGCATCATAAAATATTCCGATCTCTGGGAATCCATCGGGGGCTAAATCTCCTGTACTAAATGCTATCACTCCATTAAAATCTGAGACATTAATTAGGGTTGTACTTTTGGCAGTACCATTTAGACGAACAGTATCTACAAAACATTCTCTATTTGGTTTTCCTGCAGCATTTGTACAAATAAAAGTTAAACTAACTATTGGTTCATCATCCATTGAAGAAGGAAGTGAAATGTCCTGAGAACTTAATAATACATTATTTGTTGAGTCTGAGAAAATACTGACATCTCCACTCCCAACATTATTATTCACAATCACTTCAAAATCTCCAACCCCCACTAAATCAACTAAACTATAAACAAATTGAACAGCAGTCTCATTAACATCCACAGTAGAAATATTAGTTTGCATACTAACAACTCCAACTCCTGCGCCTGTACCTCTTGCACAATCCCCTTCATCACAGAATACAGGATTTAAAACATTTATCCAATTACCGAGATCAGATTGTAAATTTGTAAATATACCAATCCCACTATCAAATCTTTCTGTGAATTTAATTACTTCATCTCCCTCAGTAAATCCTCTTTCAAAAGTTACGGGGGTTGCAATATGTAGAGTCCCATTATCAATATTAAAATCATTTCCTTGCAAATCAAAATCTGCGTCTCCTTCAACTGAAATTCCTTTATGTATTTTTGCACTCTGCCATATTTCAAGATCCCCCATAGTCCAAAGAAGTGGACCTCCTGGGATTAAATCTATTGTATTCCCCCTAGTATCTGCATTAAAATTACAATCTACACCGAAGGTACTACACAATAAAATATAGTCTGAGGCCTTAGTCATATTAATAATTCCGTTTTCAGTAAAATTATCTTCGGCCATGTACCCAGGAACTAACCCCCCACTATTTCCAGACAGGAGTGAATAAGAAAAGTTCTTTAATGAGGTTGTCCAACTAACTGTATCATTCTCAACAGTGTTTAAGAAAGTTATTTCCCCTCCCGATTTTGGATTGTTATGAGCCATCCAAGTTGCATTAACTGATAAGCCATTAAAAGGAAATCCTTCAGAATTTATCTTAATAAAACGATCCCCAACATCATCAAGGAATATAGAACTTAGATTTAAAATTATATCATTTTGAAATAATACATTTCCATCGCTTTCAATAATTAAAGTTGTTAAAGTATCCCCCGTTGAATTAATTGTTCTAAACAATATATTTTTTCCAGGAGTTGTTGTGGTTAATAATAAATCTGAATTATTCGCAAAGACTCCAACACTATTATTAAGATTAAAAGCAGTACCAAACTCTGAACCTGAAGCAAAAAATCCTACAGATTTATTTAAATTGTTTTCAAGTGATAGACTTCCAGAGGAAGTTGAATTAAGATTTTTAACTAAGAATGAATTAAAGTTATCAAGAAGTGGGAGTGAGGTATTTGAAAATGTGAAGTTCCATTGATATATTTTTTGAGTGAAAGTATCTCCTATCTTATTAACATACAAATCATTCCCTAGACTTTCATTCCAACTTCTATTATCGTAAAGATTAATTGATCCTTCAGCTAAATCGTCGGTGTCTTTATTCCCAAATAAAAAATCAAAGAAAGAAGAGAACCAGGTTGTAGAGATTGTTAAAGTTCCCCCATTATTTTCAAATTGTGTAATGTTTGCATCATCTAGAGGCCCTAAACTTATTGTGTCCCAAAACTTTGAAGAGTTTACAGATGCTGTATTGTTGTTAAAAGTTGTTGGGTCTGGGGAGAGTAATGGACCCGAAGGATTATTATATCCAAACTCTGCAGCACCAAAGCCTAACATAAATATCATTACACCAACTAAAATAAAAACTTTCATCCATAATTTGTAACTTTTACTATTAAAATACCTTTTGATTAATTACTACTAAATGGAAAGTTATTTAAATAGATGTATGTATATATATTCTAATGAAAGAGATTGATATTTTAGAAGTTCCTAGTTGTGATAAATGTGGTAGTAAACAAATTAGAACAACTAAAGATTACCAAATATGTATTCGCTGTGGACACAAGGAGAATATAGAATGAGCTTTTTATCAGGGTTATATGATAAGGTGAAGAAGAAACAAGCAGAACTAAAAGATAGACAAGAATTCTTATATCTTGTAGAAAAACAAGCAAAGCCGATTAGAAGAACAGCGTACATGAAACAAATGTTAAAGGAAGTTGTTAATGAGGGGGTTCAAAAAGCTAAAGAAGATTCTGCAAAGAAAACAGTTAAAAAAGAGAAAACAGCATCAGACTTTGGATTAGTGGAAGGAATTAATGATCCTTACAGATTCCTAGATCCAAAAAAATCTAAATCAAAGGAGAATAAATCAAAATGAGTCAGAATATAGTATTAACTTTTGCACTTTTATATGGGGCAGTTATTGCACTAATTTGTGCAGTGTATGTTTATATAATCCATAGAAGAAATCTAAAGAATAAAAATTCAAAAGAATTTAATGATAAGGAGGTATAAATAACATGGGAATATTTAAGAAGAAAAAAGAAGCAGTACCATCTGTAGTTCCAGTAGCAGCACCCGAAGAGTCTGAGACTCCTGCAGAAGTAGAATATGTGGAACAACTAGATTCACCACAAACTCCAACTCCACAAGTAGCACAACAACCAACAACAACTCCTCAACCACAACCAATGGAATATAGGGAAGTTCCAGTATGCTTATCAGAGACACAAATAAATAATTTAATAATTGAGAACAACATTATGTTGAAGCAAATTATCGCTGAGATTGATTAATGGAATATAAAAAACCAACCTATGAAGAATACTCCAAGGCCAGTGAGTTTGCAAAGTTAAGGTATAGGTATGGGGTTTATTTTCAATTAATAGCATTAGTTTTATTTTTATTTTTATGTGTTTATACTGTCACAAATATAGAAGAGATGAAAGCAAATCCAAAAGATTATGCTGAAAAGAAATTAGGTGTAGAGTGTAGGATGCCCTTCACAATTATAATGCCTGAAGATTATACTCAAAATGGGAGCAACAGAAATATTAGAAGCATTGGATCAGGGTGATAAATTAACAACTTCAGAACTCGCAGAGAAGTTAGATGTTTCCTTAGGTGCTATAAAGCATACACTAAAGAGATTATTAAAAGATACCACTGAGAATGTAGAAGTTAGAAGAATGACTATAGAAGAGACTGAGATTAAATTTGGACATAAAGTTTATAGCAGGGTATTTATTTACTGGGTAAAAAATAAGTAGTCCCCTGAATGACAAGGGGACTACTTCCTAGTTAAAGGAAAATTATATTTTTTAAAGTTTAAGATTATAGGGATTCCCTATTGCTTTTGTAAAGGCAGTTGGATTAAACTTCCTCTTCTTCTTCTTTATTTTACCTATAATATTTTTACTTTTAAGAGATTTGTAAATCTTTAGTTTCCTTTTCTTAGCAGCACGTCTAGCAAGTTCTTTAGATTCATAATCTTGATATTTCTTCAAGTATTTCTTCATTACCATTCTATTTGTAGTTAGTCCTAACTTTTCTAAGATGTCCCCTTACTCTAACTTTCTTGCTAGAGCCTGGAACTTTTCTAAGATGTCCTCTGACTTGTTTTTGTTTTCCCATCTTTATTTTCTCTTCATGCTCCCTACTTTTCTTGTAGGTGCATAGTGTTTCTTGAGATATTTCTTAACTTTAGTTCTACAACTTTTACAAGCCTTCATGGATGTTCCATTGGACATAAGACACTTATTACATTTTTTGTATTTATATAGCATTATTTTGACCTCCTTTTCTTTCTTTTCTTTGACTTCTTAATTCCGTCATAAATATTTGGAGTCTTCATAACACTTGCAGGGATTCCATAAATTGTTAGTTCTTTCTTTGGCATTTTATTTATTCCTCCTTTTCTTTCTTTTAGGTTTTAATTTCTTTAAAGATTCTAAAGCATAACTAGCTCCCGTAACACTAGCCATTGGTGATACAAAGGCAGATCCAACACTGGCAACCTTTGTGACTGGGGTTCCTGCAATAGGGGGTAGTTTTCCACCAATCAAACCTGCTCCCCCCATCATCATGGAATACCCTAATAATCTCTTTAAGTTTTTTTTTCTTTTTCTCATTTCTTACACCCTCTTTTCTTAACTGCAACACATTTGTGCATCAATCCACTTATACTTTTATTCCCTGCTTTCCTAAGATCTCCCATAGTTATATCAGAGTCTCCATAGTCTACATCTATTCTTGTGTAATTGTGTTTTTTATATTTTTTACATCCCATTATTTTTACCTCCTACGAGTTTAATTGTTTGTGATTATCTAGAGGGGGGTCTCACCCCTCGCCATCTCCAACGAGACTATAGTCTAAAGACTGAATTTAAATTGTGTTTCTTTTTCTTCCGAAGCTTGACATTACAATACCAAGTACAATAGCTGCTGCGATTACAACAACAATTATAGCTATCCAATCAGCGAAGGTTGCCAGTCCAGTAATCACAGTTGTGGTTGCCTGTTCTGGAGAACCTGCAGCATCATAAATATAGGTATATGTAGTATTCAATGAAGAGGCGTTTTGAGCCTCTATATTGGCTCCCCATGTAATAACTCCTGCACCTGTAAAGGTGTAGTTTGTTACAGTTCCACCTCCTGTGTTATTAATCACAGTAATAGAGGACATATTGAAGTTAGTTAGAGCAGCATCAGTTAAGGTAACTGGATTTACTGAAGAGTTCAATAAATTTTGAGTTCCCGTTCTAGAAGTTGCTATTTGATCGTGGAATGTTGCTAGAACAAAAAGTCCTATTCCAAGCACGATACCTACTAACACTATTGTTAAAACAGCAGGGTACATATCTCCAATGGACATTCCTTTTTTATCTTGAATGTTTCTCATTTTAGATAGTTAAATACCTGAGCCTCTAGTACCGAAAGAAGAGAGTACTACTCCAAGTACAATAGCTGCGGCGATAACTACTACTATAATTGCAATCCAATCAGCAAAAGTTGCTAATCCTGTAATTGTAGTATTTACTGCAGTTTGTGCTTCAGTAGAGGATGAAATCTGTGAGGAGAATGTTGCTAGAACATAAAGACCAACACCTAGAACGATACCTACTAAAACTATTGTCAAAACAGCAGGGTACATGTCTCCAATAGACATACCCTTTTTCTTCAAACTAATCTTTCTTAAATTTAGTTTTTCCATATTTAACTTTACCTCCTTCTCCGTAAATAAAATTATTAAAATTATACATCTAAATTAAAAATATAATTTACTTAAATATCTGTATTCACAAGTAGTAATGAACCATTATAATACATAACGCCTTTATTTCTTAGTTTTTAGTCCACCTGCTGCGAGAATTCTATTCCTTAATATCTCTGTGGCAGTAGCATAACTTGTGTCTTCTCTTCCCCTCTTCTTCTCTTCTTCTATAATTACATCTAAACAATCTTTTACAAAAGAAGTTCTTGCTCTAATTACTGTTATTTCTTTTTTCATCTTGTCATTCTAAATATTAATAGGGTCTTCTAGTATCATATCCACCAACCCTGTATCCATCTCCTACATTGGTTTCCATCTTCAATCCTTTTTTAATCTTAAACATATCAAGAGCATTTATTGTTTGTCTTATCATTACATACATAAATATTATAAATAATATTACTCCAAGAACTGTAATCAACGCTAGGGTGGTTGAGTTAGTAGCCCCCACCACATTTCCATCCATTGAAACCATATAAGCGGTAATCATTGTAGCCATTAAAAATACTAAAGATACTAATAAGAAGAATATCTTAAATGCAGGTTCTCCCATTGATGAAGATAAATATAGTAAGAAACAAGAAGTGGCAAAGATAATAATTATGACTCCCATCTGGAATGTAGGCATCCCTTCAGGTGTAGGATTTCCTGTAGATGTAACTTCATAAGTATATGTAAAAACCTTATCAGTCCCCTCAACATCTCCATGTCCATCTATAATCCAAGTGCCTAGTTGATCCGTTAAGTTACAACTATTATGGGTAAATGAAGGTCCTGACTTAATCCCTGCAGTTTCATTAATAACTCTTGTTCCATTAGGATAAGTATATGATGTAAAATTAACATAAGTACAATCAGCACAGATTTGTATTAAGTCTATGCAAGTATCTACTTTCTTTGTTCCTATATCTGTTTCAGTTGCACTTGTAAGGGCTATAGTTCCTACTAAGATTAGTAGAAATAGTATTAATATTTTTAGTTTCATTTTAGTTTCACTATCCTCACATATCTAGGTTTCTTTGACCATCTCTTCCTTTCTATCATTGCTATTTTTTTTGCATTTTCTTTACTAAAAACTTTAGGTTTTCTTGTAAGTCTTGTTTTAACAAACCCAAAACCCTTTAGATAAACATTATATTTTACCATTATCTTATTACACCTCCCTTATACCTTAAATAACTTATCTTCATTGTGTTCCCTCCACATACATCCACATTGAGGACACACCTACTGCTACAATCCATATTGTCATAAACCATGTTGGAATTAAATCTAATACCCTTGCCATCACAGCGATAATCATAGTTACAAAAGAGGCTGCAGAAAAGGATTTAGAAGCAGTATTGGCCTGATTCTTCAACATTGTTACTAAGGAAACTATAAAGAACACTAATATAATCCCTTGGAATAGCCATAGGGAAGTTGTACTATTTAACCAACTAATCATCTGAGTTGCATCAGTTACATTTGTAGGGGGTTCATAAAGTACCATTATAATTTATACCTCCTTTTTAATTGTGAAGTTCTCATTCTTTCTTTTGCTTCTTCAGTATGTTTCATTCCAGTATGATGGAGTCTGGTATGTGTTCCAAAATCTAAGAGTAGAAGATTTTGAGGGTTATTATTTAATTTATTATTATCTAAATGATGAATACAAAATCCTTTAGGGAGTCTTGGATAATTATTTTTCTTCCAAACTTGTTGATGTATCATGAAGTATTTACCAGTAGTTGGACTTCTTTTTCTTAGGTATCCATCCTTATTTAGACTAATTGCCCCTTTATATTTTTTATTTCTTAAATTTGTTTTCATTTTATTTGATTTTTTATCCCCCCAGATTGAGGACCATGTTTTACCTTTTCTATAACTTACTTGCAATCCCCTTTTCCCTTTGTTCCAAGGGGTATGTCCCTTTGTCCATGCAACAGGATTTTGTTTTCTATATTTTACAGAGCAAGGCATAGAACAAAATTTCCTATTTTTCCAACTAGGAACATTAAATTCTCTTCCACATTTACATTTTATTTTTACCATTTTATTTCTTAAACTTTTCCGCCCCTGAGGAAAGCGGAAATGATGCTAAAGATTACTACACCCCATAAGATAGTAATTAGTAAATATTTAATCACAGAAGATACTGTAGGAATTACCCCTGCATCTTCTAGAGTTCCACCAACCAAATCTCCTATAGTATTTGGAGCTGTAAGTACCATAAATAATGCTGATCCCAATCCATCTAAAGTTCCTGTTATTAAAGAATAAATCCCTGTAGCCTCTGCATTCAAATCATTTGCTGTTGAATTAATATCACTTCCAGTGTTATAGAATGTTGAGTTTGCTATAGTATTTGTTTGAGTTAAAGCCCACTCATCTGACATATTTGTATTCCCATAATTAAATGCCATTTCACTTACATATAATCCTGCAAAGATAAATATACCACTAGCTATCATCATCATAAATACTATATCTCTTAACACTAAAGTTCCTTTTTTATTCATCATTCTCTACCCACCCTCATCAGTAATACAATCGCTATCGCTATTATTGCTACAATAGATATTGCCCCTATATGAATTAAACCTAAAAGTGATAACATCACAACACCCACTACCCCAAATATAATTGCTAAACTTGGTCTACTTATTCCTAACATCACGATCCCCATAAATACAAATATACTCCATAAAACGCCATCAAGTCCAAAAGCGTTATAGATCTGAGTTCCTAAATTTCTAGCTAATCTCCTATCTAAGAATTCTGTTGTCCTTGTTATATACCCTGATGCTTGATAAGTCCCATTAACCTGACCATTAATATCACAAGTTATAACCCCCGAAGCTGTTGATTTTGTAGTATTACATGGTACAACTAATGTGGCATTTGAAGGCCATACTCTTAAAACATAAAGACGTGCTTCATCAAAGAGACCAGAAGAATCTGAATAAGTATATGTAAATATATTTGTTGTGGAACTAAAGGTTAGTGTGGACAACAATCCCCCAACTTCTTCATAACCTGTATCTAATGCTTTTGGGATAGTTAGTGTTACAGTACAGGGAGCTACTGAACAAGCGATCTTTGTTGATGTAGAATTAAATACACTAAGCCCTTCTTGATAAACATCAAACTTATAGTCTGCATCTTCAGTTAAGAAATGACCAATACTCTCTCCAACATAATTAGTAGTTACAATCTCTACTACCAACCATTGTGCAATTCCTGGATAATATCTTTGAATTCTTACTTCTGCATTTTGAACATCAGCTCCACTAACATCTACAACATGGATTATAAAAGAAGTAGAATCCCCTGTAACTAACATATATAAGTTATCTTCACGAGTCGCATTTGTTACAACTACCTCCTCATAATTATAGAAAGTATCTACGAAGTCTGGCTTAGTTAATATAATATTTGTACTTACTGTGTAATTCTCAGTTCCTGGAGACATACAGAAGTCATAAGTTGAGTTAGTTCCTGTTGTGTCTGAGAAGTTAAATATGTTTTCTGTGGAAGATCCCGAAGGTTTAACTATAAATGTTGCTTCAAAAGTAGAATTAATCTCCGCAGCATTAGATTCATTTAATATAGTAAAATTCCAATAAGGAACTGTATGTGGATTTCCACAAATACTTAGCCCTATTTCGCTTACTGTTACATTATTAGGAGTCATATTATATTCGGTGGTAGATGTATCTGTTAAACTTATTGTCCAATAAGCAGTGAAGTTTGTTTCAGTAGATACTTCAGGCATTATTACATCTGCAGTAAATAAAATATTGTCACTTCCCCCAGTAGCTGTTCCTGTATAAGAAGTTCCATTAATATTAAGTAATCCAGTAATTACCCCAAAAGCAGTATTATTATAACTTACATTAATAGTATACTCTTCTGTTGCAGATTCCACAGAGGTTGTAGGGAATGTTTGTAATATATCGGTTATATTATAACTCCAAGTGATGTACTCACTATTTTCATTTCCTACAGTATCATTCCCCCATAAAGTCATGTCAGTATTATCCAATTCTAAAGTAAAATTAGTTGTATTTTTCACTCCTGTTAAACACCCTGGAATAGAGGTATTAGTTCCATTATAATCAAACCAACAAGCATCTAAATTAATATCTGTGAATGTAACATTTAAGGTTTCTTTATTTCCAACAGTTCCTATTGCTTGAGTTCCTGTAGGTGCTTCAACAGAGATTGAAGGATTAGTTGTATCTAATTCCAAAGTAAAGTTGGATGCAGCAAATCCACAATCTCCATCACTATCACAAGTCTTAACATTCCATATATAGTTTCCCTCTACCATCGTTCGATCCCAAGTAGATATAGCTGTTGTTCCAGATAGCCCTGTGGTAACATTCTTAGATTCCCATACCCCACTTTCATTAGTATACAAACTCATATTAACTAAAGTAGCACCAAAAACACTTGCTGTTGCATTAAAGGTTACTAAGGTGTCCATAGTAACTAAACCATCTGTAGGGGAATTGAGTGTGACTATCCCTTCTTCAAAAGGATAGGGGTTTCCACTTCCTAGATTATAAAGCCTATTGATTTCTTCTTTAGATAGACTCCTATTCCAAAGCCCAACTTCATCTATAACTCCATCGAAATAATTTGTATCTCCCTCTACACCAAAATTTAATCTTGTTCCTGTCACTTGAGGAGTAACCATTGAGGGGTCTGTTGCATTTTGCTCCGCATTAATATAAAGAGTTCCATTTCCATTATCATAGGTTGCAATAACATGATAAAATACCCCTGTAGTTAAACTAAATGTAGAATCTATGTTATCTATTCCTACCCCATTACTAGTTATAAATTGTACTTTATCCCCACTAGTTACTCCTATTTGATAAGAAATATTAGCAATACTTGAAACATCTGCTTTAGAGATAAATACCTGATTTATCCCTAAACTTTCTAATTTAATCCAAGAGGATATAGTAAATGTATCTGTAAAATCTAAACTATCATCATCTGATATTGTAACCTTATCTGAATCTCCTCTTTCAAAATCAAAGGCAGTATTTATTAGTCCAGTTACGCCTCTTGTTGCTCCGTCGTTTGTTCCATTATTAATTCCTAACTGATCTACAACGACTCCTGAGGAGTTATCTAATTTATAATAAGAAGTTATATTATTTATTAGTGATGAGGAATTCCATACTGCCCATTCTTCTAACCATTCACCATTAGTTTTAATCTGCCAGTCTACAGTTATATAGTATTTCTTTTTTCCTTCTAACTTTATTTCATAGTTTCCTGCTGATACTACACTTCCAATATCATAGGGAATCCAAAATTTTTCTGTTTCCATGTGTTCCCCAATCTTTACATTAGAACATTCATAGATATTAGTTCCATTAGGATTCTTACCTATGCTACTACATTGTCTTTCATAATCATCTACAGAATAAGAATTTTCCCCAGTCTTAATATAAAATTGATAACTTTTAATTGGTTCTTCCACCCAACTTTCATCTTCCTGTAGAGTTTTAAATCTAACATCACTAACTAATTCGGTTGGTTTATATATAGTAATATTCTTTACAGCACTACAATCTTGTCCACAAACATCTGTATTTTCTTTTAGTTCCCCTTCCCAAACATCTCCTCCAATCCCAAAAATATTTTCTATTTTAATATCAGGGTATTTTTGATCCTCTACTTCTATAACATTCTTCACATTATCCCAATCCATTATCTTTTTATCACTTTCATCAAGGATTGAAACTGCAGAAACTTGGGTAACTAAAAGTATGGCTACTAGCATTAAAGTTACTGAGAGGGCTTTAAAATGCGTTTTTTTCTTCATGTTTTCAGTTAATTACTACCCCCGAAGATCCTGTGGCTACATCTCTTGTGAATACAATCACTGTAGATAATATCCCTACAATAACTGCAACATAAGGTAATTTACTCATTATAAAAAATATCCCCTGTTGGAATAAACTTGTTGCTGCAAGTTCTGTATTCTCTGCTATTTCTACATAAGCATTGGCTAAGACTACAGAAACTATGACTGTGATTATAAGTGTTAAAAGGAAGACAGGTAACATTACTTTTGGGTAATATTGAACCATCATAGATTGAACTATAAGTCCTAGAAGCAATCCTGCAAATAAGATATACCATAAGGTATTAATTGTAGTAGTAGTAATAGTAATGGTGGTGTCTAGAGATTCATTGATCTCAGGGATTATTCCTATTAGGGGTTTTAATTCTGTTGCAACTTCATTTCCTATAAAACCTACTACAAGTAAGAAGATTGCAAAGGTAGCAATTAATATAATAAAAATTAATCCACCTATAGGGTTACCTTTCTTTCGTATCATTTACTTAACCTCCAAGCAAGATAATCTGGTAAGGACATCTTCTTGGCCTTAGCATTCTTTCTAGCTTTTTTTAAGATTGCAATGTTTAGTCTTACGACTTTAGTGGGTATCTTTTTAGGTCTTGCCATTCTATTTCTTTCTCCTTTTAACTACCTTCTTCTTAACAGATTTCTTTTTCTTAGGTTTAGGTTTAGCCATCCAACCTTGTTGTTTAGCATACCTAGCTAATTTCAATCCAGATTTTTCTCCAGGAGAATCTATCCTTGCCCCAACCTTTTCGATGAATTGATTATGTAATTCTATCTTCTTTCCTTTCCTAATCTTATAAGGTCTATATTTATTTCTAGTGGGGGAGAAATAGTTATCAATTATATTAGATGCTTTTCCCTTAACTTTCCTGACTCTGAATTGTGCAGAGGTTGAATTATCTGCTGCCCTTGATGATCTACCTAATGCAGCATCTCTACTCATAGGTTTATTAGATAATGTAATCCATTTACCACCTCTTGTCTTTGCTTGTGGGAGATAACCTTGGGAAGGATTATCTAATCCAAATAGAGAAGCTGATGGCCATCCAAAGAATCCTCCCCTACCCAGTCCTGCTGCTTTTTGTCCAGTGGGGGAGAAGCCACCTATAGTTGGTAAGAATATTGAAGGTAATGCTGTTTTCTGAGCTTGTCTTTGAGATTGTCTAGTTTTAGATCTGGGAATTATTCTTGAAGATAGTTCTTGAAAAGTGTCAGAGGTTTGAGATACTCTAGAGAACATATCTGCAGCACTTTTGCTAGACACCTTATCTTTCATAGCAGAAGATTCTCTTATTAGTTGTGATCCTCTTGAACTTCTTCTTAATCCTTGAGAGACTTTACTTCCTGTCTTGGTTAGAAGTCCTCCTGTTGAAATAACCTTTGGAGTAACTGAGGGAGTAATCTTTAGTCCTGATGCTGCAATACCTTCTACTTCTTTAAATGAAGTTCCTGCAAACTTCTGTCCAATCATCTCTTCAACCTTTGGAGATTTAATAACTTGTTTAGGTATTTGTTTTTGTGGAGAGGGTTCCCCGTATAAAGACTTTAAGAATTCTTTAGAAGATTTAGATCCTCCTCCCTGAAACCCTACCTCTTTTATAGGGGGTTGCTTTACTAATAACTCTCCCTTAGCTTCAGATCTAAATATACCTGAGAATCTATTATATCCATTAGAAGGAGATAATCTTCCCTTTAATAATTTTCCAGATTTAAATATAAATTGTTCTCCTTCTTTTCTAGCTAATCCCCCAAATAAGAATTGAGAAGTTTTATCTCCTAAGAACTCACCACTAACTTCTATCTTTGGTTTATAAAAATTAACCCCCCTAGGACCTGTAACTACATTCCAAAATCTTTGAGGTTTAAAGAAGGGGGTAACCTTAACTCCTTGAAAAGTATCAGGGACTACAAC
>SDBT01003983.1_pt1 | contig 25268 bp, 26 predicted proteins | sample 2277101 | NCBI WGS metagenome assembly SDBT01 (sample SAMN10404973, study PRJNA504765) | marine sediment metagenome | isolation source: marine sediment core GS10_PC15, 103 cmbsf | place: Arctic Ocean: Southern Knipovich Ridge | collected 2010 | reverse complement strand
TGCTGATGTTGTTGTTGGCTAGCTTCGTTTTAAGGTGATTTCGATTGATGAAACATTCCTCGGGTTGCTTTCTCCTTCCCTCGGTGGCATCTCTTCGGTTCCGATGGCGACTTTGTCTACTATCGTTTCTTTCACAAATTTGCGTCTAGCTATTTCAACTGCGTCAACCGCTATTGTTATGGATCGCCCTCTTGCCTTCACGGTAACCTCTTTTACTTCAGATCCGCTGAAAGCAGTTACGATAGCTAACACATAATCCATGGGAAGTTTTCTTCCTACATATATTATGTTCGACTCGCTAGATTTATTGCTCATTTCTAGATTCTCCGTAGTTTATGCTATTAGTGATAAATGGTCCCGCTTTTAAAACCTCTTGGTAAGTCAGAACAAAGGATCAAGACGATACCATATCCCTATGAGAGACGACTTGCGCGCGCATTCGTGTTCTCCTTCTGTCTCTGTTTCTTCTTTTATCATAACATGTTTAGCGTTATTGTCAAGTTATGTTTATATTTTTGCTAAATGTCTAGACATGTTTAAACAAAAAAGAGAGGAAAGTAAGGGTTTAGTTTTTTAATCAGGTAATTAACAGCAACACATTATTTCGTCACAACAGACGAGAGGCCCTTTGCTAGGTGTGGTACACACTATCTCGCAACCGCAAACGTCACATACATAGCAACAATTTTTTTCAGCATTTTCCATTCTGTTCTTTTCTTCTGACATTTTTATCACCTCTGATACAACTGTCAATAAAAACCCGAATTCATCTTCTTTTTATGTGATCCCAGACGCTATGCCCGCTCCAAGCTGCTTCAGCTATCGCACCCTTTTGCTTCATTTCTATATCTCTGGTGCAGTAGTAGTTCGTTAAGAAATTCATCTTCGCATAAACTGGACAGGTACCACATATGCAACCATGTTCAGCCAAATTTTGGCTTTTACCGTGGCTAGGAAAACAGTATCCAATGAAATTGTCCTCTTGTCCGTAGGCTTTGTATGATGGGCAACTCTTGCAGGTACACATCGAATTTACCATATCTTCGCGCTTTTTCGTTTCCTCTGGTGACATTTCCATCTTATCCATAAATTAAACCCCCATTATTTAATTGCAAATTTCTTATTTAACTCTGATGCAAGGCAGTCTATTAATTTTAGAAAAAAAAGAAATAGAAATGAGTGTTCTAGTGCGCGAAACTATTATGCTAATATATAGTCTCTTTGCCTAAATTTACTCTCTGGTTTGCATCTTATTATTTATGGAAGAAAAATTTATCGCGAACGCAAATGTTATTATATTCTCTAACTAAAACTTTAGTTGGTGTAGTTTTATGGCAGAAGAATCCAAGGTTCCTACTACCCGATGGGCATGGGCAAATGTTAATGGTAATATTTTTTGCAACAAAAATGAATGCAAAATTACGGTAAATCTTCCGAAAGTAAGAAGGGAAAACATAGCATTTGAGGTGACAAAAGAGACTTTCTGCCTCAAGAGTTCCAAGGATGGTGATAGTCCCCTCGACTATTTCGGTTGCTGGATACTCTCCAATCCCATCGACCCAAAAAAGGCGAAAGCCACCTTTAAAGATGGTATATTAACTGTTACAGTACCATTGGTGAAACCTTACGGAGTCACAAGGTTGCCGATAGAGTAGCTAAATACAACAGCTGTTAAAACCTTTCCTTCTTTTTTGCATTTACTCTTTTAGTGCATGTTTGTTCTTCTGGTGGGACATAGAAAGTTACAGTTTGCCCTCTTTGGTATGTTACATGAGTTACACTTTTAGTAACTGCTGTTTGTAACTCCGTAAATCATGATTGTGTAACATGTTAATTGGTAACATTTAACGTGGCTACTGTGTCAAATTGTCATCTATCTTGAACCTAAAATGTTAACCCATGGGCATGCCAATTGTTATTTGGTGTCAAGAAATGCAGGAGCAAAAACATAAACTCTCTGGACAGACTTTCAAACCAAAAGAGAGATTAAAAAAGCATAAAAAAGAGGCATATGGTCCATGCCTAGCGGGTATAGAGGCATCATGGGACGGATGCATCTATTGTCTTGCTTGCATCCCCTAGATAATATCAGACATACATCCGATTTTTGCGCGCCTTATAGAAATGTGGAAAACCTTAATTCTCCAAGAGAATGAATAATTTTTAGATGAAAATGCCCAAAAAAGAGGAAGCTTACGTCTGCAAGAAATGCGGTTACGTTCTAGCCAAAAAAGCCGTAGCCATAGCCGGTTATGAATCTCAAACTTCACTGAAGCATGTTCACTGTCCTGGCTGCGGAAAAATAATAACTCATGTTCTGTAAGGTCTGTAGAGAAAGAAATTAAAGAACTCACTTTTCTATGTGTATTTCTTCAAGTTGGCTAAACCGTAAGTTGTCAGGGTAACTTTCACGAAAAGAGTTAAGCAAATTTTCTAGAAGTTCTTTGTTAATATGGCTTGATCTAATTGTTCCAATAATCCAATTTAGGTTTTGTTTCCCCTTCAAATAAGCCTTAATCGAGCCTTTAACCCAAGTTTTTTGGATTTCATCTTCACTGCGTACTTTGGCCATAAATATTTCCCCTGGTGAAGCGTCGAACGTTCTTTGATAAAGGGTTTTCTGTTAATTACGTGTTGATTGCTTCTGCCACATCATAATAGAAAAGAAAGAGTAGCTGTTTATTTGCGCGCGCACTAAGTTTTTGCTAAGTGACAGGTTAGCATCTGGTATCCTTTTGTTTTGTAAAAATCTTATATGAAACTTGCAAACTCACAAGAATTTTTATAAGCTGGACAAAAAAGAAAAAAAAGTAATTTTTCTTAAAAACTTGAAAATACCTGATTATTTTTCCCTCTTCTGAAGGACCGTCTCACCATAGGTATCCCATTTTTCCTTAAATTCATCAAATAGATCGTGATGAGCTGAAATCGAATCTATAGTTATTCAATTGGCACTGTCTGCTCCACTTTGTAGTCAGTCAAAACTTTTATTGTGCCATGAAAAGCTATATCCAGTTCTGTGTCGCCGGTGTCAACTTTCAATCTTTTCAGGTTTTTCATCTTATTCTCTGTCGCAATAATAATTATGTTGTCTTTGCCTACTTTTTTGATTACTTCTGGGCTTATCTGCTGGTTTCCTCTACCGAAAATGAAGCCCTGACCGCCTATAGGAGTAACAACAATCTGAGCCTTTTTATCCTTAATCGCCTCTAGAATCTGCTTCTCGTTCACGTCCTTGGCTACCAGTTTCTTGTTACAGAAAAGGTCAACTCCAAGAAGCGACTTTTTTTCATCCAAGAGGTCTCCTATTGTGCGGGTGGTTGTTCCCGCAGAAACAACATAAACAACATCCTGCTTCATAGATTCTATAACGTAGACCGCTATCGCCGCTTGGTTACGCAACTCGCTCTCCGTCATGGGAGACGCCATCTTGGCTCCCTGAATCAAACTTGGCTCATAAGGACTAAGCAAGTAACCATGTAGCCTCGCAGACACTCTGCCTTGCCGAAAAGCCTCCTCATCTATATCCATCACTTCTGCTTCCCATAATGGGAGTTGCTTCCTCAAGAAACGTAAGGTAATCCTTGCCGCGGCTTTGGGATCAACAGCAAAAACTGCACTATGCATTTTTACACCAGTTGGAACGCCCAAAACAGGAAGACGGGCGTCAACAGCGTTCAAAACGTCTCGGGCTGTGCCGTCTCCACCGCAGAAAATGAGGAGGTCAACGCCCTCTTCGGCGATTCGTTTTGCAATCTCCACTGTGTCTTCTGGGCAGGTATCCTTTTTTTGTTCGCCAAAAACTTTGTAGCCAAAATTGTGGTTTCGTGCCTCGTCTTCTCCCATACTTCCTGCTCCAACCATGAGACGCATATCCTCATTGCTCGTCTTTAATTCGGAGAGAAAAGTTTCTGCCCGTGCTGGAGCCACTGGTGTTGCCCCAAGAGTAACAGCTTTTTGTAGGATTTCTTTTCCGTCGGTGCCCTTTAGCCCAACTGCTCCTCCCATGCCCGCGATGGGATTAACGATAAAACCCACTTTTTTCTTTGAATCATCTTCTTTGAGGACTCTAGATGGCAAGGATACTCATTCCCTATTCTGGCATCTGCCCATTTCCGTTGGCGATTATGCAATAGTTTTTAGAGATACTTTTTCAGGGCATTTTCTAGAGGGTCACGACCCACGGCGCCAACTATCTTTTCGACACGGGTACCGTTTTTGAATATTAGGAAGTGGGGTATGCTCATGATTCCATAGCGGCTGGCAATCTGAGAGTTTTCGTCAACGTTGACTTTCCCGAACTTGGCTCTTCCTGTGTATGTTTGCGCAAGTTCCTCCATTACGGGAGCCATCATTCTGCAGGGCATGCACCAGTCAGCCCAGAAATCAACCAAAACTGGTAAGCCAGTATTTATGAAGCTGTCAAAAGATGAGGAAGTCAATTTAACTACGCCTGCCTTAGCCTGATCCAACATTTTCTTTATCTTTTCTTCTTTTATTTTTTCAAGCTCTTTATCTTCCATTGCGACAGTCACCTCCAAAAACGTAATTTTGCATTTAGATTTTCAGTTGATGGGCGTCATTAAAACATTATGGTTTCAGGTTCACTGAACCAAAGGCAGATCATATGTTAGTTTTGGAGATTTGTCTCAAAAAGGAATAGTTAAATATTTTCGAAAACATCCAATACTATAGAATAATGTGCCAAGCAAATTCATGTAACTAGTTATCGTTCAACTAGAAATCAAACAAGAAACTTTGATGCTCTACTAGAGGCGTGGTCGTAACGGAGAATGGCATAAAAATATGGTTGAAGAAGAGAAAAAACGGATTGTTCTAGACATTGGGGGAATGAGTTGCGTTACCTGTGCCCAGACCATAGAAAAACGGTTGCCCAAGTTGAAGGGAATAATTTATGTCACAATCAATTTTGCGGCAGAGAAGGCAATCATAGATTACGATTCCAACTTGGTTGACCAGAAAGCCATCGAAGAAGCTATTGTCGGAGTAGGCTACAAGGTAATTCATCAAAACGTTACTCTGAAAATCACTGGAATGACCTGTGCCACCTGCGCACAAACTATCGAAAAAGTCCTAAACATAAAAGAGGGCATATATCGTGTCACTGTAAACCTTGCACTAGAAACGGCGAATATAGAATATAATCCAGCGCAGATTAGCTTAGAGGGAATCAAGAAAGTCATACGGGTCGTAGGATACGACGTTATTGAACCAGAAGGGGGCGTGGAGGATGCAGAACAAAAAGAAAGAGACCGAGAAATACGTTCACTAAAATACAAGTTAGCTTTCTCCGCGGCAGTAACCATACCCGTAGTAATCTATAGCAACTCGCGCTTTCTACCATTCACTCTGCCCACCCTACCCGTAGATAATTTTATTCCGTTACTACTTTTTGTTTTATCCACGCCAGTTCACTTCATTGTTGGACATGACTTCTTTGTAGGCGCATACAAGGCGCTAAGAAACAAAAACCCAAACATGGACGTGCTAGTTGCAATAGGTACCTCAGCCGCGTATTTCTATAGCGTCTATGGCACATTTTCTGGCATAGAAGAACTGTATTACACAACTGCCGTGTCCCTCATGACATTCCTTATTCTAGGAAGACTGCTTGAGGCTACAGCCAAGGGCAGAACATCCGCGGCTATACGAAAACTCATGGGACTTCGAGCCAAAACAGCCCATGTTATACGAGACGGTGAAGAAATGGAGATTCCAGTTGAAGATGTTCAGGTCGGTGACATTGTAGTTGTTAGACCCGGAGAGAAGATACCTGTTGATGGCGTGGTGACCGACGGCTACTCTGGAGTTGATGAAAAAGTGATAACAGGCGAAAGCATACCTGTAGAAAAGAAGATAGGCGACTCGGTTGTTGGAGCAACCATAAACAAAACTGGAATGCTGAAGTTCAAGGCAACAAAGGTCGGCGCCGACACCGTATTAGCCCAGATAATTAAACTGGTTGAGAACGCATTGGGTTCCAAGGCGCCCATCCAAAGGCTGGTGGATGTTGTGAGCAGCTACTTTGTTCCAGCTGTTCTAATAACCGCAACAGCTGCGTTTATTGTCTGGTATCTTCTAGGAATGGGCTTCATATTCGCCCTCACAGTTTTCATTGCAGTTTTGATTATTGCGTGTCCATGTGCCATGGGCTTAGCCACTCCCACCGCGATAATGGTGGGTGTAGGAAAGGGGGCAGAAAATGGAGTCTTAATCAAGAGCGGAGAAGCGCTAGAAACAGCGCACAAACTTCAGGTTATAGTATTCGACAAGACCGGAACACTGACTAAAGGAGAGCCAGAAGTCACAGACATCATCCCTGTCATGTCCTTAACTGGAACGTCATCAGCTGCAAAGAAATTTAAAAAACTGGGCGAAGAGGACCTGTTACAGTTTGCTGCGATTGCAGAGAAGAACTCGGAGCATCCTCTCGGAGAATCTATAGTGAGGATGGCAAAGGAGAGGCACCTTGAAGTTGTTGACCCTGAGTTCTTTAATGCCATACCGGGATACGGCGTGGAAGTGAAGTATGATGGAAAGTCAGTCTTGCTTGGTAACCGGAAGTTGATGGAGAAAAACAGCATAGATATTGGGCAGCTTGAAGAGAAGATGAGAGCACTGGAGGAGGATGGGAAGACTGCTATGCTTGTAGCAGTAGATGGTGAGGCTGCTGGTTTGATTGCTGTGGCTGATACTTTGATGGAGTATTCTGTGGATGCTGTGAAGAATCTTCAGAGGATGGGTCTTGAAGTGATTATGCTTACTGGAGACAATGAAAGAACCGCGAAGGCTATTGCACGGCAAGTGGGCGTGGATAAAATATTAGCGGAGGTGCTTCCTGGAGACAAAGCATCAGAGATTAAGCGGTTGCAGGATGAAGGCAAGATAGTGGCTATGGTGGGGGATGGCATTAATGATGCTCCAGCCTTGGCGCAGGCAAACATCGGTATAGCTGTTGGAAGTGGAACAGATGTAGCCATGGAGACGGGTGATATTGTGCTGGTCAAAAACGACCTGCGAGATGTAGTAATTAGCATACAGCTTAGCAGAGCTACAATGAATAAAATTAAGCAGGGTCTGTTTTGGGCATTCGCCTATAACATCGCCCTTATCCCAGTAGCAGCGGGTATCCTATACCCTTTCATGGGCGTATTGCTGAATCCAGTCTTTGCGGCTGCAGCAATGGCTACCAGTTCCGTGTCTGTGGTTATTAATGCCTCGCTTTTGAAGAGGTTTAAACCAAAATTGGAACGCCAGAACTAGAGATGGAATAGAATGGAGGTGAAAAATGATTGGCAGTTGATCCCGTTTGTAAGATGAATGTGGATGAGAAAACGGCGAAGTTCAAATCAGTTTACAATGGAAAAACCTACTACTTCTGTGCTCCAGGATGCAAGATAGTCTTTGATGAGAACCCTGAAAATTACCTCAAAACATAACAAACAGATATCCACATCCAAAGAATCAGTTAATGCATAGCGCCTACGCAACTTGAATATCGATAAGGTTATTAGTTTTTTTAAACATTGAAGTTTAGTCTGGTGGGGTGGCTGAATGGTTCAGGCGGTGGGCTGCAGACTCACTCTATATGGGTTCAATTCCCATCCCCACCTCCACAACATAAACCCAGAATAATTATGTAATCCTTATTTGCTTTGGATCCAGTCTTCCTTGGAGTTAATGACCCCCGATGAACGTTACCACATATGCCGGAAAGTCCCACAAAAGCTCATCAATGTATTTTGAGTGATTATTCTCTGTTTGCCAAAATATGCGTCTACTTTTAGACCCCTATTATACACATGCATTTTCGCACTCGTTTGAAGGTTTAATAAACTAATGACCATAATATAGGAACCATTGGAATTAGATGAGGAGGTAGTTTTGATGGCTGTTGAGAGGATTTGTAAAAACTGTGTTCATATCAAGAATCGGAGAGGTAAACCATATTGCACTGTTGTTAAGCAGACGATCTCCGAGAAAAATATTTGCGGAAAGTTCAAGTCCAAACATGATTAGAGCGTAGTTGAGAACGTGCAATTGTCCCAAAATCCATTAATATCTTATTCAGCAAATTTTTTCTTAGAATAATCAATAGGGAATCCGGCTGTCTTCGTAGCAAGACACCTTAAAATTTAAAGTTTAGATAGAAGCGTTCACTTTGAATTAGTAGAAGAGGCGTTGAATCTGGAAAAGAAAAAAACGGTTTTTCTTGTTTTCCTCGTTGTGATTCTGCTCGTAAGCGTATTCAGCGTAAGGCTGCTGTTGAGCAACGAGCGTCCTCAAGGTGAAGAATACAAGCTTATGGCTGAGCAGCTCTTGAGTGACGCGAGGGAAGAATTCAAGGATATTAGAGGTGTTTCTGTTAGGGAAGTAACTCTTGAGGTGGTTAATCAAAGCTGGGTTGTTGAGAACTGGGGCGTAGCGTATGCAGACACTGAAGAAATACGGGTAGAAGAAAATATCTACAAGGCATTATTCGTGATCTCTCAGGCTGTCAGCCTGTATGATGTTAAGTTAGAGTGGACTGGAAGTTTTCATGCTGCGAAGTGGCAGGGCAAAATCTATGTTGTTGAAGAAAAGTTTGATGTAACTAACGAGTTTAAGGCGAAATCAACTTTTGTTCACGAGTTAACCCATATCATGCAAGAGAACTACTCTCTTCCCACAAGAACAATATTTGATGGAACCAAAGCCCTGACTGCCATGAAGGAGGGAGATGCTACGTTAATGGCGGATACCTTCAAAAACGATGGAGTTATACCTGCTTCTTTGTCGGTAACTGCTGATGGTGAAACAAGCCTTTCTGTAACATTAGTGCTTCTGTTATCGGATGAGATTCAACCAAGCCTTCCGTCTACCATTGATGACCTTAACAGGTTTCCGTACCGTTATGGCGTGGAATTCGTTGAAGCCTTGTATAAGCAGGGTGGCTGGGACGCTGTTGACGAAGCGTACGCGAATCCTCCCCGCACAACTGAGCAGATAATGCACCCCGAAAAATACTTCGCCCAAGAGGATGCACTAACTGTTGAAGCGACTTCAGTAACTGGCGAATGGAATCTAACAAAAACGGAACGCTTCGGAGAGTACTTCATCTTTGTTATGTTAGACAAGTGGATTTCCGAAACCGAAGCTGAGAATGCGGCGGAAGGCTGGGGCGGAGACAATTTCATTTACTACGAAAGAGATGACGATTTCCTTTTCACGTGGAATATTGCTTGGGATTCTAGTGAAGACGCCTACGAATTTTACGCTGCCTTTCAAAAGATGATGGATAAAACATCAACAGAGAAACAGACTGATTGCTACTGGTTTGCTTATGAACGGTACCTTTCGATTCAATTGAACGAAAACTCAACGTTGATAATAAGCTCGGCAGATGAAACGATTGGTCAGCAGCCGTTTCTTGGCTGAAATTGTTATATACGCATTTTATCCCCTTTTTTATTCACTTATCGAACTCAACAGGAAAACGGAAAGTATGGGTAGAAACGATGATTTTTCTGAGTTAGCTCAGGCTCTTGTGGACAAGACAATGACAAAGGAAGAGCCACTCAACCTGATTCATGGTGCCCCGCAACGGATTCTTGTTGAATAATTAGAGAATATGCGTCGCAGGCTAACATTGGGCGGCAATTTGAACATGCAACTGTATTTCTGTTGTTCCTATCTACAAAAACAGATTCAGAATTCAGAACATTTTAATTATCTTATGCACAAAAATGTGAGAGAAGAGTTTTCAAGATGAAAGTAGACCAATCTTTTGAAATTCTGTTGAAAAAGCGGGGCTGTTCTGAGAAGGCGATTAAGGAACTCTGAAAATGGTTTGATTATTCAGAGAAAAGGGGAGTCGCCAGTTTCTAATCAAGCATTTAGAATCAACTTTTTAATGGCGTCCTTGTAACTATATTATCTGAGTGAGTCCAGATGGTCAAGAAACAAAAAGCCGTAATCCAGCTTTCTCTGATGGCAATTATGTCAGCGCTGGTCGCGGTGGGAACTTTAATCGTTCGGATTCCCAATCCTATGGGCGGATACTTCAATGTGGGGGACGTCATGATTTTTGTCTCCGCGCTAACTTTCAGCCCTCTTATAGGAAGTGTTGCAGGCGGATTAGGTTCAGCAATAGCCGACATTATAGGATTCCCCTTATTTGCGATTCCAACGTTGGTCATCAAAGGTTTAGAGGGTTTACTTGCAAGCCTGATTACAAACAAGAAAAACGTTTACCGAGACATTCTTGCCGTTGTTGCAGCTGGAACCGAGATGGTTATCGGCTATTTCTTAGTTGAGGTATATTTGTGGGGATTAGGTGGAGCCTTGGGGGAAATTCCAGCAAACATAGCACAAATCGCCATAGGCGGCTTGATAGGAATTCCCATCGCCCTAGTTTTGCGTAGGAGACTGCCAGAAATCCTTAAGGACTAAAACGTGCGTAAACATTTTTACGGAGCACATACAGTTTTTTAGTCTATATGTGTAGAACCGTTAAGGCGGACTGGTAAATCATGGTTGGCAACTTGTCAAGGGCACCAAAAAAGATGGAAAAGGTTCTAGTGGTTTCTCGGCGTGCCCCTTCGAATGTCAGAAAGGTTTTGGCTGCAGAGGGTTTTGAGCTTGTTGAAGAGAACCCTGATTTTATTGTCTGTTATGGTGGAGACGGTACTGTCCTGTTCAGTGAAAGAAAGTTTCCGGGGATTCCGAAGCTTATAATCAAAACTTCAAGAGCCTGTAGAATGTATGATTATGACCTGAACGACCTGAATATGCTTCTGTCTAAGATTAAGGCTGGCAAGTACCAGATTCATACCGAAATGAAGTTGGAGACGCAAGCTAAGGGCAAAAGGCTTGTTGGATTAAACGAGATTCAGATTCACCTCAAGCTGCCAATATATGCTGTGAGATTCTCTTTCTCTGTTGACAAAAAAGAGTATGATAACTTGATTGGCGACGGAGTTATCGTTGCTACATCCTTTGGTTCAACCGGATACTACAAAGCAACAGGGGGAAAAAGTTTCGAGAAGGGCATCGGAATATCCTTCAACAACCTGCACAACAGGACTGTAAGGAGCTTCGTGGTTCCAGGAGATTCAGTCATAACGTTAACCGTTAGTAGAGGACCTGCATGGCTCTTGGCGGACAACAACGAGAATTTCATTGAATTGAATGCTGGGGATAGTGCATCAATCAGGAAATATGGGAGCGTAGCAAATTTCATTTACTTTCCCTGACCATAATGGTATCCTAGTCTGGGTGTGAATTTTATGTTGAAGATAGGTCATAGGGGAGCGAGAGCTTACGAGCCAGAGAACACCCTGCGCAGCTTCCAGAAAGCTATCGAGCTTGGAGTTAACGCAGTGGAACTGGATGTCAGAAAAACAAAGGACAACAAAATTTCTGTCATTCACAACGCTGATGTGAACAAGACCACGGATGGCAGCGGCTTGGTTAGTGAGCTTACTCTAGAGGAGATTAAGCGGTTCGTTACTGAGAATGGCGAAAAGATACCTACTTTGGATGAGGTGCTGGATTCTGTGGGTAAACGGGTTAAGGTTCTGGTGGAACTCAAGGAAACTGGTATCGAAGAGAAGGTTTTAGGTTTGATTCGTGAAAAAGGGCTGATTGAGAACGTGGTAATCATTTCTTTTCATGAAGATGCCCTCCGGAATGTTAGGGAGCTGGATGGTGAGGTGGCGACTGGATTGATTTACGTGAGACACAAGAACCCCATACAGGCAGCTTTGGAACTGAAAGCCGAGTATCTGCTTTCGTTGTATCGTTTTACTTACTCCGCTAACGTCAAGAAGGCTCACGAGAAAGGCTTAAAGGTAATCGTCTGGACCATCAACAACAAAGAAGAGGTTGCTGAATACAAGAAAAAAGGTGTCGACGGCATCGCAACCGACAGACCAGACATCCTAAACACCTAAAGCACCAAACATTATCTTTCTTGGTTTTCCAGAAAAAAGGTTGTTTTCAACAATCTTCTTTTATTAGTCTCCTAATATGATGAAAAGATTTTTGCAATTTGAATTTAGTTCTTTTGCTTCTTATGATTTTCCGCCTTTTTTGCAGTTAGCTACTCCTTATTTCGATAATTCTAAAATGTGCTTAAGAACATCGAGGGTGTCTGATAGATAAAAATTAGGGAACCCTACTTTTTCAATCATATTTTCGAAATAAATCTTGTGTCCAAGAAGGGTTTTACTAGCAACTTTGAGGACATTTCTAACTTCTGCTAATTCGGAGGGATAACTGCGAAGAGTTGAATTATAACCAGACGTGTGAATTTTTTTCACCTTACTATTTACTAACTCCGTCATTTTTTCTAGTTTTTTAATATCCAAATTTACCGCCCAACCCATAAAGTTACAGACGTTTATAGAATTAGTTAATCTTTATGCTTCTAAAATATTTGGTTTCTGCAAGTTTTGGTTCCGTAAAATAAATGAAAACTTGCTACCGCCAAAGTTAATCTATAAACGCGGTTTTTACTCGAAAATTTGAGGTAAAAATGGAAGTTAAGCCCTATTGGCTATAAATAGAGTCTAACTTCCACAACTGCAATGGTACCGCTCGGTATTAAATTTTATGGAACTAATAAAATAAATTTAAGACTATTTTTAGATTTTTGAAAATGCCTTCCTTCAAAATTCATGTGTATGATTTGGGTGCGGAGGATGCGTTATACAGTTTAATGTTGCAGATTCTGTATGAACCATTATTTTATGTTCGGAACTGTGTATGTTTGCTCAGCAATTCTACGGCAAGATTTATTAAGTCTTAATATATGACAGTTGATTGTGGTGGGGCTACAATTATTACTCTGATTAACCCGAAACAGAAGCATGAGAACAAAGCTTCAAAAGCCATACAACGTTCTTAGAAAAATCTTTGGAGACGAAGCCACACTCATCATTTACAAATACCTAGAGAACAATTATTCAATTAGGCAAGACGAAATTGTCGAAAAAATAGATGTTTTCGTAGATGCACTCGAAGAACTCCTTAGCTCGGGAGCATATATCGTTAAACAGAACATTTTAGAAAACCTATACTCAAGCCATGGCATAATCCATAAACCAGACTTTGAAAGACCAGAAACGAAATTGACTTTTGTTAGCCAAATGAATTTCTTTTCAAAAAACTAAACCCCCACCCTTTTCCAAACCCAAAAATTTTGATAACTCTTCTTCAAAAATTGCCTTATTTCAGAAAGCTCTTTCAGAACGCTTATGATGATTAAGAACAATTTCTTGTTTGAGAATTGAGTGCTGCACCAGCAAATGAAATTCGCTTTCAGTAGTTATGCCCAAGCATAACCACATGTTTCTTCTGTATTTTCTATATTTAGGAATCATGTGGTGTACACTTTTGGTTTAGTGTGTCGTAAGTTTTAATATAAAATTGTGTGCTACTTCCTTAATGGTGGGAACATGCGAAAGGCAAAGACGTTAAAATATGGCATACTTATTTCTCTGATACTTCTTGCAAGCCTTACGAGCGTGATGTATGCTTTGGCTTACACCGTAAAAAGAGAAGTCTTGTATACACAAACCTTCAAAATCGAGGGGCAAAAACAGATGTTTAGGGCGTTCTATTTGTCTGCGCCCGCAGTAATGTTTGAAGTAAAATTATCCGTTTCAAAAGGAACCATAAAGTGGACTCCCTACTCGGCAGTATTGTTTGAAGCTACATTTGACTCGTTTCAGGGATGGGAATGTGAAACAGACGCTGGAACAGTTAAATTGAGAATAGACCCGGAAAACCTGAATCAAGTCTGGTATCTGTGTTTCCTTAATGACGATCAGTATGAAAAAGAAGTTACCGTTGAAGTCACTAAAGTGTGGTCAGAACAAAACATTCAAGATTGGATGTAACCCACTTCAGAATACGGTATCTACTTTGCAGTGTAGATTTGGTTAAGGTACTCTTTTTGCACCTCAACAACGCCGGCGCTGTCCTCAGCTTGGGCGTAGCCTTCGAGAAGCTCTTTGTTTAAGATGATGAACTGGGGTCCCCACTTAAACTTGGATAAAAGCTCTTCTGCCTGTTCACGAAAACCGGCGATGTATAGAGCCGCAGCCAAAGCCTCTACAGTGCTGAGTTTGGTTGGTTTTCCATAATTTACGGGATTCGTCGCCACCAAATAGGGCAAGCAACGGGGAGTCCAATGGGATGAAACGCCAAAAACTTCTTTTGCATGTACCCAGCTGCAGTCCAAGGCGGATAATCCTCGTTTCTTTAGCCTCTCTCTGTCGGCAGGAGAGAAAGCTTTTGGCGTGAAAGGGTCTAGGATGACTGCTCCCCGAGGCAAACCTCTAACTCGGTGAACCACCCAGACGAGGTTGTGGCGTTTAAGCTTTAATGTGCTGCATTTCTTTGGGTCACACTGCTTAGCATTATAAACAGTAACTGAAACCGACCTAACGCTGATTCGCCCGCACCTCCAGATGGCACATGGGATTATCCATGACCTGAGGAATCCATTCAAGAAGGTCTGTGGGAATCATGTGGTACCCTTTTTCAACCGCAACAAAATCTCCTGCTGCGCCATTGATGAACGCCCCTGCAACCGCGGCACTGAATGAATCTGTTCCCTGCGCTAGCAAACCCCCAACTACTCCAGAGAGAATGTCCCCTGTTCCGCCAACCGTCATTCCCGGGTTTCCAGTGAAATTGAACTTGACATATATTCCGTTAGAGATCACGTCAACAGGTCCCTTCAGCAGTATGGTTGCCCCCAGCTTTCGCGCCATCCTCTGAACCTCCTGTGCCCTCTCCTCTAGGCTCTTAGGTAGCTTACTTCCTGTTAGAATCTCGTATTCTCTGGCGTGGGGAGTCAAAACCAGAGGACAATCAAGTTTTCGTTTGAATTCTGCGAAGGCTTTAAGCCCGTCAGCATCCAAAAGCAGCGGTGTCCCTGTTTCCTCTACTTGCTCTATAACCTCTCTAACCGCCTCCTTGGTTTCGCTGTGCAGCCCCAAACCCGGACCCAAAACAACCACAGTCGCAGACTCCAAATACTCCTTAAGCGCGGGAAGGTTACCGGAGTTCAGGTGCTTTCCCTTCAATTTTACGGTAATCAGCGCTGGAGACAGGGAAGAAATTACGTGTGCAGTCTTTTCAGGAGCAGCCACAGAAACCACGTCAACTCCAGCACGAAGAGCAGCCATAGCCGCTAAGGCTGGAGCACCCGAAAAAACCTTGCTTCCCCCGATTACGAGGAGCCTACCGAAAGTTCCCTTGTGCGTTTCAGGAAGACGAGGCTTAACAGCCAACGTTACGTCTCCGGGACCAGCAAACCGTTCGAATTCATGGGGTAAGCCTATATTCTTTACCACAACCTCCCCCGTGTATTCTTTAGCCATGGCGAGTCCAGATTTTGCCTTGTAAAATGTAACTGTTAGGTTTGCCTTTACAGCGTTGCCCAAAACTTCGCCCGAGTCGGAGTTGATTCCTGTTGGAACATCCACGGCGACACGAAACGCCTTCATAGAATTGATTTTTTCTACCAACTGCACGATGGGCGGACGCAGTTTTCCCGTCAAACCTATTCCAAGCAACGCATCCACAACAACGTCTGCCTTAACGTCTGGAATAAGCGTGGAATCTTTAACTTCTTTCATGGGGATACTGTTCTTGATGGGCTGCAAGGCGACCCAGTTTTTCTTGGCTGATTCAGATGCAATGTTTGAGGCTTTTGTTGCAAGTATGACTTCAACCTTAAAGCCTAGACATGTAAGATAACGTGCCGCAACAAAGCCGTCACCGCCGTTTCCTCCTGAACCACAAAAAATTGACACTTTCGTTTTCTTTGGGTTGAATCGTGAGGCAATCTCCTCTGCAACGTTTCTTCCAGCAGTTTCCATAAGCTGCAGCAACGAGATGCCGTAATACTCAGCGTTTGTCTCTAGTGCCCACATTTCAGGGCTGGTTATTGTTTCAGTTACCATTATCACAAACCCCTACACATACTTGAATTAGACTACTTTTGGGTTTTATGGATGTTTCTCTTTTAGGAAACCAAAAACTTTCACGGTCAACTCTTGATACGCGCCAAAAACAGAAATTACATCATAACTCCAAAGAATCGCATGGACTTCAAAGAAGCAATAGAACCAAAACTGGATTCTTAGTTTCCTTATTTTTTGTCGTCTTGGCAGTCTAACCAACTGAATTTTTTGTGCAAAGCTTTCTGGTAGTACTGTTTCCAGTCATACTCCACCTGTTTGCCCCACTCATAGTAGATTCTGGGGTCAATATAGCTCTTCAAAGACGTTGAAATATTGTAGTCTCTGGTTTGCTCCTGAACCGTTATCTTCACTTTCATCTTCGCCACAGATGCACTATCCCTGTCTTTCCTGTTCTCTAGGCTTTGCTTCAGCTTCGCCATCCGCTCCACCTGTTTAGCTTTCATGTCCTTAATGCGCTGCCTCTGACATCTTATGGCTTCTCGTTGGCTTCTAACTCTCTTTTTTAATGCATCAACTGGTTTACCTAGTTTCTCTTTTTCGTCCAGTTGCCGCTTAGTATTCTCCAGTTTCTCCACAGCTGCCTTCAACCGTTGCTCCTGCTTTGCCATCCGCTCCTCATGTTTCCGAGTCCAATCTTTTGTTCTCTGTTTAATCTTGGCTTGAGCTTCCAGTGCCCGATTTTTAAGAACCTTAATGCGATCCTTTTTCTTCTCTAATGATGATTTCCAGTTTTTCGAGATTGTGCACTTATGGTTACAAACTTTGGCGGCTTCAAGATTCGCCATCGTAGCCACATACTTCTTAACGTATTCTGGTTCTTCAGGTTTGACGGGAGTCTTGTCTAACTTCGTTTTAACTGCATCCGAAGCGTAAAGAGTGCGGAAAACCTTCGCTGAGAGTCCTGTCATCACTTCATCAAGAAATTCGCTAACTTGACTTGAGCGCACTCCTTCAAAGAGGGCAGATTCTGAGTTTGAAGAAAATTCCTCAAGATTTTTGATTACTTTGTCTGGAAGTTTTGTGGTGAAAATGTGGGGCACGCTGTCTTTTCCCAAGAAGTTAAATGACACTGTTCCGTCACCGTTGATTTTAATATGCTCCTTTCGAAGTGTTGAAGCACCAACAGTGTCCGCCTCGTCAGGGTCCTTTTCGTCGCCAACCCTGATTTTCAGTTTGTCGATAAGAAAACAAACTGTTGCGGTTTTTCTGCGTTTCAGATCATCCGATTCCAGATTCTTTAGAATATGCCTTTTAACTCTGGGAAGTTTTCGGCGAAACTCTGCTGCCTTGTCAAATTTTTCGATTTCTTTCTTCTGCTTAAAACTGCATGAATCGGAAAACCAGACGTACTTCATTTTGCCGCTAAGCTTATCCTGCCACCGGGCAATCCATATTGTTTCGGGCTCCCAGTTAATCTCTTTCCAGTTGCCTTCTGGTCTTGGCGCGTCATCTGATAAGTTTAGTATGATGTCTTCTTTGGATGGTCCCTGTTTCCAGCTTCCTCGCATTGGATGCTCTCCACGACCCATGAAAATGGAGCTGGGCTCTGCGACGTAGTTGGCTAACTCCATTCGTTCACCATCAACCATGGCGTAACCGTAATATTCCTTGTTCTCTTCTCGGACAACTTTTCGTTGAGCCGCCAACCGCTTCTTCTCTTCTTTGGGAAGACTTTTTTTGTCTTCTCGCTCCTTTTCGACAAGAGCAATTATTTCTGAGAAGTCAACATCTCCCGGTTTGACTTTGGCTCCCAGTTTTTCTGAGAAGTCCTTGTGAAAGTTTTTGGCAAAGACTTTATCCTCGACGTAGGGGGTTCCCGCTTTTTTTGACCATGCTACTGCCATCTCTTCTTGTTCAGTTGTTAGCCTAGTTTCTTTGCCCTTTACTTTGATTGTTAGGTTTTTTCCTTTGTATCGGGCTGGAACTAGGACGCCGTTGTGGTGAAGCTTTTCCATTTGGGTTCTCCGCCTATAGATTGTTTAATACAGTAAATGAGAAAACATAAAGTTTTTCTTCTCAACTCCAATCTTAACTGCTCAGAGAACAAGATTTAATGCTTTAGTTTGACGTTAATGGGTAGCTTGTTGATAAGATGATGGACGCGGATGTTCTTAGAAAGATACGTAGTGTAGCTGATTACCAGTTCGGTAAATGTGTAGGAAACAAATTCTTTACTGACACAGTTAGAATTGTTTACTCAAAGAATACGGGAAAAATACGGCACATCTACTTGGGGACTGACTTGTTGGCTACTCTTCGGCCTACAACTGGGCTATTTATTTTAACCATTGCTGGAGCCAAACGAATGATGCGTGAAGTTAATCCTCCGCGGTTATGGGTTAAACTTGAGGATTACGCCGAACCCTTCGTAGCAAAGGGAAGAAGCGCTTTTGCAAAACACGTAACCGAAGCTGACGATGAGATAAGACCCAACGAAGAAGTCATAGTGGTTAGCCAAAAGAATGAGGTTTTGGCTGTTGGGCGGGCTCTACTTTCTGGAACCGAAATGAAAGCCTTCAGCAGGGGAATGGCTGTACGTGTTCGCAGAGGCGTGGCAGAAAAAAGTTAAGAAGACGACTGGAGACGTATAGAGGGGAAGGAAACGGAAATGCGAAAAAGAATGAATCCACGAAACGCGAAAAGGATGATGCAGCGCATGGGCATGAACATGGGAGAAATGCCCGACGTACAGGAAGTCATTTTCAGAACTAGCGACAAAGAGATTGTGGTTGAAAACGCTCAGGTTGCCGTCATTGACATGGGAGGACAAAAAATCTTTCAGGTCACTGGAGAAGTAAGCGAACGCGCTCTAGAAGGACAGGCAGCAAAGGTAACTATTCCTGAAGAGGACGCGCAGCTTGTTGCAGACCAGACAGGAAAAAGCATAGAAGACGCTAAAAGAGCATTAGAAACAAGCGACGGAGACCTCGCCAAGGCGATACTGCTACTTCAAACAGGCGGCTAACTATTACTATACTTTGTTTTTTCTTCGTTTAAGTCAGCTCCAGCTACGGGGTCCGTTGAAGAAAGTTTTAACAACAGTTCAGTCAGTATATTTGCTATAAACTCTTCTGGGGAAACGCGATGAACATTAAGATAGAAGTTTTTGCTGACGAGTGGGGTCCCGAAAAAATACTGCAAGTCTATGACCCCAAGACGGGAATGAAGGCCGTTCTGGTCATAGACAACACAACTTTAGGTCCGGGAAAGGGCGGAATTCGGATGATGCCCACAGTAACAACTGGGGAAGTTTTCAGGTTAGCCCGAACAATGACGTGGAAGTGCGCCCTAGCAAATATTCCTTTTGGAGGAGCAAAATCGGGCATAATCGCTGACCCAAAACAGATGTCCGAAGAGAAGAAGATGGAATTAATCAGAGCTTTCTCCAGAGCATTGAAGCGGGTGTGTCCGAGCCTCTACGTAGCCGCGCCAGACATTAACACCGGAGAAAAGGAGATGGCTGCTTTTGCAGAAGAGAATGGTTCTATGAAGTCTGCTACTGGAAAGCCTGCGCACTTATGTGTTAAGCCTGGCGTCAAGTGTGGTATTCCACACGAGTATGGTTCTACAGCTTTGGGGGTGGTGCAGGCTGCGTTTACGGCGGCAAATTATGTAGAAGACTTGGACCTTGACAATGCAACCGCTGCAGTGGAGGGCTTTGGGAACGTGGGCTCTTTCGTTGTTGAGTATTTGACTCAGATTGACGTGAAGGTTGTGGCTGTTTCGGATTCTAAAGGGTGCATATACAACCCTGACGGGTTAAACTATGAGAAACTGTTAGACGTCAAGACGGAAACGGGTTCTGTTATACATTATCGTCCGGGCAAAGTGTTGGATAATAGGGAGCTTTTCGAGTTGGCTGTGGACCTTCTTGTTCCAGCTGCCCTACCTGATGTCATCAACGCGGATAATGTGGAGCGTGTTAAAGCGAAGGTGGTGGTTGAGGCTGCTAACCTTCCAGTACGCCCCGAAATAGAGAATGTATTGGCTGGTATGGGCGTTTTTGTTGTTCCTGACATTCTGGCAAACGCGGGGGGAGTAATCTCATCCTACGCTGAATACCGAGGCTACAACCCCAAACGAATGCTGGAACTGGTTCAACGAAAAATCAGGCAAAACACGGTAACAGTTATAGAAACTGCTCTAAGTAAAGATGTGGGACTCAGAGACGCGGCGATGAATATAGCAAAAGAACGAATACTCCAAGCAAACAAACGCTAGTTTTTCTGGATAAAAAGGGGCTTATATTCGTAGTTTGTTCAGAGTTTGGTATCGGTTTAACACTGTGTGATGTTTAATGTCTCCATCAAGTAAGATTTACTTGGAGCCTGTGGGTTTCGTCCAGACAGATGCAGTTGGCAAGGAAGTCAGGGACAAAAACGCAGTTTCAAAGATAATAATTCGTGAAGAATTATCAGAGGCCTTGGAGGGCGTCGAAGAGTTTTCGCATCTGTTTGTTCTTTTTTGGTTACACAAAATAGATGGAAAAGAAAGGAAAATAATGAAGGTTCGTCCCCGAGGAAGAGCGGACATGCCTTTGCTGGGAATCTTTGTCACTCGGACACCTCACCGCCCAAACCCAATTGGGCTCACACGAGTCAAACTCCTAAACATAAGAGGCAACGTGGTTACTGTTCAGGGCTTAGACGCCTTCGACGGAACACCAGTACTGGACATAAAACCGTTCGACAGCTGGGACACAACCGAAGACTTCAAAGTCCCTGATTGGTGGATGAAACTGGAAAAAGAAAGAACAGGAAAAAAGGAATAGCTTTTTGGAGCTATTCTGTTGCTTTTATTTTCTTGGCAAACTCTTGTCCATACTCGTAGCATTTCTGTAGTTCAGTTTTGTCTGGAACCCACTTAACAGTCATTGCAGGCGCAACCAACTCCATACCCGCACTCTTCAGCGCCTTTTCTATAGTGGCGGTTGCTCCTCCTCCCCAACCATACGAACCAAAAGCAGCAGCAAGCTTGTTTCGTGGTCTTAAGCCCTCCATTTCTCTGAGAAACGGAGCCACAGTCGGCAAAATACCATTGTTGATTGTCGCGGAGCCAACAAGCAGTCCTTTTGTTTCAAGCAACGCAGCTATGACGTCGCCGTTGTCAGAAACTGGAAGCCTAAACAACGTCACTTCAACGCCTTCACTGCGGATGCCCTCAAGCATCGCCTTAGCCATCTTTTCTGTGCTATCCCACATCGTATCGTAGACAATCAACGCCTTCTTTTCTGCTTCTCCTTTAGCCCACCTGAGATAAGCCGTCACTATCTTCATTGGGTCTTTGCGCCAGATTATGCCGTGGCTGGGCGCAATCATGTCAATCTTCAAGCCAAGCTTCTGAACATCTTCAATCTTTCTTGTTACCAACGTACTAAAAGGCCACAAAATGTTAGCATAATACTTCGACGCCTCCTCCATCAGCACATTCTGGTCCACCTCGTCATCGAACCGTTTCGAAGAAGCCAAATGCTGACCAAAAGCGTCGTTAGGCAAAAGCAACGCATCCTTTTCGATGTAAGTGAACATGCTGTCTGGCCAATGAAGCATCGGAGCTTCAAGAAAACTAAGAGTTCTCTCGCCCAAGTTCAGGGTGTCACCAGTTTTTGCTGTCTGAAACTTCCAGTTTCCGAAATAGTGTTTTTCTAGTCCTGCTTTGCAGTTGGCTGTGCCCACAACAGTTGCGTTGGGTGCAATTTTCAGTATTTCTTTGATTGATCCTGAGTGGTCTGATTCAACATGGTTTGCTATGATGTAGTCTATTTTTGAGGGGTCGATTACTTCTTTGATTCTTTCGACCATTTCAGATGCAAACGGATGCTGCACCGTGTCAACAAGAGCAATCTTCTTGTCGACAATCAGGTACGCGTTGTATGTGGTTCCGCGGTGAGTTGAGTACGTGAAACCATGAAAGTGTCTGACGTTCCAGTCGACTACTCCAACCCAAAAAATGTTTTCCAAAACTTTAACCGGAGGCATCTATCATCATCTACAAAATAATTGATTGTTAGGACATATTAACTTTGTCAAATCTCGTAGCAAGAGCCTATTGAAGTAATTTCCATAGCCAAAACTTGGCACGTTTTCCCTTTTTCGGTTTCAAGTAGTGTTTTCTTCTTTCTGATTGAAGTCGATGCTAATTATGTTGAGCAGAACATGTGCTTTAATGAAATTCTTTTATACTCAAAATGTAGACATACGCTTTTGGGCTATGGCACTCCTTGTATGCGACAATACTTTTCTATTTACTGATAGTCATCCACATACTACAAAGCTTCGATATCATATGAAATCATTTCAGAAAACGTAAATATCGCTGAAACATCTAATCACGATGGTGAAACCTAGTTGAAGATTGCTGTTTTCACCACACCTTGGATATATCCCACGAAATCCTCTTTTTTGAAATAAATGGATTTAAACGATAAACACCATAACCTAATTTGAAATGATGCGAAAAATGTGAAATGTCTAAAATGTGGGCACATATGGAAAAGAAGCCGGTTTACAGCGTATGTATCATTTCTCGCTAAATGCCCAAAAGTGTAGTTCAAGATTATTAATTAGGTACTAGTTGAAAGCGAATAGCTTTCACGGCTTCAGCATTGATGTTTGAAAAGGTTAAGTGAACAGTTTGTCAATTGACTGATGAAGACATCTCCCGAACTCCCCCAATTTTTTAAATGATTAGGGGTTAAAATTTAACCCACACTAGATGTTGAGAGATGGCTTGTTTTTTGATGTTCGGGGAATGGGTGTAAAAATCTAAGGGACCTGAAATAGCTTTTATAGTAAATGTGATGAAATGCGTTTGAAGTGTGGGCTATAGTTTACTGTTCTGAATGTGGAAACTAAAAACGAAGAGTCTGCAGAGACTTGTTGAATTCTTGAAAGAACCATGGTTGTAACTCCTTAATTTAAACAAAAAAAGAGGGGAAAGTTAAGAAACAAAGCTGAGAGTCTCAGATGAATTTGTGATTTTTGGATATTGATTTCAAATTCTTAATTGATATATTTGTATTCTGACTCCGACTTTGAATATTAAGGTGAAGACTGTTGAGTAGGAATCCGCGAAAATCAAAACTTGAAATCAATATTGATATCCTTAGGGTTTTAGCTCGGCATGGGCCTTTGAAGCTAACCCATATCATGTACAAATCTAATGTGAACTGTTCTGTTCTAAAACAATTCTTAGATTTCTTATCTAAACAGAGCCTCATTGAAGAACAGGTAATGCCCAAAAGAAAGACGCAGAAGATTGTTTATGCCATAACTGAGCGGGGAAGAACAGCCCTCAACTATTTCAAAGAAATAACCATAGCACTTCATATAAATGAAGAACTTCAAAAATCTTACGTTTTCATATGAACCGGAATAACAAAAAAGAGATGAAAAAATAAGGGATAATCCTCTTCGTCTTCTGGATCGTCAAAGCACACTGAGCCCAGATAGACGTTTTTAGTGAATAAATCGGACTTGTCTAAGAAACTGTTTTAACCTGTTTCATTTTTGTTTCACCGAACCTTATTAAGACATTATAACGCCGTTATAGTTGGTGATGATGAAATGAAAAATTTTAAAATAATAATAATCGCAACAACAATAGCGGTTTTAGCCGTTGCATCAATCGGTGCAGCTCTTGCCCACAATTATGGGAGTCCTTCATATTATGGTGGCATGATGGGATACTCAAGTCCCTACGAAGACGAGGATTGGTGGACTGAGATGCGAGAACATATGGACGATCCTTGGGATGAAGTTCAGGACGAAGTATGGTTTGACGAAATGAGAACATACATGAATGAACACTTAGACGAGGTTGAAAACCAAGAATGGTTCGATGAAATGACCGAATATATGGAAGAACAAAGATTCGACAACAACTATCGCTATGGATGCCACTAAAACTTTCAACATGAATTTTTTTATGATTGACATGTTGGATGTGATATTGGTTTGATGTGGTTTGGATGGGGCTTTATGATTCTAGGACCCTTATTCTTGGTGTTTATAGCCGTTGCCGTATACCATGCAATCACTTCATCTTCCCGCGGTGGGTATCATTCACATTATCAGCAATCCATCTATCGTAGTGGAAGAGCTTTGGAGATACTAAAAGAAAGGTACGCAAAAGGCGAAATAACTAAGGAACAATTCTTATGGATTAAAGATGAGCTAATGCAATAATTTTTTCTTCACTCAAATATTGGTGATCTCTCCTGCAACTCCCCCTTTTTTAGACACAATTTTCGATTTTGAAAAACACTTATCAAGTCTAATTGTAAAGTTATTGTAATGAAGAGTAAATCATTGATTATTCTTGTGATCGTTCTAATTTTAGCTTTAATTCCTTTAAATTATATTTTTCTTGGTGACCCCCAAATCGAGGAAGCCCCTGATTTCTTTGTGGGTGTTGATGTGGCCTACGCCGATTTGGAAGCGATTAAAAGAGTTATTGACGAAGTCAGTTCTTACACTAATCTCTTTGTGATTGGGAGCACAGGAATATCACATGACCCAATAAAGCTCGAAGAAATGTGTCAGTATCTAACCGCAAAGGATATGCAGTTCATAATTTACACTGACAGCCCCTTTAGATTAGAATTGATAAATGATGTTGTAAAAAAATACGAAGACAATTTCATGGGAATTTATTATGTTGATGAACAAGGAGGAAGACAACTCGACCTTGATGACTTAAGATGGGTTAGGGAGGCGGAAAATTATACTGACGCAGCCAACCAATTCGTTGAAGGTGTGAATGGGTGGTTAAATCGAAGATCTATAAGAAATGTAACATTTCCATATGCAGCATCAGATTTTCCTTTATTCACATCGGATTATGCCCTTTACTGGTTTGACTACTTAGCAGGATATGATGTGGTTTTTGCAGAGTTTGGTTGGAACTACAGTAGACAACTAAATGTAGCGCTCGACAGGGGGGCAGCCACGGTCCAGAACAAGGATTGGGGAGTCATGATCACGTGGACATATAATCACCCGCCATACATTGAATCGGGTACAGAACTCTACAATGACTTAGTTTTAGCCTACGAAAATGGAGCAAAATATATCCTAGTGTTTGATTCCAACGAAAACTATACTGAAAGCATTTTAGAGGAAGAACATTTTGAGGCTTTAGAAGAGTTTTGGCAATATACCCAAACCCACCCAAGAAATAGCCATCAAATTGAGAAGAGAGTTGCGTTTGTTCTTCCAGAAGACTACGGATATGGTTTTCGTGGACCAGAAGATAAAATCTGGGGAT